>Ga0316628_100003406_pt1 | contig 12238 bp, 9 predicted proteins | sample OWC_Aug_M2_C1_D5_FD_207648 | JGI IMG/M metagenome (GOLD analysis project Ga0316628, IMG submission 207648) | Wetland soil microbial communities from Old Woman Creek delta, Ohio, United States - OWC_Aug_M2_C1_D5_C | ecosystem: Environmental > Terrestrial > Soil > Wetlands | place: USA: Ohio...
TGCCGTGCGAGACGGTGCCGATCGATGAGTTCGTCATGTCGTCGGCGCTGGTGTGTCACCCGGGCCCCACCGTCGCCTATCGCATCGAATCGGGGAGCGCCTCGCTTGCTTACATCCCGGATCACGAACCGGCGCTCGGTGTCGCCGACTTCCCCGAGGGTGCCGAGTGGACCTCGGGCTATGCGATCGCGGCGGGCGCCGACCTGCTCATTCACGACGGTCAATACAGCCGAGAGGAGTACCCGAGCCATGTGGGTTGGGGCCATTGCGCCACCGACGACGCCGTGAAGTTCGCGGTTCTGGCGAAGGTCGGCCAGCTCGTGCTCTTCCATCACGATCCGGGTCACGACGACCGCGAGATCGAACGGCTCCTGAAGCGCACCACGGAAGCAACGCCCACTCCGTTCACGGTCGTCGCCGGCGCGGAAGGGATGACGTTCGGGGTCGGCACTTTCTCTGCAAAGTAGCCGGCCGGCCCGGCCGGTTTCCCCGCAAGATCTCGACCTCCATCGACCGCGAATGCTATCGAGTCACCTCGTGCGCACCATCGCGGAAGCGGAGACGGATCGGGTTCCTTTCTCCATCAAGCTCTACTATGGAGCAGGCTCGGTCGCGGAAGGCACGAAGACCGCCTCGTTCAACGTCTTTCTGCTCTTCTACTACAATCAGGTGCTCGGCGTTCCGGGAACGCTCAGCGGCGCGGCGATCTTCCTCGCGCTCTGCATCGATGCCATCACCGACCCCCTGGTGGGCTCGTTCTCCGACGGCTTCCACTCCCGCTGGGGTCGCCGCCACCCGTTCATGTACCTCGCCGCGCTGCCGATGGCCGTCTGCTTCGTCCTGCTCTTCAACCCACCGGCGGGGCTCGGCCCCACGGGTCTGTTCGCCTGGCTCGCCACCTTCGCCGTCGGCGTACGCGTGTCGATGACCTTCTACGCCATCCCGAGCGACTCGATGGTTCCCGAAATCACCACCGACTACGACGAACGGACCTCCATGGTCAGCTTCCGCTATCTCTTCGGCTGGATGGGTGGGCTGATGACGGCACAGCTCGGCTACCTCTACTTCTTCGCGCCGTCGCCGTCGTTCACCGACGGACGCTTCGATCCGCAGGCGTACGGGCGCTTCGCCTTCGCGGGCGCGCTGATGATCGCCGCCGCCATTCTCACCTGCGCCCTCGGCACACACCGCCTGATTCCCACGCTCAGGCCTGCATCGGCGACGGCACCCCCTTCCTTCACGCGTTTACGGGAGGAGGTGCGCTCCGTGCTCCGCAATCCGTCCTACCGGATGCTCGTGCTCGGCGCTCTTTTCGCCGCCGTCGCGGCGGGGTTCAACGACGTGATCGGTCTCTACATGAACACCTACTTCTGGGGCTTCTCCACCGCCCAGATCGCCGTGCTGGTCTATGCGCTGGCGATCGCGGTGATCCTCGCCTTCGTTCTGGCCCGGCCGCTGACGCAGCGTTTCGAGAAGAAGAGAACGGTGCTCGGGCTGGCCGCCGTCGGAATGCTCCTCGGCCCGCTACCGGTGTTCCTGCGCTTCGTCGGATTGATGCCCCAGAACGGCGAGCCGTTGCTCCTGGCCGTCATGTTCGTCCACGCCCTGTGCATGGTCACGATCGTGGTCACCATCGGCATCACCGTCGCCTCGATGATTGCCGACATCGTCGACGAGCACGAGCTCGAGACGGGCAGGCGGCAAGAGGGGATGTTCGTCGCGGCAATCGCCTTCGTCGGCAAATCGACCTCCGGTCTGGGAGGATTTCTCGCCGGCGTCGGTCTCGATGCGGTCGGTTTCCCCCGCGGCGCCGCCGTGGGCGATGTTCCGGCGCACAAGCTGTTCGACCTCGGCCTGGTCGTCGCGCCCATCCTCGTGGTGCTCTACCTGCTCAGTCTGGTCTGCCTGTCGCGCTATCGCATCACACGCCAGCAGCATCTCTCGACGCTCGCAGCGCTCGCCCGCCGGAGTGTCGCCCGATGAATCTCGCAGAGATACGGCCGAGCTCTTCGCGCCACACGTGCGACCGTGGTATCAAGCTCTGCCCGAGCACCAACGGAGAGGGGACGAGACATGGCGTTCACATTTCCAAAAGGTTTCATCTGGGGCACGGCCACGGCGGCGCATCAGGTGGAAGGCAACAACGTCAACAGCGACTTCTGGCTGCTCGAGCACGTTCCGGGCACGCTGTTCGCCGAACCGTCCGGCGATGCCTGCGACCATTTCCATCGCTATCCCCAGGACGTCGCCCTGCTGGCGCAGCTCGGCTTCAACTCCTATCGCTTCTCTCTCGAATGGGCGCGGATCGAGCCGGAGGAAGGGCGCTTCTCCCTGGCCGCCCTCGATCACTATCGCCGCATGCTGGCAAGCTGCCACGAGAATGGGGTCACCCCCTGCGTCACCTTTCACCACTTCACCTCACCCCGCTGGTTCACCGCCGACGGCGGCTGGGAGGAAAAACGGAACGCCGATCGCTTCCTGCGCTACTGCGAGCGGGCGACGAATCACCTCGGAGATCTCATCCGTATCGGATGCACGATCAATGAGGCGAACCTGGCCGCCATGCTGGCGGCGACCAGGACGCTGCCGCGCGATGGCATCAAGGCGCAGGCCCCCTCGGTTGCCGAGGCGGCGCGCCGCTGCGGCGGCACGGTGGAGCGCTTCGGTCCCTTCTTGCTCGGCCACCCGTTCAAGATTCGCGACACGATGCTGGACGCACACGTCCGGGCGCGCGACGTCATCAAGGGTGGCAGAGGCGATTTCCCCGTGGGCGTGACCTTGGCGATGATGGACTTCCAGGCGGTCGCCGGCGGCGAGGCGATGCGCGATCAGGCGCGGGCGGAGAGCTACCTGCCGTTTCTGGAAGCGGCCCGGCGGGACGACTTCGTCGGCGTGCAGACTTACAGCCGCCAGCGTTTCGATGCCAACGGGCCACTGGGGCCCGAGGAGGGCGTGCCGACCTTGATCATGGGCTACGAGTTCTGGCCCGAGGCGCTCGAGGCGACAATCCGCTACGCCGGCGAGCACGCACGCGTGCCGATCTACGTCACCGAGAACGGCATCGGCACCACCGACGACGGGCAGCGCATCACCTACGTGCGACGCGCCCTGAAGGGCGTGGTGCAATGCCTGCGCGACGGCATCGACGTCCGTGGCTACTACTACTGGTCCCTGATGGACAACTTCGAGTGGCTCTTCGGCTACGGGCCGCAGTTCGGCCTGATCGCCGTCGATCGCGGGACGCAGAGGCGCCAGCCGAAGCCGAGCGCCGACTACCTCGGCGCCATCGCGCGGGCGAACGCCTTCGACATCTAACGAATCCCTTTTTCTCCGCGGGCACAAAGTAGAAGTCGCGCGGAAAGGAGGCCGCGAGGTGAACGCGCTCGGTCCCAAGATGCGAACCCCCAGGCTGTTCCCCAGTATCGTCGCCATTCTTCTCTTGCTGCTGGCGGTCGTCGGCGCCTTCCTGCTCGGTAGGACGAGAGCGAACCGCGGCCTCCAGACCACCTTCGAGGCCATGCTCAAGAAGAGCCGGCTGGTGTCCGACATGCAGGTGAAGCTGCTCGCCTCCGCCGAAGCCGAGAAGAGCTCGGTCATGGCGGACACCGACGAGGCCTCGGAGGCTTTCGCCGCGGAGGCCCGGGGCGCCTCCGCCGCGCTCGAAACCGATCAGCGCGAGCTCGGCCGTCTGATCGCGATCGACGAACGACCGGCGGAGCTGGCGCGCTTGAACGAGTTCGGCAGTTGCTGGAAGAGGTATCAGGAGCTCGATCGCGAGATCCTCGGCCTCGCGGTGGAGAACACCAATCTCAAGGCCCTCCGGCTCTCCTTCGTTCCCGCCAGCGAGGCCCTCGACCGTCTGCAGGCAGCCCTCGACAAGCTGGTGGATGGCAGCGCCGCCTCCGGCGAGGCAGCCGCGATCACGAAGGCCGCCTGCCGGGCGCTCACGGCCGCGCTCAAGATCCACGCCCTCGAAAGCCGCCACATCGCCGCGGCCCAGGACGAGGAAATGGACAAGATCGAGGGAGAGATGAAGACGCTCGACGCTCAGGTCGGTGACGGTTTGCGCGCGCTGTCGAGCGCGGCCGGCGAGCCGGGGAAGGCGGCCATCGACGAGGCGCAGGCTTCCTATGCCGATTTTCAGAAGGTGAACACCGAGATCCTGAAGCTGTCGCGCCAAAACAGCAACGTCCGGTCCTTCGCCATTTCCCTGGGCCAGAAGCGCAAGGTGACGGCGGAATGTCAGGACCGGCTCACTGCCCTGCAGGATTCGATTCGGAGCGAGAAATTCGAAGCCACCCGATGAGGGAGCCCTCGGTCCAGGGCGCATCCGGACACGCCATCGCTTGAAGGAGGCAACATGAAGACGACCCACCTCGGCCGCACCGGCCTGAGCGTCAGCCGCATCTGTCTCGGCACCATGAACTTCGGCCCCTACACGACGCCGGAGGACTCGTTCGCGATCATGGACCGGGCACTGGAGGCCGGTATCCAGTTCTTCGACACGGCGAATGTCTACGGCCGCCAGGCCGGCAAGGGGACCACCGAGAAGATCATCGGCAACTGGTTCGCCCAGGGCAGCGGGCGCCGCGACCGGGTCGTGCTCGCCACCAAGGTCTACGGCACCGCCGGCGACGGGCCGAACGACAGGGGGTTGAGCGCCCGTCACATCCGCCAGGCCTGCGAAGACAGCCTGAAGCGCCTGCAGACCGACCACATCGATCTCTACCAGATGCACCACGTCGACCGAGACACGCCGTGGGAGGAAATCTGGCAGGCGATGGAGCAGCTCATCCGCCAGGGGAAGATCCTCTACGTCGGCAGCAGCAACTTCGCCGCCTGGCACATCGTCAAAGCGAACGCCGCCGCCAAGGAACGCGGCCTCCTCGGTATCGTCAGCGAGCAGAGCATCTACCACCTCAACAACCGCACCGTGGAGCTGGAGGTCCTTCCCATGTGCGCGGCCGAAGGCATCGGCGTGCTCCCGTGGAGCCCCGTCGGCGGAGGCATCCTCGGCGGCGTGCTCAAGAAACAAGCTGCCGGGCGCAGCACGACCGACTTCATCAAATCGCGGGTCGAGAAACTCCGGCCGCAGATCGCAGCGTACGAGAAGCTGTGCGACGAGATCGGGGTACCCGCCGCCGAGGTCGCCCTCGCCTGGGTGATGAAAAACCCCGCCGTGACCGCCCCGATCATCGGCCCGCGGACGATGGCGCAGCTCGAGTCCGCCATCCGCGCCGCCGACGTCGTGCTGGGCGAAGACACTGTCGAAAAGCTGGACGAGATCTTTCCCGGCCCCGGAGGGCCGGCTCCGGAAGCCTACGCCTGGTAGCCCGCTCCCGACCACCGCTGTTGCAAGCGTGGCGCGGGCACCGTAAAGGACGTTCAGCTTGCTTCGAGTCGAGAGGAGGCCGCCCATGCTGTCGCAGTTCGATGACTACCCCATCCACCAGACTTCCGAGCCGATCGCGCATCCGGTCTCCAGCGACCGCAATGCCTACGATCGTTACTGGTTCAACGGCTATGCCGCCGACGGCGAGTTCTACTTCGCCGTCGGCGCCGCGCTCTATCCGAACCTCGGCATCATGGACTGCGGATTCTCCGTCGTTCGCGACGGCGTGCAGTACTCGTTTCACGCTTCGCGCCGGGCGCCGCGCGAGCCGAGCGAGGTCGAGATCGGTCCCTTCAAGATCCACGTCCTCGAGCCCATGCGGCGGGCGCGGGTGACGATCGCCGACAACGACACCGGGATCGCCTGCGATCTCACCTTCCTGCCACGCACGGCGAACGTTCAGGAAGGCCGCCAGACGGCGCACCGCGCCGGGCGCATCATGATGGATTCCACCCGCTTCGATCAGTTCGGCCGCTGGCAGGGCGAGATCCGCTACGACGGCCGCTCGCTCGCCATCGATCCGCGCCACGTCTACGGCACCAAGGATCGCTCTTGGGGGGTTCGCCCGGTCGGCACGCCCGATACCGGCCCCGCTCCCAGCTACGAGCTGCCGCAGTTCTTCTTCATCTGGTCGCCGCTGCAGTGGCCGAAGCGCTGTACGCTCGCCAGCGTGTTCGAGGACGCCGACGGCCGCAGGTGGCACTGGGACGGAGCCATTCTGCCGGCGTACGAGTCTCCCGACGACATCCCCGGCGTCGAGGATCCCGCCACCCGCCACCTGCTCGGCGTCGAGCACCGCCTCAGCTTTCGGCCCGAGACGCGCCGGATCAGCGCCGCCGAGATCACGCTGATCGAACCGGGTGGCAGCCGCGAGGTCATCCAGCTCGAGCCGGTCCTGTGTTTCCAGATGAAGGGCATCGGCTACACTCACACGGAGTGGGGCCACGGCATGTGGAAGGGCGAGCTCGCCGTCGGCGGCGAGTCTTGGCGCCTCGACGACCTCGATCCGATGGCGTTGGACACCCAGCACGTGCAGCAGGTCGTGAAGGCGCGTTGCGGCGGCGAGCAGGGGATCGGTGTCATCGAGCAGTTCATCCTCGGGCCGCACGCGCCTTACGGCTTCAAGGAGATCCTCGACCCCGCTCGCTGACGGGATCGAGCCACTCCGACCGCTCATCACTTCGTCGACGCCGGCGGAGAGTTTTCTAGTAGAGGCGATCACGTCACGCCGGTAGCGACTCATGATTCCGTTTCAACTGCTGCTTCCCGTCTCGGTGCTGGCCGGATTCGTCGGCGCGATGAGCGGGATGGGCGGTGGAATCGTCTTGGTTCCCGCACTCACGCTTTTCGGCCTGGACATCAAGCACGCAATCGCCATCAGCATCGTCTCCGTCATTGCGACCTCGAGCGGCTCCGCCTCTGCCTACGTACGCGACCGGATCACCAACCTGAAGGTCGGAATGTTTCTGGAGATGTTCACGATTGTCGGTGCACTGACCGGATCTGCGATCACCCTGGTATCATCACAGCGCCCGTTGTTCTTCGCCTTCGGTCTGGTCTTGCTGGCATGCTGGGGAGCGCTCCTTTTGGAGCGTCATCAGACCTGGCGGCCGGTGGATCACCAAGACGCCTTCTCTCGCTGGCTGGAGCTGGAAGGGGCCTACTATGATCAAGCAACCCGGCAGCAGATCGAGTATCGCGGCGTGCGCGCCTACTGGGGCGGCCCCTTGATGTTCGGTGCCGGTGTGATCGCCGGGCTGCTGGGCATCGGCGCCGGCGCGCTCAAGGTCCTGATTCACGATCTGGTCATGGGGTTGCCCCCGAAGGTTTCGACCACCACCAGCAACCTGATCATCGGAGTGACGGCGCTGGCAGGCACCAGCGTCTATCTGTCGGCGGGTTTGATCGACCCAGGGCTCGCCGCACCAATCGTCGCTGGAGTCGTCTTGGGTGCGTTCATCGGCACGCGAGTGCTCGTGCGGCTGAGCAACCAAGCCGTGCGCCGATTCTTCCAAGCTGTGCTGCTGGTGCTGGGGCTCGAGATGATCTTGCGGGGTATCCGAGGGGGGTGAGGATGGACAGAACGCGCTCCGGCGAACACCAAACAGGTCACGACTCGGAGCCCGCCCTCGGCATGGAGATCCTCGTCGGGTACGTCTTGCTCGGCGGCGTCCTCTTGAGCCTGGCGTTGCTGGTCGCTGGCCTCGGCTGGCGGTGGATCGCAACCGGGCATATGGGTCTCGAGTATTCGATCGCCGGCATGAATTTGTTGGAGTTCATCGCCAAGGACTTCCGCCAAGTGGCCGGGGATGACATGCGCCCGCGCCTCCTGATCAATCTGGGGCTTGCCGCATTGATGCTGACCCCGTACGCGCGGGTACTGGCATCGATGCTGTACTTCGCCTTCGAGGAGCACAATTGGAAATACGCCCTCTTCACCGGATTCGTCCTGAGCGTGCTGACCTACAGCCTGCTTCTCCGCTAGTCAGCAGCCGGTTGAAGAAAGCGACGCGCACCAAGGGACACGCTGACCAACCAAGGGCTCCTCTCCCGCAACACTGGCGGGATTGAGGTGAGGGGACCACTTTCTCGAACGGCCTTGTCGCACGAGGCCGAGCGGGCCGCTGGGCCCGCTCTTCGGGACCCTCACCCTCGCCCTCTCCCTCTCCCGCGAGCAATGCGGGAGAGGGGTTCCGTGTGTCTGCTGCAGCGCAGGACATTTTCAACGGAGTGCCAGAACCCACCGATCGGCCCGGATGGGCTGCTGCGGGGTTTGCTCGCAGCGGCGAATTGCTGCGCCGCCCCGAGGCGGCGCTCGCTCACACGCTACTGAACCGGAACAAACACGTTGTGGAAGACGTAGTCACCCACTTGGCGCCCTTGCGCGATGCCCTGCTGCTTGTCGAAGGCCCAGTGAATGCCAAGGTAGATCCGGCTCTGCCCGTTCTCTTCCTCGGCCTCCGAGAGCGAGGAGAAGCTGCGCGGGATCAGCGGGCGCACGTTCCCTTCGGCGTCCTTGGTGATGCCGTTGAACTCGTCGGAGACGAAGGTGAACGCGATGTCGTCGGTTCCGTAGAAGTCGCGCAGGATCTGGAACAACGCGCCACCGAATCCAGCGTGCCCGGAAGGATAGGACGGGAAGGGCGGCGTGAAATTCGGCCCGGCGAGATTGCTGGCGGGCGCAGCCAGGGGCGTGAACGTCGGATCGCCGACGGTTCCCGGGTTGCCGTCACCCTCGCCCGTCGGACCGGTACCGGGATCCGACTCGCGGATACCGGTGACCGGACGCCACAATTGATAGTAGTATTTTGATTCCCAGACGGCGATGGCGGCGTCGGCCATCGCGGTGTTCGCCAGCGCCAGCAACCGGGCCAGTTCAACAACGTCCGATCCCTCCTGATCGGCGATCGTGGTGAGGAGCTGATTGTACAGGCGGGTCGGGGCGCAGAGGCTTGGTGTCCCGTCGTACGCCCAGAAGATGCCGGTGATGGTATCCTGATCGCTGCGGACGGTTGGCGTGACGATGCCGTCCCCGCCCAGGGCCTTCACTTCGTCAAACGCGATGGCGTACTCGAGGCTGTCGAGGGCCGGCGGCGGCGGAACCCGGAACTGCGTGGCCGACTGCATGGCGAACGGTGTCACCTCGCCCCAGTATGCACCCAGAGCGACCGTCTTCTGACTGATCGGGTCTTCGCGCCACTTTCCGGGTTCGTCGCTGGTGGTGAAATCGACGCCGATGTTGGGCTCCGGCCGCTGCGATCCGTCGTTGAGCCGCAGCGACAGGATGGCGGCGGCGGCACTCTTCCCCAAATCGATCCCGTCGGACTTGGCCTGTCCACTTGCGATGGCTGCCAAGTCATTCGAGAGATCCTGATCGAAGGTCGCCGCTTGCGAGGGGAAGAGCGCGGCGAGCGTGTCGTGCGCCGCCTGGGAAATCGCGGCCTTCATCGATGTGCCGGCGGGTGCGGGTGGGAGGCCCGTGTAGCTCGTGTAACCGCCGCTGATCGCGTTCACCGCGTCGAAGATCGCGATGTGCACGATGGCAATCGCGCGACTGGCGCGCGTCGGACCGAATTGCTCGCCGAACACGCGATTCTCGCCCGGCTTCACCGGTGTGTGATCGAGTCCGCTCGCGTCGATCGCGATTTTGTTCCAGTGGTGCACCCAGCTGGTCGAGCCAACTTGACCGGATCCCGACGCGCCATTGTCACCATTGCCACACGCCTGGAGAAGCACGACCCCAACGAGAAGAATCGCCCTTCTCCAACCTCGAGCACCGGCGTTTCTCATGACTGCAGCCTCCTTGCTCCCCTTCACGCTGACCAGCGATGTGCGACAACGCCCCGTCCTGCGCAGCCGGAAAAGCGGAGAGAAGATGCACGAGAGTGCCAGCGAGGTCAAGAATCTTCTGGATCACACGAGGCCGTTTGCGCGCCCGTTGGTCTTTCTCATCTTCGGCGTTCCCCTCTCGTCACCATGCAGCTTGAGCCTCGTCATTGTGCTGGCGCGCGAATCATGCAACGCAGATGTCGCAGGTGTGTGGAGACCGAGCCTTCCCAGGAGCGCGCAATGGAGACGACCGGGGGCGCGATCATCGCCCAGATGTTGCAACAAGAGGATGTCGAGAAGTTCTTCGGCATCGTCGACGGCACCTACACGCAGCTATTCGCCCACTGCGTCGAGCTCGGCATGGAGATGATCACCCCGCGCCACGAGGCCGTCGCCGCCCACATGGCCGGCGCCTACGCGCGACTGACCGGCAGGCTCGGCGTCTGCATCGCCAGCAACGGCCCTGGCGTCGCCAACGTCCTCGCCGGCGTGGCGGTGGAGAACGGCGAGGGCAACCGGGTGCTGCTGATCACCAGCTCGCGCCGCACCGGCATCATCTACCCCGACCGCGGCGGCGCCTACCAGTGCTTCGACCACGTGAAGGTGATCGCGGGCATGTCGAAGTGGTCGCAGGCGGTGCCGTCGTTCGAGCGCATCCCCGAGCTTCTGCGCCAAGCCCTGCGCGCGTGCTACGCGGGGCGGCCCGGTGTCGTGCACCTCGACGTGCCGGAAAACCTCATCAACGGCTTCGGCCCGGCGATGCCGCTGCCACGGCCGTTCCAGTACCGCCGGCTCGAACCCATCCGACCCCCCGCCGACCAGGTCGACCGCGCCGCCGAGATGCTCGCGGCCGCCCGGCTGCCGATCATCCACGCCGGTAGCGGCGTCATTCACGCCCAGGCCTATGCCGAGCTGGCCGCGGTGGCCGAGCTGCTGCACGCGCCGCTCACCACCTCGTGGAGCGCGCGCGGCGTGTTGCCCGAAACGTCGCCGCTCGCCTGGCCGATGGTTCACATCGAGGCGTGCAACAACCTGCGCAACACCGCCGACGTCGTGCTCTGTATCGGCTCCGAGCTCGGCGAGACCGACTGGTGGGGCAAGCCGCCGTACTGGGCGCCGCCCCGCAAGCAGAAGCTGATTCAGGTCGACATCGACGACTCGCGCATCGGCCGCAACCGTCCGGTGGATCTCGCCGTCCTGGGCGACGCGAAGGTATTTCTCGCCGAGCTTCTCCCTCGCCTGCGCGACCGCGCCGGCAACATGCCGCTCGCCGATCGTCGCCAGACGGTGTCGAAGCTGGCCGAGGAGAAGGCGGCGAACCGGGCCACCCTCGATGCCGCGCTCGCCAACCGGGACGCCCCGATGATCACCGGGCACGTTCCCGCGGTCTGCCGCCGGGTCTTCGAGGACGACGCCGTCGTCGTCTTCGACGGCGGCAACACCGCCGTGTGGGGGAACTTCTTCACCGAGCTGCGCGTGCCCAACACCCAGCTCTCCACCGCCCATTTCGGCCACCTGGGAGCGGGAGTGGGCCAGGCGCTGGGCGCCGCGGTGGCGCGCCCGGGCAAGCAGGTCTACTGCATCATCGGCGACGGCGCCATGGGCTTCAACATGCAAGAGGTCGAGACGGCGGTGCGCCACGAGCTCCCGGTGATCTTCCTGGTCTGCTGCGACCGGCAATGGGGCATGGTCAAGATCAATCAGATGTTCGCGCTGCAGCCGGTACGCGACATGTTCAAGACGGCGCTCGGCCCCGATCACAGCCGCACCATCAACACCGACCTCGGCGAGATCGGCTGGGACCGTCTCGCGGACGCGATGGGTGCGTACGGCGAGCGCGTCTCGTCTCCCGACCAGCTCGAACCGGCGCTGCGCCGTTGCCTCGCCGAGCGACGCTGCAGCGTCATCCACGTCGACGTCGATCCGACCGCGCACATGTTCGCTCCCGGCCTGCAGTACTTCAAGGACATGCACCAGGAGCCGGCCGGAGAATGATCGCCGCCGGGTGGAGTGAGGCTTTGACCTTGCGACTCTCAACCTGAACCTTGGCCGCTTGCGCAGATGATCTCGGAGGCGCTTCCGTACCGCTCGATCCTGATCACCGGCGCCGGCGGCTACATCGGTCGCCAGCTCGTCGAGGCCCTGGCACAGGATCGGCGTACGACTGAAACCATCGTTGCGGCTGACATCCGCACACCGCCGGACGACCAGCGTCTGGCCGCAGTGACCTACGCCGTCGCCGACGTTCGCTCCGGCGACGAGCTGACCGAGCTGTTTCGTCGCCACGCCGCCGACCTCGTCGTGCATCTGGCGGCGATCGTCACGCCGGGCCGCAAATCGAACCGTGAGCTGGAGCACGAGGTGGACGTGCGCGGCACGCAAAACGTCCTGCAATCGTGCCTGGCCGCGGGTGTCCGCAAGCTCATCTACACCAGCAGCGGCGCGGCCTACGGCTATCACGCCGACAACCCGGCCTGGCTCGACGAGAACGACGCGCTGCGGGGCAACCCCGAGTTC
>Ga0316628_100003407_pt1 | contig 12236 bp, 12 predicted proteins | sample OWC_Aug_M2_C1_D5_FD_207648 | JGI IMG/M metagenome (GOLD analysis project Ga0316628, IMG submission 207648) | Wetland soil microbial communities from Old Woman Creek delta, Ohio, United States - OWC_Aug_M2_C1_D5_C | ecosystem: Environmental > Terrestrial > Soil > Wetlands | place: USA: Ohio...
CGTCGTACTTGAAATAAGACATCTATTGGCCTGCTCGTGGCTGGACGCCCCCGCGGCGCCAGCGAGCGCGACCATAGGCCCGGCAAGCTTAAGTTTCAGTTCGCGCAAGTTGTCGCATAGCTTAAGTGTACCTTGCGGCAATACAGGTAATCCGGGCGCCAATATTCCGCCAACTTTCAGATTCTGGCTGCCGAACAAGCTTGGCCGTAGAGAGGCAAGTTCTGGAAAACGCGGCTCTTCAAGCTTCACTGTAGGAGGGTCGAAATTGGGCGAAGAGGCGGCGGAGCCTGCCGTGCGGTTGCGCCTGAGGCTGATCCCTGGGACGAAGCGCCACAGTCCGGCGCCGCCCGCTTAGACCTGGATGTTGTCGATCAGGCGCGCCCGCCCGATCACGGCCGCCGCCAACAATCGCGCCGGTCCCTCGATAGGGCCGGGGCCGAGGCGGGCGAGGTCGTCCGCCCGTCGCGCCTCCACGTAGTCGATGCGCTGGAAACCCGCGGCCGTCAGCCGGGCGCGGGCGGCGGCCTCCGCCTCGGACGCGGCGGCGCCGGCCCTGAGGAGCGCCGCCGCTTCCTGTAGCGCGGCGTACAGCTCCGGGGCCGCCGCGCGCTGTTGCGGGGTGAGGTAGGCATTGCGGGAGGACAGCGCGAGGCCGTCCGCGGCGCGCGCGGTGGGCGCGCCCACGATCTCGACCGGAATGTCCAGGTCGCGGACGAGGCGGCGGATGACCTGGAGCTGCTGATAGTCCTTCTCGCCGAAGACGGCGACGTCCGGGGCGCACTGAAGGAGAAGCTTCGTCACCACCGTCGCCACGCCGGCGAAGTGGCCCGGCCTGGCCGCTCCGTCGAGCGGCTCCGAGACGCCCGCCACGTCGACGGTCGTGGCGAACCCTATCGGATACATCTCCTCGACCGTCGGCGCGTAGAGCAGGTGGCACCCGGCCACGGCCAGCAGGGCGGCGTCGCGCGCCTCGTCCCGGGGATAGGCGGCGAAGTCCTCGTTCGGCCCGAACTGGGTCGGGTTGACGAAGATGCTGGCGACGGCGCGGTCGCAGCGCTCGAGCGCGAGCTTCACCAAGGAGAGATGCCCCTCATGCAGCGCGCCCATGGTGGGGGCGAAGCCGACGCGGAGGCCGTTACGCCGCCACGCCGAGACCCGCGCGCGCAGATCGGCCACGGTGCGGACGGTCGGCAGGGTGGGGGCGGTGGCCATGGCGGGCGCGCCGCTTATGGCGTAGGGCGCGGCGAAGGTCCATCCACAGGACGGGCATACGGCCGCGTTGACGGGCCGGGCCTTGGGGGATGACCTTGCGCCGAGGACGAATCGGCGGATTCGGCCCAGGGGAGGTGAGGGGCATGCCGCAGGCGAGCGTCATCGTCGTAGGCAACGAGAAGGGCGGGGCGGGCAAGTCGACCATCGCGATCCACACCGCGGTGGCGCTGCTGCACGGCGGCGCCCGCGTCGCCACGATCGACCTGGACCTTCGGCAGCAGTCGATGGCGCACTTCTTCGCCAACCGCCGCGCCTGGCTCGAGGCGAACCGGGCCGAGGCGCCGCGCCCGATCGAGTTCGCCGTACCGATGGGCGACGATGCCCCCGCGCGCTTCCACGCGGCCTTCGCCGAGGCCGGCGAGACGGCCGACTTCATCCTGATCGATACGCCCGGCAGCGACACGGCGGTGAGCCGCGCGGCCCACGCTAGGGCCGACCTGATCGTCACGCCGATGAACGACAGCTTCGTCGACTTCGACATGCTGGGCGTCGTCGATCCGGTGACCCTCGAGCTAAAGCGGCACAGCCTCTACTCCGAGACCGTCTGGGAATGCCGCAAGCAGCGGGCGGCGCAGGACCGCAAGATGATCGACTGGGTGGTGCTCAGGAACCGCCTCGCCCCGACCGAGGCCCGCAACCGCAAGCGTCTCGACGAGCGGGTCGTGGCCCTGTCGCGCAAGGTCGGGTTCCGGGTCGGGCCCGGTTTGCGCGACCGCGTCATCTACCGCGAGCTCTTCCCCTTCGGCCTGACCGTCGCCGACCTCTCGCCCGGCATTCGGCCGGTCGCCATGTCGCTGCAGCACGTGGCGGCGCGCCAGGAGCTGCGCGCGCTGATGGCCGCTCTAGGCCTCTCCGGATTTGCCGACGTGGAGCCGATCGCCGCAGAATAGGCGATGGGATATCTGATCATTGGCGCCCTGGTTCTGCTGGCGCTGGTCACGGCCGGCAGGTCCGGCCGGCCGGTGCGGATACGCCGCGAGTGGCGGTTCCTGTCCTCGGCGGCGGCCATCGCGGCCTTCGCCGCCGCCGCGCTGCTGGCCATCCGCGAAGCCTGGCTTCCCGCTTTGCTGCTGGCGGGCTTCGGACTCAGCCTTGCGCTCTCGTCGCGCATCGACACGCGGCGCGCGCCGCCGCCGCCCCGGGAGCGGATGAGCCTTGACGAGGCCCGCTCGATCCTGGGCGTCGGCCCCGACGCCGGCCGCGAGGAGATACAGGCCGCCTACACGCGCCTCATGCGGCTTGCCCACCCCGACAAGGGCGGCACGAGCGGCCTGGCCGCCCAGCTGAACGCCGCGCGCGAGCGCCTGACGGGAAAGTAAGCGGCCCGCAGCGCAGCTGCATAGGGTGGCGGGACCGCGGGCCGGTCAGCTCGGGTCGAGGACCTCGCAGGCCAGGCGGCGGGCGTGCATCGCGCGGCAGGCGTTGCGGGCTTCCGTTTCCGAGAAGCCGGTGAACACGGCCTTGTAGCGGCGGCCTGCGCGCTCGGCGGATCCGTCCGCATCGTCGAAGTGCCTCGAGAACCGCTTCTCGACGAAGGCGATCTGCCGCGTCGCCTCCGAGCGGCGGCGGAATTCGCCCACCTGCACGGACCAGTTCTCGGACGCCCTGGCCCGGCGGGGCGCGACCTGCACCTTGCCCCGCGGAGGCGCCGAGGTGAGCACGATCTTCAGGCCGTCCTGGTCCGCGTCGCCCTGCTCGGCGGGCGGGCGCACCACCGGGCCGGAGGGCAGGGGTTCGGAGAGGTTCTGCGCCACCGTGACGTTCTGGCCGAGCGAACGGCGCTTCATCACGTCGAAGCCGGTCAGCAGCAGGTCCTCGGCGTTCTGGTCGCGGGAGGCGGTGGTCGGGCCGCCCATGACGACGACGATCAGGCGGCGGTTGTCGCGCACGCCGGAGATCGCGATGTTGAAGCCCGAGGCGTTGGTGAAGCCGGTCTTCAGGCCGTCGACGCCCGGGATGTTGAGCAGATGGTTGTGGCCGTTGATCGTGCGGCCGCGGAACTCGAACGAGCGCTCGTCGAACAGCCGGTAGTACTGCGGATAGTCGCGCATGATCGCCCGCGAAAGGATCGCAAGGTCGCGCGCCGTGGTGATCTGGCGGCTGTCGGGCAGGCCCGAGGCGTTGGCGAAGTGGGTGTTCTGCATGCCCAGCTCCTGGGCGCGCAAGGTCATCAGCGCGGCGAATCGGCTCTCGGAGCCGCCGAGCTTCTCGGCCATCGCCACGGCGGCGTCGTTCGCCGACTTGATCGCCATGCCGTGAAGCGCGTCGGAGACGCTGATGCTGTCGCCGGGGCGGACGCCCAGCTTGGTGGGCGACTGGGCCGAGGCGTGCGGCGAGAACACCACCCGGTCCTCCAGGTGCAGCTTGCCCGACGCGAGCGCCTCGAAGGCGAGATACAGCGTCATCAGCTTGGTGATGGAGGCGGGATAGCGGGGGCTGTCGGCGTGGTTCGCGTAGAGCACCTCGCCCGACTTGGCGTCCACGACGATCGCCGCGTACTTGCTCTCCGAGGCGGCGATCAGGCTGCGGAAGTAAGGGATCTGCGCCTGCGCCGCCGGCGGCGTGGCCGCGAACACCGTCGCGGCGGCAAGGCCGATGGAAACGAAAAGGCGGCGGGCGGGCTTGAACATGCTTTCGTCCGTCGAATCTGCGGTTTGCGGCCAAGCGCCGCTTTAGGAACTCCTTACCATCACACCGCGACCGTTGCGGGGGAGTAAACAGCTCTTGATCGGGCCCAAATTGTCGCGGCGACCTGCAAGCGTCGCGCCAGTGTCATTGTGCGGTGCACAAAAATTCACTTGACTGTTGCAGTGCAGCATGAGACTAAGGCAAGCGAAAGCACGGCGTATTTCCCAGCTTGTTGCACTGCGGCGAAGCTGCCGCCCCTCCCCAGATCAAGGACCCGAGACCATGGACGCTGCCGACACCGTCAAGACCGGCGCCGAAAAGGCCAAGGCCGCCGCCGAGGCCGTGAAACCCTCGCTGGACCAGTTCACGACCGCCGCCAACGTCGCGTTCAAGGACGGCGTGGAGAAGGCCCTGTCGGCTCTCACCGAAGCCAACGCCCAATCGAAGAAGAACCTCGAGGCGGTCGTCGCCTCCGTCTCGGCCGCGACGCGCGGCGCCGAGGCGCTCGGCTCGCAGGCGGTCGCCTACTCGAAGTCCGCCTTCGAGACCCAGGTGAACGCCGCCAAGGCGCTCGCCGCCGCCAAGAGCCCCCAGGAGCTCTTCGAGCTGCAGACCACCTTCGCCAAGAGCGCCTTCGAAACCTACATGGGCGAGCTCGGCCGCATGACGGAAACCTTCACGGCTTCGGTGAAGGAGAGCTTCCGTCCCCTGAACGAGCGGGTGACCGACGCGGTCGGCGGCCTGCAGGGCACGCGCTGAGCGCTCCTGCCAGCCCCGCGCTCTCGAGGCCCGGACCGTTCGGTCCGGGCCTTTTCTTATGCCCGGCCGCGCTCTAGACCATCGGCCATGTCGCAGATCGAAGATCGCCTCGCCGAGCTGGGGATAGAACTCCCCCGGCCCAACGCCCCCGTCGCCAACTACGTGCCCTTCGTCCGCTTGGGCGACCTCGTCCACATCTCCGGCCAGGTGTCGGTGGATGCGTCCGGCGGCATCCGCGGGATCGTCGGGGAGGACCTCGACCTCGAGACCGCCAAGAAGGCCGCCCGGCTTTGCGGGCTTGGCCTTCTCGCCCAGATGAAGGCGGCGTGCGAAGGTCGCCTCGGGCGCATCAAGCAGGTCGTGAAGCTGAACGGTTTCGTCCAGGCCGGACCCAATTTCTTCGACATCCCGCAGGTCCTGAACGGCGCCTCCGACCTGATGGTCGAGGTCTTCGGCGACGCCGGGCGGCACGCGCGCTCGGCGGTGGGAGTCTATCGCCTGCCGCTCAACTTCGCCGTCGAGGTCGACGCGGTGGTGACGGTCTCGTGAAGGCGGCGTTCGGGCAAGCCTGGGACCTGTTGTTCGCGCCCCCGATCGCGCATCGCGGCCTCTGGTCCCCCGACGGCCCGCCCGAGAACTCCCTCGCGGCCTTCCAGGCGGCCTGCGCGGCGGGCTACGGGATCGAGCTGGACGTCCAGCTCTCCGCCGACCGCGAGGCCATGGTCTTCCATGACGCCGGCCTGGAGCGCATGACCGGGGCCGCCGGCCGACTCTCCGACCGGACCGCCGCCGAGCTCGCCGAGCTACGGCTCGCCGGCACGGAGGAGCGCATCCCGACACTCGCCGAGACCCTCGCGCTCGTCGGCCGCCGGGCCATGGTGCACATCGAGCTGAAGACCCCCTACGGCGCAGTGGGTCCGCTGGAGCAGAGGGTGCACGAGATCATCGCCGACCATTCCGGGCCGGTGTGCGTCATCGGCTTCAATCCCTATTCCCACGCCTGGTTCGCCGAACGCTTCCCGGGAGTCCTGCGCGGCCTCGACAGCTACTCCTACCGAGACGCCAGATCGATGAGCCCCGAGCAGCGCCGCGCCATGGCCGACCTTGAGCACGTCTCGATCGCCAAGCCGCACTTCCTGGCCCTCGGCCTCGACATGCTGCCCAGCGACAAGGCCGCCAGGCTGCGCGACCGCGGCATGCCGGTCGTCGCCTGGACGGTCAAAGAGCCGTCGCAATGGGAGGCCATCAAGGACAGTTGCGACAACCTGATCTTCGAGGGTTTCCGGGCGTGACGCTGAAGCCGGCGGTCAAGGTCTGCCGCCGCATCTCCGAGGTCGGCCGCGAGGCCTGGGACGCCTGCGCGGCCAACCCGGCCTACGCGGGCAACCCCTTCCTGCGCTTCGACTTCCTGCACGCCCTGGAAGACGCCAACTGCGCTGTCGAACGCACCGGCTGGGGTCCGCAGCACCTCGTCGTCGAGGACGAACAGGGCCGCGTCGCGGCGGTGATGCCGCTCTACCTGAAGTCCCACAGCCAGGGGGAATACATCTTCGACCACGCCTGGGCCGACGCCTACGAGCGGGCCGGCGGGCGCTACTACCCGAAGCTCCTCTCCGCGATTCCGTTCACGCCGGTCACGGGCGCGCGCCTGCTGGTGCGGCCGGACGTCGAGCCGGAGGAGGGCTGGCGCTATCTCACCGGCGGCGCGCTCGCGCTCTGCGAGCAGTACGCGGCCTCGTCCGTCAGCGTGAACTTCCCCACCGAGGCCGAGTGGCGCTGGATGGGCGAGCAGGGGCTCGGGCGACGTGAGGGCCAGCAATACCACTGGGAGAACGCCGGCTACGCGACCTTCGAGGATTTCCTGGGCGCCCTGTCCTCAGGGCGGCGCAAGACGATTCGGCGCGAGCGGCGCGACGCCCAGGCCGCGGTCGAGATCGAGGCGCTCACCGGCGCGGACCTCAAGGAAGAGCACTGGGACGCCTTCTTCGCCTTCTACATGGACACCGGCTCGCGGAAGTGGGGGCGGCCCTACCTGACGCGGCGGTTCTTCTCGCTGCTCGGCGAGAGGCTTGCCGACCGGGTGCTGCTGATCATGGCCCGGCGCGATGGGCGCTGGATCGCCGGCGCCCTCAACCTGATCGGCGACGACGCGCTCTTCGGCCGCCACTGGGGCTGCGTCGACGACGTGCCCTTCCTGCATTTCGAGCTCTGCTACTACCAGGCGATCGAGTGGGCCATCGTCCATGGCCTGCCGCGGGTGGAGGCCGGCGCCCAGGGTCAGCACAAGATCGCGCGCGGCTACCTGCCCAAGCCGGTCTACTCGACCCACTACATCGCCGATCCCGCCCTGCGCGGCCCGGTCGAGGACTTCCTCCGCCGCGAGCGCGCCAGCGTCGAAGCCGACATCGAGTGGCTGGCCGAGGAGTACTCCCCGTTCCGCAAGGAGGCGTGACCCCCGGCCTCACCCCGAGGGGAACACTTCGGGGGATCTAAGGGAGCACGGACCTGCCCCTCAGGCGGAGGATTTGGTAACGGAGGCCTCTGATCAGGTATGCGGAGGCGATGTCATGAGCTTGGACGGCGCGTACGACGCAGACAACATCTTCGCCAAGATCCTGCGGGGCGAGGCGCCGGCGGCCCGGGTCTACGAGGACGGGCACGTGCTGGCGTTCCTGGACGTGTTCCCGCAGTCCACGGGCCACACGCTCGTGATCCCCAAGCACTCCGTGGCCCGCAACCTGCTCGACGAGGAGCCGGAGGTGCTTTCGAACCTGATCCTGGGCGTCCAGCGGGTCACGCGCGCCGTGCGCGCCGCCCTCAACCCGGACGGGATCGTCGTCACACAGTTCAACGGCTCGCCTGCAGGCCAGACGATCTTCCACCTGCACTTCCACATCATCCCGCGCTGGGAGGGCGTTCCGCTTGGCCGCCACGCGTCCGGCGGAATGGCCGATGTCGACAATCTCAGGGACCTCGCCGAACAGATCGCGGCGAAGATCAGCTAAAGGATCTTCCCCCGGGACGGGGGAAATGTCGGCGACGGCCGCAGGCCGGCCGACAATGGGGGGAATGATCTCAGGACCTTCCCCCATCGACCCTCGCGCGAAGCCGCGCATTGGGCCACTTCCCCATTACGGGGGAAGAGTACGCGTTACGGCTCGACCGGCGCGGGCTCGGTCATCTCCGAGGGGTACTCCACCACCGGGGCGCCGGGCTCGCGCTCGCGACCCTCGATCTCGAAGGCGAGCTTGCCGTCCTTGAGCACCACGCAGACGTGGCCGCCCTTGGTGAGCCGGCCGAACAGGATCTCGTCCGCCAGCGGCTTCTTGATGTGCTCCTGGATCACGCGGGCCAATGGCCGCGCGCCGTAGAGCTCGTCGAAGCCGTTCTTGGCGAGCCAGTCGGTGGCCTCTTCCGAGGTCTCGATGGTGACGTGCCGGTCGGCGAGCTGGGCCTCCAGCTGCATGATGAACTTGAGCACCACCAGGCGGATGATCTCCGGCGTCAGCGCGTGGAAGTGCACGATCGCGTCGAGGCGGTTGCGGAACTCCGGCGTGAACAGCCGCTTCAGCGCCTCGTCCACCTCGTCGTCGGCCTTGCCGCGGCCGAATCCGATGGCGTTGCGCTGGGCGTCGGCGGCGCCGGCGTTCGTGGTCATGATCAGGACCACGTTCCGGAAGTCGATCTTCTTGCCGTTGGAGTCGGTCAGCTGACCGTGATCCATGACCTGCAGGAGGATGTTGTAGACGTCCGGGTGGGCCTTCTCGATCTCGTCCAGCAGCACCACGGCGTGCGGGTGCTGGTCGACCGCATCGGTCAGGAGACCGCCCTGGTCGAAGCCGACGTAGCCGGGAGGCGCGCCGATCAGGCGGCTCACGGTGTGGCGCTCCATGTATTCGCTCATGTCGAAGCGCAGCAGCTCGATGCCAAGCGTCCCCGCGAGCTGGCGGGCGGTTTCGGTCTTGCCGGTGCCCGTCGGGCCGGTGAACAGGTAGCAGCCGATCGGCTTGTTGGCGTCGCGCAGGCCGGCGCGGGCCATCTTCATGGCCGCCGACAGCTGCTCGATGGCGTCGTCCTGGCCGTAGACGGCGCGCTTGAGGTCGGTCTCGAGCTGCTTGAGCGCCTCGGTGTCGGACTTGGAGACCGACTTCGGCGGGATGCGCGCGATCTTGGCGACCACCGACTCCACTTCCTTCAGCCCGATCGTCTTCTTCCGCTTGGCCTCCGGCAGCAGCATCTGCGAAGCGCCCGCCTCGTCGATGATGTCGATCGCCTTGTCGGGCAGCTTGCGGTCGGTGATGTACTTGGCCGAGAGCTCCACCGCCGCGCGGATGGCGTCGCTGGTGTAGCGGAGCTTGTGGAACTCCTCGTAGTAGGTCTTCAGCCCCTTCAGGATTTTGATCGTGTCGTCGATGGTGGGCTCGTTGACGTCGATCTTCTGGAAGCGCCGGACGAGCGCCCGGTCCTTCTCGAAGTGCTGGCGGAACTCCTTGTAGGTCGTGGAGCCCATGCAGCGCAGGGTGCCCGAGGCCAGCGCAGGCTTCAGCAGGTTGGAGGCGTCCATCGCCCCGCCGCTCGTGGCGCCCGCGCCGATCACGGTGTGGATCTCGTCGATGAACAGGATCGCGTCGGGGTGGTTCTCCAGCTCCTTGACGACCTGCTTCACCCGCTCCTCGAAGTCGCCGCGGTAGCGCGTGCCGGCGAGCAGCGCGCCCATGTCGAGCGAGAAGATGGTCGCCCCGGAGAGCACGTCCGGGACCTGCTTGTTGACGATCTTGCGCGCCAGGCCCTCGGCGATGGCCGTCTTGCCGACGCCCGGGTCGCCCACCAGCAGGGGATTGTTCTTGGTCCGCCGGCAAAGGATCTGGATGCAGCGCTCCACCTCGTTGGCGCGACCGATCAGCGGGTCGACCTTCCCCTGCTTGGCCTTCTCGTTGAGGTTGATGCAGTAGGCCTCGAGCGCCTCGCCGCCGGTCTTGACCGAGGGCTTCTCGTCATCCTCCGCGCCCTTCACGGGCTTGGACTCCGAGGCGCCGGCCTTCTTGGCGATGCCGTGAGCGATGTAGTTGACCGCGTCATAGCGGGTCATGTCCTGCTCTTGCAGGAAGTAGGCGGCGTGGCTCTCGCGCTCGGAGAAGATCGCGACCAGCACGTTCGCGCCCGTGACCTCCTCGCGGCCCGACGACTGCACGTGGATCACCGCGCGCTGGATCACGCGCTGGAAGCCCGCCGTGGGCTTGGCGTCCTCGCCGTCGTCGACGACCAGGGAGCGGAGTTCATTGTCCACGTAATTGGTGAGCGTGGTGCGCAGCGACGCCAGGTCGACGTCGCAGGCGCGCATCACCGCCGCGGCGTCCTCGTCGTCCACCAGCGATAGGAGCAGGTGTTCGAGCGTGGCGTATTCGTGCTTGCGCTGGTTGGCGTAGGCGACTGCGCGGTGAAGGGACTCTTCGAGCTGGCGCGAGAATGAAGGCAAGAGCCTCTAATCCTTTTCCATGGTGCACTGCAGCGGGTGCTGATGCCGCCTTGCCGTATCAACGACCTGCGCGACTTTTGTTTCCGCCACTTCGTATGTGTACACGCCGCACACCCCCACGCCGTGTTGGTGGACATGCAGCATGATACGAGTCGCGTCTTCGCGCGACTTGTTGAAGAACTGCTCAAGAATATAGACCACGAACTCCATGGGAGTGTAGTCGTCGTTCAAGAGCAGAACCCGATACATCGAGGGTTTCTGCGTCTTCGGCTTGGTCTGGGTGACCACCGCCGTCCGTACGCCCGTGGCCTGATCACCTTGTTTACGTTCGGCCATCGAACGGATCTCCTGGCGCCGCCAGCACGTCGGCCCTCGACGATTAGATATGGAAAACATCCTGGGATGGAAGGGCTGAAATCGTCACGGTCTCATTGATAGCCCTCAAACAGAAAGATTTGGTTGGCGACGGGATCGCACCGCCCGGATTCAATCCTCCCGGCGCCCGGATTTCAGGCGGAGCAGGCGACCGGAGGTCACGGCGTCGGCCCCGAACCGGGCCCGTAGCTGGTCGATCGTGCGCTCGCCCGCAAGGGCCTTGCGCTCCTCGCCCGCGAAGAAATCGGCCTCCACGGCCCCGGCCTCGACCAGATCGGCGACGCCGATGCCGATCAGGCGCCACGGCCGGCCGGTCGCCTCCCGGGCCAGGAGCTCGCGGCCGACGGCGAACAGGGTCCGGGCCGTCTGGGTCGGCACGGCGATGGTCCGCCGCCGGGTGACGATCCGGAAGTCCGTGGTCCTCAGCTTCAGCGTCACCACGCGCCCGGCCACGCCGTCGGCGCGGGCGTGGCGGGCGACCTTCTCGCAGAGCCCGGCCAGCTTGTCCTCGAGGTCCGCCAGCGCCGAGAGGTCCTCCTCGAACGTGGTCTCGGCGCTGATGCCCTTGCGCTCCTCGTTCGGATTGACGGCCCTGGCGTCCTGGCCGGCGGCGAGCTGCGCGAGGCGCAGGCCATGCGCCCCCCAGCGCTCCGCCAGGGCCGTCGGTTCCGCCCGGGCGAGATCGCCCACGGTGCGGTAGCCGGACCTCTCGAGCGAGGCGGCCATGGCCGGGCCGACCCCGGGCAGGATCGAGACCGGCTTCGGCGCGAGGAACGACGTCGCCTCGGCCGCGCCGATCACCGAGAAGCCGCGCGGCTTGTCGAGGTCTGAGGCGATCTTGGCCAGGAACTTGTTGGGGGCCAGCCCGATCGAGACGGTGAGGCCGGTCTCGGCCTCGATGCGTGACTGCAGCCTCGCCAGGGTGAGGGCGGGCGGCGCGCCGTGCAGGCGCTCGGTGCCCGAAAGGTCCATCCAGGCCTCGTCGAGCGAGAGGTTCTGGATGAGGGGCGTGAGCTCGCCGGCCATGCCCAGGATGCGGCGGCTCTCCGCCCGGTACTTGGCGAAGTCGGGCTTGATGACCACCGCGTCGGGGCACGCCTTCAGCGCCTTGAACATCGGCATGGCCGAGCGGACGCCCGAGATGCGCGCGATGTAGCAGGCCGTGGTCACCACGCCGCGCTTGCCGCCGCCCACGATCACCGGCCGGTCGCGCAGCTCCGGCCGGTCGCGCTTCTCGACGGAGGCGTAGAAGGCGTCGCAGTCCATGTGGGCGATGGCGAGCCGGTCGAGCTCGGGATGCGCAATCACCCTCGGCGAACCGCAGGCCGGGCACCGGCGCACGGCGGCCTCGCCCGTCCAGAAGCAGTCGCGGCACAGGGCCATCATGACGGAGTCGGCCAGAGCCAGGCCGCGCCGCGCACGCCCGAGGAGTCGCCGTGCGCGGCCTTGCGCACGGGCGTCTCGAAGACGTCCGAGAAGACGTGAGGGCGGATGGCGCCGGGCAGCCGCTCGTAGAGCTCGTCCACGTTCGAGAGCCCTCCGCCCAGGACGATCATGTCAGGGTCGAGGATGTCGCACACCGCCGCCAGTCCGCGCGCGAGACGGTCGACGTAGACGTCCAGCGCCGCCCGGGCGCGGCGATCGCCCCCGTGGGCGGCGGCCGCCACCGCTTCGGCCGAGAGGCCGCCGCCGTGGTCGCGGGCGAGGCCCGGGCCGGACACGAACA
>Ga0316628_100003408_pt1 | contig 12234 bp, 11 predicted proteins | sample OWC_Aug_M2_C1_D5_FD_207648 | JGI IMG/M metagenome (GOLD analysis project Ga0316628, IMG submission 207648) | Wetland soil microbial communities from Old Woman Creek delta, Ohio, United States - OWC_Aug_M2_C1_D5_C | ecosystem: Environmental > Terrestrial > Soil > Wetlands | place: USA: Ohio...
GAAGCCTTCCTGTTGGCCTCGAGCGATCGGGGAACGCGGCGGTTTCCTGGCGCGGCGGCGCGGCAAGTGACCGCCGCGCTGGGCAGCAGAGTGGACATCGATCCGGAAGAGGACTGGACTCGCTTCGGCTTCACGAGCGTCCGCGCGACGTTCGATTCGACATGGGCGGTGTTCGCGGATCGCCTGATCGAGCCGACCCTCGATTCGAGCGAGGTGGAGTTGGTTCGCGCTCGGATGATCGCTGAATTTCGCGAGGCGGAAAACAGCCCCGATCCCCTCGTGAACCGGCTGGCCGACAGTCTCGAGTACGTCGACCACCCCTACGGCTTCTCTCCGCAGGGCACCGAATCGTCACTCCGCTCGATTCGCCTCGCCGCGCTGCGCAACTACCAGGCGACGCAGATGGTGACGTCGCGCATGCTGCTGGTCGTCGTGGGAAACATCGAGCAGTCGCACCTGGAGCGGCTCGTGCAGGGAACCCTCGGTGGTCTTCCTCGCGGATCCTATGCGTGGCGCGCGCCGCACGAGCCGGCCAAGCAGGGTCGGGCGCTGGTGGTGCGAAGCGCGCAACTCCCCACCAACTACCTGCTGGGGTATTTCGCGGGTCCACCGGCGCGCGATCCCGACTACCAGGCGCTCCGCGTTGCGTCCGCGGTGCTTTCCGGCCGGTTCTTCACGGAAATCCGGTCGAGGCGCAATCTCTCGTACGAGGTGGACGCCCCGTTCCTCGAGCGGGCGATCGCCACCGGCGGCGTGTACGTGACGACGACCGATCCGAATCAAACCCTGCAAGTGATGCGTTCCGAGCTCGATCGACTGCAGCGGGAATTGATCGATCCGCGCGGACTCGAGCGGCTCACCCAGCAGTTCATCACCGACTACTTTCTCAAGAACGAGACGAACGCGGATCAGGCGACGTTCCTGGCGAGGGCGCAGATCTATCTGGGCGACTACCGCGCCGCCGACCGGTTCGTGGATGATCTACGGCGAGTGCGGCCGGAGGACGTGCGCCGCGTGGCGCGCCAGTACATGCACGACTTCCGCTTCGTGTACCTCGGCAAGCCCGAGTCGCTCTCGCGCGCGCTGATCGAGAAGTTCTAGAGTCCGTCGGCGAACTCGATCGCGATGCTTCGCGCGTCGAGGTGCCCCCGGAGGAGCGGCTCGCCGAGCACGACGGCGGAGACCCCGCGATGCTCGAGCGCGCGGAGGTCGCTCACGTCCGCGACTCCGCCCATCGCGATCACGGGAAAGGCGCAGGCGTCGGCGACGTCCTCGAGGAGCGAGAGGTCGGCGCCGGTTCGGTGTCCGGCCGCGCAGGCCGACGAAACCAGCAGCCCGCCAAGCGGCAGCCCGCTCAGATCGGCGACGACATCGAGAATGTCCAACGGGAGGCTTCGAACCCAGCCTCGAACGACCACGCGTCGCTCGCGGACGTCGGTCGCAACGATCAGACTGCCCGGATAGGCGTTGGCGACGCTTTCCAGCCAGTCTGGTTCTTCGAGTCCGCGTGCCCCGACCACGACATGCGCCGCGCCGGCGAAAACGAGTCGCTCGACCTGGTCGCCCGACTCCGCCGCGTCATGCGTCTGCACGTCGATGGCGCCATCTCGGATGATGTCCTCCACGAGACTGGCGTTGGTGCCCGTCCCGAAGACGGCGTCGGTATCCACGACGTGGATCCGCCGGAATCCCGCGTTCGCCCAAGCTCGGGCAACGGCAATCGGGTCGCCGAGGGCGTCGCGACCTGTCGAGTCGGCGGTGCCGAACCGCGCCGAAGGCCTTACGCAGAGCCCATTTCGGAGCTCGATCTGCGGGATGGCAAGCATCTAGAACTAAACGCCTCGACGGGGGTTGGGCACAAGCCCGGGGTTGCCGCGTTTCGGAGCTCCAGGACCGCGTTGCGTGAAACCAGCCTTGTGAATAGTTTCACATTCTCCGCGACAATGCGGCGAAACACCTCAAACGTCTTAGCTAGGCACTACTGGAGGCTCTCAGAAATGCGGTTCTACGGACTGGCGCTCCTCGCGGGCGCTGTTGTTCTCGGGGCGTGCGGCGGCGGTGAATCCAAGAGCGCGGATACGACGAAAGCCGCTCCACCGGGAGCTGCGACACCGGCACCGGCGGCGGCGCCGGCGGCTCCGGCCGCGAGCGGAGTCGCGGCGGTCCCGGCGACGGGAGCCACGCATGAAGTGAAGATGATCGGCGACGAGAAGGGCTACCGCTTCGAGCCTGCGGATCTCACGATCAAATCGGGCGACGCCGTGAAGTTCATCATGGTCAGCGGCGGCCCCCACAACGTGGCATTCGATCCCGCGACGGTTCCGGCCGATTCCAAGGCCCAGCTCGACGCCAACATGGACCAGAAGATCGGCGAGCTGTCGAGCCCGATGCTCATGAATCCCAACGAGGGCTACGTCATCTCGTTCGGCGGGGTCAAGCCGGGCACGTATCCGTTCCACTGCACGCCGCACCTCGCGATGAACATGAAGGGCACCATCACGGTCCAGTAGCCCGCACGGACCTGTGGTCAGGGGCGGAGCCGGTTCTTCCGGCTCCGCCCCTCCGTTTTTCCCGGGCGGCGCTGGCCCAGCGCGTGCCACGAGTGGCGCCGTGCCGTCCGGAGCTTGCGGCACGTCAGGTAGAGAGAATAGATCGAAGCCATGCCCCACATGACCGGCGAATATCCGAGGGCGATTCCAAGGACCGCGTGGCTCACCGCGCGGGCCAGGAATGCCGTGCAACGCCCGGTCTTCATCGGGGCCGTCGGAATCGGTGCATTCGTGGCGGCGCTGGTGGCGTTGGTGCTGGCGCCGCAGCAGGTCCGGCGAGTCGCGCGGCCGATTGCCCTTCCGGCGAACGTCCGCCCGGACACCACGCCGCTGATCGCCGCCTTGGGCCACGCGCGCATGAGACTCGGCATCGCCGATTCGTCGCTCGCTCACGCGAGGACGCGCGCGTTCACGACGACACCGGGGCCCGCGGATCTGCCTGATCCGCGCATCATCGCTCAGCGCGATTCGCTCTCGACCGCGGTCAGCGACATCGACGCGTTGCTGACGCGGGTCGAGACCGCGCCCAATCCGGCGTCCTATCGCGCACTCGCGGAGTCTCCGCAACTCGCCGCGAACGTGCGCGTGAAAGCCCTCCTGGATTCGCTGGCCGAGGTGGAGCGCGCCCGCGACCGCTTCGGGGCGACCGGCGGTACTGATCCCGTGTTCATGGCGCTCACGTCTCGCGCGACCGAGATCGGCCGCACCATTCAGTCGGTCGCGCGCGCGCGCCGCGACGATCTGCGCGAACAGTTGGGCAAGCTCAGCGCGCCCGCCGTCCGGCAGTTGGTGGCGCTGGAGCCGGCCGCCGACACGCTCGCCTGGATCGTGGAACGTGACTCGGCGCAGTCACTCGTCACGCAGGCTCTCTCCGCGCTGGACGACGCGCGGCAGAAGACAGCGGAATATGACCGCGAGCTGGCGCGTGCCAGGGCGGACGCGCGCCTCGACGCGCCACCGGTGGCCCTGTTGGCGGCCGCGCTCGTCATTGGCATCGCGCTCGGGTTCGGCTCGGCATTCGTCGGCGAGATGCGGCATCCGCGCGTGGGGGACGAGCACGAGCTCGAGCGCGTGACCGGCGCGCGGGTTCTCGCGACCGTCCGTCCTCGCCAGCGAGTCCCGGAACGCAGTCGCCGATCCGCCGATCGCATGGCCCCGCCCTATTTCGACCCGGGCGCCGACGGCTACCAGCTCACGTATCTTCACGTCGCACGCGCCGGCGCAAGCCGTCTCATGCTCACCATAAGCGGGGATGAGCCCGGCGTGTCGGCCGTGGTCGGCGCGAACGTCGCCGCCATCGCCGCCGAAGAGGCGCGCAGCACGATCATCGTGGACACGGACGCGCGGACCGCGCCCGTGTCGGCGGTACTTCGCTCCCGTGCCGAACCCGGCGTCGTCGACATTCTGGACCAACGGGCGCAGTGGTCCGAGGCCACGTCTCAGGCGACCGTTGGTCGCGACCGCAGCATCGACGTCATTCCCAGCGGGTTCTCTCGGGACATCCCCGCCGCCGCGCGGGTCACTGACCTGTTTCGCCGGGAGGCGGCCCGACTGGCGCGGCACTACGAGGCCATCGTGATCGTGGCGCCGCTCGAGCACGTGGCTGGGGGACTGCCCGGCGCGCTGCCGATTCCAGACACGATTCTCTGCGCGCGCGTTGGCTATACGCGGATTGCCCACGTGCAGGCCGCGCTCGACGCCGTGCGCGCGGCGGGTGGTACGGCGGTGGGCATGGTGTTGTGGGACGCACCGCTTCCGGTGCTACCGACGCCCGACCGAATCGCCCGCGCCAAGCGCCCCCTCAACACACCGGTGATGCAGGCGCTCACGCCATCGCGCTGACATCGCCTCTTCCTCGCCCCTCGCGCTCCGGCTAGCATCCGACCTGTGTGGGCGGACACGCTTCTTCGCGCCGAGCAACGGCATCTGTTGCAACTGCTGATCTGGGCGGGTCTATCCGTGATCGCGGCGACCAGCCTGGCCGTGGTGCTCGTCAGGACGCCAGCGCGATCACCGCTGCTCACGCATTTCGCCGGGCAATCGGCCGTCTGGGGGGGCGTGATCGGCGCGATTGCCGCCGTGGAGCTCCGCACGGCGGCACTGCGAGATCTTTCCGGCGCTGCCCGACTCGAGCGGATCGTCTGGATGAACGTCGGACTCGACGCCGGGTATGTTGGAGTCGGAGTCACGCTGGCGCTCGCGGCGTGGCTCCTCGCCAGAAAGATGTCGGCCGTTGGCGCCGGACTGGCGATCGTGGTGCAGGGACTCGCCCTGCTGGTGATGCACCTACAGTTCGCCGCCGTGGTCTCGCGATAAGAAGATGGCCGAAGCACTGCTGGACCTGCGTCACACGCCCAAGGAGCTGGCGTACGCTCAGTTGCATGCGTATGCGCTGCAGTTGCTGGCGGGCATCGACGACGATATCGCCGGTATGGCGACGATGAGCGCGCTCGTGCATCACTCGCTCGGGCACCTCTGGACGGGATTCTATCGGGTCGTGCAGGCCGACCTGCTGCGCGTCGGGCCCTATCAGGGAACGGTCGGGTGTCTCGACATCCGTGTTGGCCAAGGCGTGTGCGGCACCGCGGCGGCCGAGCGTCGGACCGTCATTGTGCCGGACGTGAGACGGTATCCAGGCCACATCACCTGCGACGCGCGGGCCAGGTCGGAAATCGTCGTGCCGGTGATGGACGCGCGCGATTCGCTGATCGCGGTGTTCGACATCGATTCGGCGAAGACCGGCACATTCGACCAGCAGGACGCCGATGGCCTCGGGAGGATGCTCACCTGGTTCGCGGGCGTCGGTCGTGGTTGACGGCCACGATCGGGACGTGTAGGCTGGTGTCCTGCCCATGACCCATGCCGGGTATTCGGATCGCATCAATCACGCCCTCGCATTCGCTGCGAAGCATCACGACCAGCAAGTGCGAAAGGGGACGAGATTGCCCTACGTCACGCACCCGGCGAACGTCGCGATCATTCTGACCCGCTATGACCGCGATGAGAGGACCGTGGTGGCCGGCATCCTCCACGACGTCGTGGAGGACTGCGTGAGCGAGGCGTACACCGAAGAGATGCTCGTGCGGCGCATCGGCGAGAAGTTCGGTCAGGACGTGCTCAGCACCGTTCTCGCCGTCACCTATCGCCGCATGGACGACGACGGCGTGGAGCTGTCGGGCGACGAGCGGCGGGACGACTACATCGCGCGATTGGCGTCGGCGGGCGACGCGGCGCGCTGGGTCTGCGCCGCCGACAAGCTGCACAACGCGAGGACGGTTGCCTCCGACGTCCGGCGCACGATCGACCCGAATACGGTCTGGAGCCGCTTCGCCACGGGCCGCGACGGGACGCCGCGCTGGTACCGCCGCGTTTACGAGCGATTGCGGGAGGTCGGGTTCACCGGCGAGATCATGGGCGAGCTCGAAGGGGCCGTCGAGACGCTCGAGGCGCTGGCCTCGGCTCCGACGTAGCGAGACGCGACGTAGTCTTCGAGGATTTTCAGAAAATCCTCAACGATTGCATCACCGCGCAACGTCGTGAAGAGCGCGCCGTCCACGTACACGGGGGCCTTCGGCTCCTCGAACGTCCCGGGCAGCGAGATCCCGATGTTGGCGTGCTTGGATTCGCCGGGGCCGTTGACCACGCAGCCCATGACGGCGACCTTGAGCTCCTCCACGCCCGGATGTTCGCGCCGCCAGACCGGCATCTGCTCACGGATGTACGTCTGAATGTCTTCCGCCATGTGCTGGAAGAACGTCGACGTCGTCCGCCCACAGCCGGGACAGGCGGTGACCTGCGGCGCGAAGCTGCGCAGGCCCAACGACTGGAGAATCTGTTGCGCGACGAGCACCTCTTCGGTCCGGTCGCCGTTCGGCTTCGGTGTGAGTGAGACGCGAATCGTGTCGCCAATGCCTTCCGCGAGCAGGATCGACAGCCCGGCGGTACTCGCCACGATGCCCTTCATGCCCATCCCAGCCTCGGTGAGCCCGAGATGCAGCGGGTAGTCGCAGCGCGCGGCGAGCCGGCGATACACCTCCACCAGATCCTGCACGCCCGACACCTTGGCCGAGATGACGATCTGGTCGTGCCGCAGTCCGACATCTTCGGCCAGCTCCGCCGAGCGAAGGGCGCTGGCGAGCATGGCCTCGATGTAGACGTCCTTGGCGGTTCGTGGTGCGGGGAGCATCGCGTTCTCGTCCATCATCTGCGTGAGCAGATCCTGGTCGAGCGATCCCCAATTGACGCCGATGCGGACGGGCTTGTCGTGTTCGACCGCGAGCCGGACGATCGTTCGGAAGTTCTCGTCGCGACGTTTGCCGCCGACGTTCCCGGGATTGATGCGGTACTTGGCCAGCGCGGCCGCGCAGGCCGGATATTTCGCCAGGAGCAGATGGCCGTTGTAGTGAAAGTCGCCCACGATGGGGACGTGGACGCCGGCGTCCGCGACGCGTCGCGCGATCTCGGGAACCGCCGCGGCCGCCCCTTCATTGTTCACGGTGACGCGCACCAGCTGCGATCCCGCTCGCGCGAGCGCCGCCACCTGGGCCGCCGTCGCAGTCGCATCGGCGGTGTCCGTATTGGTCATGGACTGCACGACGATCGGGACCGACGCCCCCACCGGGACGTCCCCGATCCAGGTCGTGACTGTTGCTCGCCGTGCTCCGAGGGACATGGGATGCTGGGTTGAGCGACCGTGCTTGGGGAAGGAAAGAAGGAAAGATAGTAGCCGCTCGGCCCCGGCCCCCAGCGACGCTTGACCGTCTTTCCAGGCGCCGCTACTTTGGCCGTCGCCAAATCCGGGCGTCCGCGTGTGCCGGATGTTCGGCTTCGGCGTTTTCGGCCGCGCAACATGGTGTTGCGTCGGATCGTTCCCTCAGGAGCGGTACATGCGTACGACCGGCAAAGTAAAGTGGTTCAACGACGCGAAGGGGTTTGGATTCATCACGCCCGACGGCGGGGACAAGGACTGCTTCGTCCACTACAGCTCCATCTCCGGAAACGGGTTCAAGACGCTCGCGGAAGGGGAGGCAGTCGAGTTCGACCTCGTACAGGGTCAGAAGGGGCCGGCCGCTGAGAACGTGAGCAAGATGGCCGCTCACTGACCCGAGGCGTCACCTGCGCGAACCAAAAGGGAACCTCATTCGGGGTTCCCTTTCGTTTTCACCTCGACGCAGGCGGATTGGCCTGGCGGGGCAATCGTGACTGGGACGCCAGGCCGTCTCGCGCGTTCGGTTCCCGGTGGTCGTCCGCGGCGAGGGAGCGCGACTGATTCGACCGCCTCAGCGATCGCGGTATCGATGCGACGCAAAAAGCCGTCACGGTCGAGCGACAATCGCAAATCGCCGGTGACGGGCACCATGGCCGGGTTTGCGGCCAGAAGCCGCGTGGCGACTGCAACGGCGCTTCGCGTGCTGAGACCGGCGTCCCGATTGAGGGCGTGAATGAGCGCGATGTGATACACGCCGACCTCGGAGATTCTGCGCGAGAGTCCCTGGCGAGCGCGCTCGACGCCAGGGATCTCGAAATGGGACAGCAAGTTGTCGATCCATTTGGAGTCCGAGCCAACCGCAAAGCGAGCTATATCAACGTGATAGTGCCTTGCCAATAATTATCCTCAAAGATCAGGATCAATCTCACGGATGCTGGCGCGATAATAATATCCTCTGACGAAAGGATAATATCACTCAATGCTGTCTAGGGGCAATGCTTCGTTCGGGTCCGACCCAGGCTCTTCGAACCAGAGGCTGGCACGGATTTCGAAGCCGGTACCGTCCGACGCTCTTACTCCTGGAGAACTCCATGCGCCGTTTTCTCAGTGCCGGCATCCTTTCCCTGTCCTGTCTCATGGCGGCACCCGTCGCCGCCATTGCCCAGAGCATCTCACTCAATCTGGCCGGTGGCCTTGCTCTGCCGACCGGATCGTTCGGCGACATCAACGACGCCGGCTACACACTCGCCGCGGGACTCGGCATGGGCGCGCCGGCGATGCCACTTCGATTCAGGGCTGAAGTGATGTTCGACGAATTCAATCACAAGAGTCCGATCAGCGGGACGTCGAGGGCAGCCGGCGTCACCGGCAACGCGATCTATGACTTTTCGGTGGCGCCCGGCGGCCCGCTGACGCCCTATGCCATTGGCGGGATCGGCTTCTACAGCACGCGCGTCGCCAACGGGGCAAGCAGCGACACGAACCTTGGATGGAACCTCGGGGGCGGCCTTCGCATCCCGCTCAGCGGGTTCTCCACCTACGTGGAGGCACGCTACCACTCGGTGTCGAGCGTGAGCGTCGCATTTCTTCCGATCGTGTTCGGCATCTCGTTCTGACGCGGCCGTAGACAGAAAGGCGCGGCACTCCGCCTGGGCAGGAGTGCCGCGCTTTCTCTTTGTCGTCGGTGCGACGGCGGTCGTCGGCGACGGACTTCGTGAGCCTGCCGCTACTCCAGCGCGTTCTGCGCCGCCTCGAGCTGCGCGCGAACCGCGGCGGGTCCAGTGCCGCCGTCCACCTCTCGTTGCTCGACTGATTGATGCGCCGAGAGCACGCCGAAGACGTTCTGATCGAAGAGTGGATGTGCCGCGGTGAACGCCGAGAGTGGCAGCGCGTGGAGCTCCAGCTTGCCCTCCTCGCATTGACGCACGAGGCGCCCGACGGCGCCGTGGGCCTCCCGGAACGTCGCGCCGCGATGCACCAGATAGTCGGCGAGATCCGTGGCCATCATCGTGCTGGAGAGCGCGGCGCGCATGCGCTGGGGCTTGAATTCGCATTCGGCGATCGCGCCCGCCACCGCTGGCAGGACGAGCAACAACGTATCGACCGCGTCGAACAGCACCCGTTTGTCGTCCTGCAGATCCTTGTTGTAACTGCTCGGCAGGCCCTTGAGCGTCGCCAACAGCGTCGTGAGATCGCCGAGCACGCGCGCCGCCGAACCCCGCGCGAGCTCGAGCGCGTCGGGATTGCGCTTTTGCGGCATCATGCTCGAGCCCGATGTGAACGCGTCGCCGAACTGCACGAAGCCGAATTCGCTCGAGCCGTAGATGATCAGATCTTCCGCCAGTCGCGACAGGTGCGTGCCGATCATCGTGGCGGCGAAGAGCAGCTCCGCGACGAAATCGCGATCGCTCACCGCATCGATGGAATTCGGTGACAGCGCGCCGAAACCGAGGCTCCCCTGCAGCAGGACGCGCGAGATCGGATACGCGCAGCCGGCCACGGCGCCCGATCCCAACGGCAGCACGCCGGCGGCGCGCTGAGCGGACCGCAAGCGCGAGCGGTCGCGCTGCAACGGCCAGAAGTGCGACAGCAGCCAGTGCGCGCCCGACACGGGAATCGCGCGTTGCATGTGCGTGTACGACGGCATCAGCGCCGTCTCGAGGCCATGTGCCTGGTCGATCATGACGCGCTGCAGGCCGCGAACGGCGGCGTCGAGACGCGATGCGGCTTCCATGGACCAGAGGCGTGTGGCGGTCGCCACCTGATCGTTCCGACTCCGGCCGGTGTGCAGCCTGGACGCGACATCACCGGCCTCCTCGTGCAGCAGCCGGTCGATCAACGTATGAACGTCCTCATCGCCGGGCGCCGGCCGCTCGCCGGCGTCGAGGCGAGCCGCCACGGCGTCCAGACCGCGCTCGAGCGCCCCGCACTCGTCGAGCGAGAGCACCCCGGCGTGGTAGAGCGCCATGGCCCACGCTTTGGAGAGCCGGATATCGAATGGCCAGAGACGAAAATCGACGCCGATGGAGTTGTTGAGCGCGTCGAACTCCTCCGCCGGTCCGGCGGAGAACCGTCCGCCCCAGAGCTTGTGCGACGCGGTCGGCGTCGCGATGGCGGCGGTCGTCACGCGATCTGCAGCGTCGGCCGCGACGCCGCCTCCTCGACACCGTCCGCCGCCGTTTCCACCGACGCGGCGGTGAGTGCCATCTCCTGATCCTTGATCGCGCGCACACGCGCGGGGAGCGCGAACAGGCGAATGAAGCCTGCCGCGTCGCTCTGCTGGTAGACGTCGTCCTCGCCGAAGGTCACGAACCGCTCGTCGTACAACGCGTGCTCGCTCTCGCGCCCGACGACGGCCGACGAGCCCTTGTAGAGCCGGAGCGTCACGGAGCCCGTGACCCGCTCCTGCGTCACGTTCACGAACGCGTCGTAGGCCTCGCGCTCCGTGGTCCACCAGCGCCCCTCGTATACGAGGTCGGCGTAGCGGGGCGCGATCATGTCCTTGGCGGCGAGCGTGCGGCGATCGAGCACGAGCTGCTCGATCTCCGAGTGCGCCGAGTAGAGCAGGGCCCCGCCCGGCGTCTCGTAGACACCTCGCGACTTCATGCCGACGAGTCGGTCTTCGACGAGATCGACGACGCCAACGCCGTGCTTGCCGCCAATGGCGTTCAGCGCGGCGATGAGGTCGACGCCATCGAGTCGCGTTCCGTTCACCGCGACGGGCGTCCCGGCGGCGAAAGCGATCGTGACCAGCTCGGGGAGATCCGGCGCCTCAGTGACGTTGCGCGTGAGCATCAGCAGGTCGTCCGGCGGCGCCGCATTCGGGTCTTCCAGAATGCCGCCCTCGTGCGACAGGTGCCACAGGTTGGCATCGCGCGAGTAGATCTTTTGCCGCGTCGCCGCGACCGGAATCCCTCGGGCTTCCGCGTAGGCGATGGCATCCTCGCGGCTGCGAATGTCCCACTCGCGCCAGGGAGCGATCACCGGCAGGTCGGGGGCGAACGCCGCGTAGGTGAGCTCGAAGCGCACCTGATCGTTCCCCTTGCCGGTGCAGCCGTGCGCGAGCGCATCCGCGCCGACGCGTCGCGCGACCTCCACCTGCCGGCGCGCGATCAGCGGCCGCGCCATGGAGGTGCCGAGGAGATACTTCCGATTGTAGACGGCCCCGGCGCGCAGCGTCGGGAAGATGAACGACTCGACGAATTCGTCGCGGAGGTCCTCGACGTAGCACTCGTCGGCCCCGGATGCGAGCGCCTTGGCGCGGACTCCGGCGAGCTCATCACCACCCTGGCCGATATCCGCGGCGACGCAGATGATGCTGGCCCCGTCGTAGTGCTCCTTGAGCCACGGAACGATGATGGACGTATCGAGTCCGCCGGAGTAGGCGAGAACGATCTTGCGGGGCATGGGCGCTCCTCTGGACGGGCCAGTTATGCAGTGTTGTCGCATATTTAATCACCGGCAAACACCCCGTCAATGGGGCCGGAGGTATCCCCGCCAGAGTCGCCGTCAGCTCGCGTTCGCGAGCTCCGTGAGACGCTCCGTCAGCGCCGACCTGGCCGCCGCTGACCGGCAGACGATGAGCACGGTGTTCTCGCCCGCCAGCGTCCCGAGAATCTCAGACCAGCCCTGTGAATCGAGCGCCTCGGCAATCGGCTGAGCGCCGCTGGGAAGCGTGTGCAGCACGATCAGCTCGCCGACGCCATCGATTCGCGAGAACCACTGCGGCAAGAGCGCAGCCAGGCTTGGTTTATCCTCCTCCCCCACCATCTCGGGGAGCAGATATCTGGAGCCGTGGCCTGTGGGGGCTCTTACGACACCGAGCTCGCGAAGGTCGCGCGATAGTGTCGCCTGTGTCACGGCCAGTCCCGCGGGCGCCACCACACCACGCCCCGCAAAAAGGCGCGGCAGAAAAAAACTTACCACCCCACCCCGAAAAACGGGTTTACCCAGTCGCGGTGTTGTTAATTGGGGGAG
>Ga0316628_100003409_pt1 | contig 12234 bp, 14 predicted proteins | sample OWC_Aug_M2_C1_D5_FD_207648 | JGI IMG/M metagenome (GOLD analysis project Ga0316628, IMG submission 207648) | Wetland soil microbial communities from Old Woman Creek delta, Ohio, United States - OWC_Aug_M2_C1_D5_C | ecosystem: Environmental > Terrestrial > Soil > Wetlands | place: USA: Ohio...
CTGTTTCTTGTCAACGTTACCCAGGTGTTTCTTATAGTGTCCCGCGTTATGCCGCACCACCCAGGTTGGCGTAGGCTTCCGTTGCTCCCAGAAGCGCTCGGTCCAAAGCGCTTCCGCCAGATTGCCGTATTCCTCTAGGAACTCCTGGCTTGCTGTCGCGAACTCATCTCGTACTTCGGCCCAGGTTCTGCCCTCGCGCTCCTTCACCAATGTCTCATTCCACTCGTCAATATTGTCACCCCGATACGGCAGATCGTGACCGTTTCTCAGCAGTCTCACTATCATGGCAAAGTAGGCATCCCAACCAGCGATATGCGCCAGCACGCACTTGATATCCCACGCCCGGAGCGAGACGGCGGCCACGAAGCCCGCGTTCCGCCGGAAAGATTCATCTATCCCAAGGCGCTGCCTGAGGCCATGCCCCGCCCCACGGTGCCGGTGCCGGCCACTGCCCTCGCTCTCTTGTGGGCGGCGGCGACGGCGGCTGCGCGGGCGCCGGGACCGGCGGTGCTTCCTCGGGGGGACTTGGTGGGGGAGCAGGCGCCGTGCCGCCCGTGCGGTCCTGTATCTCGGCGCTCACGCACGCCATCAACCCCGCCAGCGACCTCATATCGAGCCCTGCGGCAGCATTTGCGAAACGGACTGCGAGGTCCCGGCACTCTGCAGAGGGCTCGGCACTGGCCGGACCGGGGCCCGAAAACAACAGGCCGAGCGCTGGGACGATGACGAAGATACTGACGCGAGTCCTCGTACTCATGCGCGTGTTCCTCATGGCGTGACCCCTGACTCTCTTGTCACGGCACGGCAGGATGCCATGTGATACCCCATGTTCTGCACCCCCATTGTGTGTGGACCACGGCCAACTGAGAAAATGCCGGCGTCCCCGGTCAGCAAGCTCGTGAACAATACAAACCCCCAGCCGCAGAACCCACGAAGGTGCGGAGAAAACAGGGTGGCTCGAGAAGTCGGGCGAAGGTGTCGGGATGTTATATGGTGTCCGCATAACACCCCCAAGACTTGGCAGAGAAGAGGTGGGAAGGAAACAGTGCGGCACGGAGCGTATCGAGGAGCGAGCGTTGTGTCAACACGAAACGCCCCCGGTGCGGCACCGCGGGAACAGGCGCACGGAACCGCTTGGGTCTGTGGAGCAGCGTGGAAGGAGGATAATGTCATTCCGCGCTCGCCTTGCAGGCTCGCTCTGGTCCGCGGGGTGTGAGGCCGGGCTACGGCTTCACGGCTTCGCGATCGTATTCCGGGACGCACGTAACTCATTTGACTTGTCTTTGGTGAAGACGCCGGGGACCTCGCCACCGTCACAGACCCCCTCGTCATACGGGACCCAGCCGTTTGTGCGGTCTCACGGCAATTTCCTCGCTGCGATGCTGCGGCCCGCCCGCGTCGGGGTGGTCACCCAATCGGCCGCGCGGTCGGCGGAACCCCGTTGTTGGAGCAGCTCCACACGCGCTCCCCACTGGCCTCCCGCTTGCACTTACATGAAACACACGGCACGGGGTGCTCTGCCCACCGACGTCGCTCGCCCATGCGTTCGACCGTTTCAAGCTTAACTGGCAGAGGTTTCCGCCGTTCCCGTTCCTGGCGGCAGTCCACGACGCCTGGTAGGTTTTACCGTGTCACGCGGAGGAAAATACCGATGCTTTACTTCGCCACCAAGCCGGACCCGGTCTTTACCGCCCTGGTCGACTCCGCGCTCACCGACGCGCTCTCCTGGGCGGATGACTCCCGCCGATGGCTCACGTGGGCCCACCATGTGGTGGAAGGATTCCCCAACCACGAAGCCCCGCGGACCGCGATCCTGAAACTCCAATCCGCCCACCGAGAATCCACCGTGTACCGCATGAACCACTTCTTCTGGGTCCTCCTGTACGACGTCCTCGCAGCGTATGCCATGCGCCACAACACCCATTTCTCCCACAAGCCAAGCGTCCATGTGGACGCCATGCCCCTGATCGGCTCCTATCGCTGCGGGCCCATTCAGATGCCCAGCATTGTCGCAACGTTCTGGTGGGATCTGTGGTGCTTCCCTGACGCCACGCTCGATCGGGCGCTCATTCCACCTCCGTCCACCCATCGCGTCCGCGGCGGCCCCGAGCGCTATGCGCCCGCCGCCGATGGCCTGGTGGAGATCACACATCCGAAATGGGCCACCAACCCGGACGCCGCCGAGTTAAATACGCCCGGCCTCACGGTGCCACACTATCCACTTTTCACCGCACCCGCGGTCTGCAACGTCTGGTAGAACCCGCGGGAGGAGGCTCCACGGGTCCTATTTTGCACGCGAAGTGTGATGGAAACAGTACCTTCTGGGAACTTGCGGTCTCGATCGCCTACGAGATCGCAGCGCTGGTGGTAGCCCGAGACCGGAATGGCATCCTTCCGGCGCAAGACGTGCTGGACGAGTTCCAGCGATTGACGACGAAAACGAGGTAGCTGTGGGGGGGAGGGCGCGACCATGACAACACAGACAGGGGACCTGGCGGCAGTCGTGGAGCGGCTGGCGACGGTGGAGCGGCAGAATGGGCGGCTGAAATTCGTAGGAGCAATGGTCCTGCTCCTCGCGACAGCCGGCCTAGTGATGGCGCAGGCGTTGCCGACGAGCCGGACAGTGGAGGCGGAGGCGTTCGTCCTGCGCGATGCCGGGGGAACCGCGCGCGCGGCGTGGGCTCCGTCACCCGAGGGCGGGGCGGCCCTGACCTTCTTCGACCAGGCCGGAAAGCCGCGCGCCCAGGTGCGGGTGGAGCGGGACGGGGCGCCCGGGTTGCTCCTCTTTGACCAGGCCGGCTACGGCCGAGCCATGCTGAGAGCGGATCGCGACGGGGCGCCGGAACTGACACTCACCGATCACGCCGCAAGAACCCGCGCGATCCTGCGGGTGGAGCGCACTGGGCTGCCGGGTCTGGTACTCTTCGACCAGGTCGGCAAGCCGCGGGCTACGTTGTATGTGGTGTCTGAGGGGTCGGCGACCCTCCAACTCTCCGACAAGGACGAGAGGGTTTTCTGGCGGGTTCCATAGCTGATTGCCCGATGGCATCATTGCGGGGCGGGAGTTGCTGACGACGTTGTAGGGACGATAGTGTCTGTGGGGATGCGCGCGCCCGGAGGGTGGGGTGGGCAGGGCAGAGCGCTATCAGGGACGAGCGCAATCCGCAGCCGATTACAGCACCGCGTCCTGGCGCTCCCCCCGCTCCGCCTGCCGCGCCTTGGTGCGTGTCCGCAGCGAGTCCCGAACCTTCGTTTCCGCACTGCGTCCGGAAACTTCGGCCGGCACCCTCCATCACGTCATGGCGCGAGAGATCGAGCGAGCCCATTTCTTCCGCGCCACCGCCGACGTCCTCGCCTATCTCGCGGCCTTGGCCATGCGGGGCTCACTCCCCCCGTTCTGGATCGCCTTCCCCATTTCCCCACCGTTTCCATACCCCTTCTCAGGTTCCCCCCTTTGGATATATGATCCCCACAGGTCCAGCACTCGTCAACGCCACAATCTCATCCTTGAGCGCCGTGATCCGTCCGGCCCAGGGCGCCATGGAAAGGCAACGCAACGTCTCGTGGGATCGTTTTGATAAACAGAAAGGCAGCCGCTGAGAAAAGCAGACAGGAGAAGGCCATGAAGCCCGCCGCGCTCGTCGCCACGATCTTTCTGGCGCTGGTGGCGCTCGCCCAGTTCCTCCGCGTCGCGCTTCGGGTGGAAGTCATCGCAGGGGGCGTGGCCGTTCCGCTGTGGGCCAGCGCCATCGCGTCGGTGTTCACGGGCGGGCTCTCGCTCATGCTCTGGCGCGAAAGCCGTCGGTAAGGACGGACCGGCCGGTTCCCAGGGCCGTTGTTGCGGGCGGACCCCGAGCTCGAAGTGGGTGCGATGGCCTCGTGGATTCCCATGGCGCGCATCGCACTCCAGTTGGCGATCTGGCTTGGCGCGATGGTCGGGCGGGTCAACGTATGCCCGTCGGACTCCGTCCCGCATTGCTACAAAGTGGTTCTAGCACGTGGCGGCGAGCCAGGCGCGGTCTTGACAGAGTTCCATCAACGCGATGAGGGCGTCCATGCGCCGCTCGACTTCGCCTAGGTCGCTCAGGGAGAGCAGGGTCTTACAAGCAGACCAATCCTCGAGCAGGTTGCTTTCGAAGGTGTTCATGGCCCGCTCCTTTCGCCCCTTGTCGGCGCCAATCCTGGATCCCGGTCTGCACGCAACTCCAGGGGATCGGCGCCCGATGACCTCGTTCTGCCTCGGGTTGACGCTTGATCTCGCACGCGTGCACGATCCTGCGGATAATCGGCGTAGGCCGGGGTGAGCGACGAGATCGAAGGACTCACGGCGGAGGCAGTGAAGTCCCACGAGCGCCGAGGTTGACCTCGACGCTCGTGGGCGTGCTACCGGCCGTACGGTCGCTCAGCGCGCCTCGGGTCCTTCAACACCCCGGGGCCCAGAAGGGCACAGCGTGCGAAGGTCTGGACATGGCGTGTTTTGCGGCTCCGAGGTGACCCGAATATCCGGACCCTCGGTGCCCCTCGGCGGTACCCGAGGGGGATCTTCCGCGGCGAAGGCAATGCCAAACGTGACCGCGATGACCACGGCCAACTGGGCGAGCACGACTTTACGCTGCATAGCACTCCTCCTTCTCGTCCTAAGGGGCGCTTTCGGGCGAGTTCGCCCCATCGCCCCAGTGGTTTCCGTGAGAAACACGCTCGGCGCTGATCACCCCCTTCCTTTCGGTGAGAACATAGAAGGCAAAAACGGTGCCGTTTGAGAACGAGTGCGAGCATAGGTAAGAAAGTGCTGAGTCCGCAACGAGTTACGGTTGGCAGGCTCGTTAGAGAGTGATTCCTGGACCGGTGGAATATTTACAGCGCCGCGTGTAAGTTCTGCCATGCTCGTATACATTGCGCAGAGCACGCGCGCTTTTTGCCGAGGGGGTGGTCCCTTGCCGGATCGCTTGGTCAAAAAGTCCACGTTGTGAGATGATTCGCATTCGCCCCGTCGTCCTGATCAATGGCAGGGGTGAGCTCCTGAAGTACGCTGTGGTGGGGGTTCAGCCATTCAGGAGCGGGCAAGGCGACGTTCTTATCGCAGCGCAGGAACGGCATGGAGGGCGCGAACTCGGCCACGTCCCCTTTCTCAGGGCGGACGTGGCCCCGTGCCCGTGGAGGACTCGACATGAGAATCGTTCGATTTGAGAAGCAGGGGCGTGCAGCGTACGGCCTCGTCGAGGGGGACACGGTGTTTCGGGCGATGGGGTCGCCCTTCGCGGGGAGTCTCGCGCGAGGTGTGGCCGTGGGTTCCATGCACCACCTGAAAATTCTTGCCCCCTGCGAGCCCACGAAGATCGTCTGTGCGGGCAAGAATTTCCCGTGGGGCGAGAACCCCGCCAAGTCCCCACGGCCGATCCTTTTCTACAAGCCGCCCACGGCGGTGATCGGCCACCAGGACGACATCGTGTACCCCGGCCAAACCCAGCGGCTGATCTTCGAGGCGGAGTTGGTCATGGTGATCGGGAGAGCGGCTCGCAACGTTCGGGCTGAGGACGCGCCGAAGTACATTCTTGGTTACACCTGCGGAAACGACGTGACCGCCTATGATCTGGTGCTGCGCGACGATGCGACTTTCGAGGGCAAGAGCTTCGACACCTTCTGCCCGCTCGGCCCAGTCATCGTCACCGATCTCGGCCCGGAAATGGCCACCATCACATGTCGGGTGAATGGCAACGTTGTGGTGACCGGATCCTTCAAGGAGCGCTATTACGGTTGTGCAGAGCTGGTCAGTTACATCTCGGCAATCATGACGCTCGTCCCCGGCGACGTGGTGATGACGGGGACGCCAGACATCGGACCGCTCCAGCGGGGCGATACGGTCGAGGTTGACATCTCGGGCATCGGTGTCCTGCGGAACCGGGTCGTCTGAACTCCAATTAGGCTGCTGCAAAAGGCCCATCTGCTGGGACCCATTCTCCGGACGGGTACCCCGTGCGCCGGGTACCCATCCGGAGGATGGGTGACGCCGCCTGGCATTTGGACCTCTTTGACCAGCCTGGGAAGAAGCGAGTCTTTCAGCAACGTGCAAAAGGACCGGAGTGGTGTGAGGGGGCCGTGCGCCGCGAACCGGGCCGAGCGCGCACTGCGGGGATCAAGACTCCCGCAGCACGGACCGTGAAATTCTTGGGGAACGCAGGCCTGAAGTAGGCCGCCGACACGAAACCAGATACGCCGGCAGCCGCACCCCCGGGGTCACAATTCCGTCCCCCACGTTCGCTCCCCGTATTGTTCCCACGCGTCGCACGCGATGCTCGCGGGCAGCCGCGACCTCATCCCGATTACCTTTCCTTGGACGAGACGGGATTGGCCGGCAGGCTGGCGACGAAGGCGGCGATAGCCGGCCGCGCCTCGGGGGGCAATTTCAGGAACTGGACGGCCATGCCCGGGGGATAGGGGTGCTCCACCTCTGGGCGCCGGATCCACACGACTTGGGCGGTGCCTTCCCAGGGTTCGGAGTCGGGGAGGGCAAAGTGGATGATAACGTGGGTTCCCACCTCTGGGGGGTTCGCCGTCACGATGAACATCCCGTCCTGGCTGAGATTCAGCGTCTTTCCGGTACCCGTGGTGTCCGCATCTATGTAATCGACGCCGAGCTCCACGGAGCCGCGCGGCGCCGTGCGGCGGGTCAGCGGTGTGGTGAGGACCATCTGGATCATGTTGAGGAGGCGCGCGGTATCGATGCCCATCGGGACTGAAGCCACGGCACTCGTTTCGGCGATGTTCTGGGGCAGCTGCGGTTGGGAATTACCGGTGAGCACGATCACGGGGATCGCCTCGGTGAGGGGGTCCACCCTAAGCCGCCGGCAGACCTCAAAGCCGTCCACGTCCGGGAGCTCCGCGTCGAGCAGAATAACATCCGGCGGGGCGGTCAGCGCCACCCTCAGGCCCTCGCCCCCGCTGGCGGCCACCAACACCTTAGACTCCCCGGAACGGAGAAGGCTTTGGCGCAACGCGGCGAAGACGGGTTTGTCGCCCACCAAGAGGATCCGTCGAGCGGGGGCCCTGCTTTCCGGCCCCGACTTCACTTTGCCTCCCAGGCCGCTGGCTTTTCGGTCGAGTCCCATCGGATTTCCTCTCGCGGTTCGGAGCGGTCGTCGAGCGGTGTCAACCTTTCACGTCAAGCCATAAAGAACCACGTCGCGATTGTCAACTGCAACGCGCGGCAGGTGACCTCGGGCGAACCAACCCGCGTTTGGCGCGGACGATGGGCAGCACGGCAGTTCTGTGCGGTGTGCGCTGCCGCAGATGCGTGAACTCGGGCGATCCTTTTCCGATCCCCCGCCCCGGTCGGTCGTCTCGCCCGTTTCCTGTCCACCTCGAGGCTAGCCCCTTGCGCCGCGCCGGGTAGATGCCGGCGCGTCGGCGGCGAGACCGGAAGGCAGGATCCGCCTTGACTTTGAGCGAATGGTCAGGTCTCCTGGGGCGTCTTTGACGAGAGCCATGGGTTTGGCGAAGGGTTTGTGGTAGCATTCCGCGAATCGGCTGCGTCTACGAAACGCGCCTGGCGGCGTGTACAGGACGACCCGGGCGACGACGCCGCGCAACCTGAGGAGGCGGGTCGGCGGAGCGCGGCAGAAACCCGTAGGGCGACAAGGAGCGAACTGCCTCATGAGTGAGATGCCGTCCTGCCCGTACTGCGGCGCCACACACCCCGTGGTTCTCGCAGGGGACGTATGCCCCATGTGCGGCACCCCTCTCATGCCGGAGCATACGGTGCGGATCCGGCCCACCACGATCCTGTGGATCGACGACGACCGGCTTCTCCTGAGCGTCTGTGGGGACACGTTCGAGCGGTACGGGTATAGAATCCTCCCCGCCAGCGATGGTCCCACGGGGATCGAATTAGCCAGGCAGGAGCGCCCGGACCTGATCCTGTTGGACGTCGTCATGTTCGGGATGGATGGGTTGGAGGTCTGCCAGCGGCTGCGCGCCGAGCCCGCGCTGGCGGAGACGTCGATCGTTCTCTTGACGGTGCTGGACGATGCGGGCGTGCGCGATCGGGGCCGCGCGTTGGGAGCAACCGCCGTCTGGTCCAAACCATTCGGGCCCGAGCAGCTCCTCGAGAAGGTCTCCAAGTTGCTCGGAGCTAAACCCCGTTCCGCAGCGCTGTGAGTCAGGAAGTCGCGATGAGCCTTCTAGAGAGCGTCAGCGAGATCCTTAAAGCCATTCCGGCCATCGAAGCCGCAGAGGTGCGGCTCGATGAAAAGCACGGAATCGATCCGACGAACGGCCTCCGGCTGTTCGACGCAAAGACCATGATCCGGATGCTGGAGGTCAACCAGGAAGCGGAGACGCTGAAGACGTACTTGGGGAGCATCGACTATGAAACCCTGCTCAAACTTGAAGCATTGATGTACTTTGGACGCGATCGGGACGCGACCTTCGCTGAGAAGCTCGAGTATTTCAGGCGACGCAAGGAGGCGCGGTCGGACATCGTTCGGACCGTACTTGAGAAGGTGCCCGCCTGCGGTCGGTACTTCAGCGATGCGGTGGAGCGACTGCTGGAAGAAGGGGCTGACGTGAATTCGTTGTGAGGGGAGCCAGGTTCGGGCACTGACGGACCGCGACTTTCTTTCCGGGGGGGGCGAGAGGCCGGCGGACTCGAGGACGTGGGCACACCGGGAAGTGCTGGGCCACGAGCATGCTCCCGCCGTTCTTTCTTCGTCGCTCGCCTCAATCGTGTTGGCGCGGCACCGCCGCCGATCCAGTTGCGCCCGACGTGCGCGTCTCGTATTATTAGCCGGGTTTTCCCGCTGCAGAGGGGGAGGGTGTACACCGTGACCGTGTTGCGCAAGCATCCGAAAGTGAACTGGCCGCCACAGTGGAACGGCTCGTGCGGACCGGACGCGGAGTTCCCGACGGGCGAGCAAGGCGTGTTGAAGAAGGTGCAGTACTTGACCGTGGATCCCACGGCAGCCGCCCGCGTTCAATTGAGGATCGAGCACGACGGAAACGAGTTCTGGGCCTTCGTTCCGAGCGATGACCCCGTTCTTCTCTCGCGACTGTACGCGAAACTGAAACAGTGCATTGGCCACAGCATGTGCGACATCGGAAGTCTGGACCTTGATTTCTAGGCTTCACGCCCGAATCCCGCCCGTCCCCGGCGGGTCTACCCCTGCCGAAGTGGAAGGCCCTGCGAGTCCCCCATTATGTCCTTGATTCAGGACGGAGGCAAAGGATCCGTTGCGAGGCGCTCAGCCAGCTGCACGGGGGTGAGTCCATGTCCCACCGTCTGCTCCGTTCGTATGCGACCTTCTTGGTAGTTCTGGGATGGCTGCACGTCGTTCTGTTCACGCTGCTCGGCTTCGCGCCGTGGCTCGGGTTCGTCGGGCAGCTCGTCCCGGCGGTTTCCCAATGGGGACCGTGGGCCCTCTATGCCTCGCCCGCGGTGGGCCTCCTGGTCGGAGCGCTCTGCGGTCTTGGTTATTTCGTTCTGAGCGGCGTCATCGAGGTGTTTCTCGACCAACGGGATCTCCTGGACGAGATCCTGCAGACACATCGCCATATTCTCCGGCTCGTGGAAACCCGGCAGCCGAGCGACGGCCTTAGCGCCAAGGATCCGTTCGATCTCACCGACATCCGGGGGAGGGACGAGCCGCTCCTTTAACGGCAGCCCGGGGCGGGTAGGGCGGCGCCCCCCTTTCGCGGAGGGAGCCGCCGCTCAGCTTCGGCGTCCATAGCGGCGCGCCACGGCGGGACCACCGGGCGACCGGGTTTCTTCAGCTTGACTTCGCGCTACGGCTTCGATAGCTTTTTGTTCCAATTGTCCCGAAGGCCTTCGCCGGGAAGGGGGCCGTCATGCGGGCCGTCCTGTTCGTTGGGGGTGCCGTGCTGCTCGCCGTCGCGCGACTTTCGTTGGCGGCGGCCCCAGAGGAGCAGACCGTCCGCGGCAGCTACCTCGTCAACCACGTGGCGATGTGCGTGCAGTGCCACACGCCGCGCGATGCCAACGGGGACCTCAACCGCGCACGCCTGCTCAAAGGCGCGCCAATCCCGGTGCGGTCGCCGTTTCCCAATCAGACATGGGCATTCGCCGCCCCGGCTATCGCTGGCCTGCCCGGTTGGACCACTGAGGACGCGGTCACTTTGCTCACCACCGGCCGGCGGCTCAACGGCTATATGCCGAAGCGGCCAATGCCCCCCTTCCGGCTGATCCGTGAAGATGCCGAAGCGGTCGTCGCCTACCTGCGCTCGCTCCGCTAGTATTCGCCATCCAGGCCTGGGGTTCACTGACGACCGGATACGGGAATCGGCCGCGAGCGGCAAGGCGATGAGGCAGCTGCCGCTGTGTGCTCGCCTCGTGAACGTCAGGGGAGTCGACTCGCGGGCGCGATGCCCGCCGGGTGCCCGACATATTTGGTGGGTCGCGTTGCTGTTGACAGGTGTTCGGTGGCGGGAGTAAAATGCACCCCCTTTGGCGATAGTGGAGTGTGGTGCCCAGCCTTCCGGGAAAAACCAAAGAAAAAGTTTGCCAAGGGTAGGGCCTTTAAATATAATAGGGCTTTGTCTGCTGGCGTAGCTCAGCAGGTAGAGCAGCTGATTTGTAATCAGCGGGTCGGGGGTTCGATTCCCTCCGCCAGCTCCACCACACCGAGCTTCGCCCGAACGGTGTGTACGTCGGGCGGCACGCCCCGGAACTCTGGGGAGATACCCAAGCGGCCAAAGGGGGCAGACTGTAAATCTGTTGGCTCATGCCTTCGGAGGTTCGAATCCTCCTCTCCCCACCAACGGATTCGGACGGGCGGTTACGGCGTACCGCACGGAAAATTTCGGGGCACAGGGGCTCCCGGTGAAGGCTGGCACGCGTCGTCTCGGGTGCCAATGTATAGGCGAAAACCAACAGGCGGGAATAGCTCAGCTGGCTAGAGCGCGAGCCTTCCAAGCTCGGGGTCGCGGGTTCGAATCCCGTTTCCCGCTCCAAGCGTTCCCCCGAAGCCACCCCAAGGACTCCCGGCGAGCGGACCCCGCAGGTTGTTCCCCTGCCCTCGGGTGGGTGCGGGTCTGGTTGCGGCAGGCCCTGGTCGGGTTGCTCATCGCGGGCGGGAGTGTCGTCCCCGCTCAAGCGACGAGTCCGGAGGCATACCGGCTGAACGAGGCGGCGGTTGTCGAGGTCCGGCGGGGAAATCACGAAGCGGCGCTTGACCTCCTCGTCCGCGCGGCGGCGCTGGACCCCGGCGACGCCGCGATCCGGGGCAATCTAGCCCGAGTTCGCACCGTGGTGGGACATCGCCTGACCCAGGCGGGGCGCTTCCAGGAGGCAGAGGTTCAGTACCGGGCCGCCTTGGACGCCGACGCGCGAGAGGTGGCGGCGTGGGTGGGTCTCGGCGAGCTTCAACTTCGGCAGCGCGACCCGCGGGAAGCGGTCGAGGCGTTTCGCCGCGCCGTGGAGCTTAGCCCTGAGGACGGGGAGACTCGGGTTCGCCTCGGTCAAGCGTATTACAACCTCGGCGACCTCCCCGCCGCGCTCTCGGAATGGGAGCGCGCAGCGGCGACGCGTTCCGGCGACGCAGCATTGCGCGAACGAATCGCTCGCGTGCGGCGCGAGACGGAGATTCAGAGCGCATACCGCGCGAAAGAGAGCCAGCACTTCGCGGTTGTGTACGAGGGGCGGCGACAGGAAGATCTGGGACAGGAGTTCGTCAGGCTTCTGGAGCAGGCGTATCTCGAAGTGGGATACGTCCTGGGGGCGTATCCCAGCGCGGCGGTCCCGGTCATCTTCTATTCCGATGTTGACTTCGCGCCCGCGACCGGGTTCTCGACCGACGTCGGCGGCTTTTACAACCGGCTGGACGGAAAGATCCGAGTCGCCTTGCGGGGCCTGACGCCGGGCGATTCGCGGCTGTCTTCTCTGGTGACCCACGAGTACACCCACGCGCTGATCTATGCCGTAAGCCGCGGGAATAATCCGCCGCGGTGGGTACACGAGGGGCTGGCCGTCCACATGGAGCAGCGACGCGCGCCGCAGTACAAGGATGAGGCGCACCGACGCGCCCGGGCGAGCCAATTGGAATCGCTCCAGAGTTCGCCCTACGTCATGGGGTCGGTCGCCATCGAGCATCTCGTGGATCGGTACGGCATGTCGACGATGCGGCTCCTTCTCCAGCGGCTCGGAGAGGGAAAGGCGTTCCCGCAAGCATTTCAGGAGACGTTTCAGACGGATCTTGCGACCTTCGAGCAGACCGGTCGGGACGT
>Ga0316628_100003410_pt1 | contig 12231 bp, 7 predicted proteins | sample OWC_Aug_M2_C1_D5_FD_207648 | JGI IMG/M metagenome (GOLD analysis project Ga0316628, IMG submission 207648) | Wetland soil microbial communities from Old Woman Creek delta, Ohio, United States - OWC_Aug_M2_C1_D5_C | ecosystem: Environmental > Terrestrial > Soil > Wetlands | place: USA: Ohio...
TGGGCAGCGGTCCGCAGCGATCTGCTGGGCGTCTCGCACCTGCAGATGCCATGGTCCGCCCGATCGATGGACGAAGCCGGCGCCGCCCTCGACGCGCTGCGCCCCCGGGCGATCCTCACCTACGCCGAAGCGGGCGGGTGGGGACGGGCGCTCGCGCTCGAAGCCAGACGGCGAGGCGTGCCGACGGTCGGCCTGCAGCACGGCTTCATCTACCGGCACTGGCTGAACTACCTGCACGAGCCGGACGAAATGGTGCCCTCGCCGGCCAACGCCGCGGACGCCGGCTTTCCGAGGCCTGATCTCACCCTCGTCTACGACGGGTTCGCGCGTCTTCACCTGCTCGAGGCCGGACGCTTTCCGCCGTCGGCGGTGGAGGTCACCGGCAGCCCGCGGCTGGAATCGTTTGCCGAAGCGGGCCGGCGCTTGAACGAGGCTGACAGGGCGCGGATCCGTGCCGGCGCGGGCGCAATACCGGGACGGAAGCTGATCGTGCTGGCGACGAAATTCAGCCAGATCGGCGACTGGTTTCGCCCGCTCGTCGCGGCCGTCGCCTCCATGCCCGACGCGCACCTCGCCGTCAAGTGTCATCCGGCCGAGACGGCCGCGCCCTACGAGGCCGTCGCGGGCGCGACGCCGAACGTTCGCGTGCTGCCTGCGCGCGCCGATCTCGGCTCGCTCGTCGCGAGCGCGGACCTCGTCGTCACCGTCAACTCGACCGCGGCTATCGAAGCGATGGCGGTGGACGTGCCCGGGCTGGTCCTCGCGCTCCCGAACAATCTCTCGCCGTTCGTCCGGGACGGGGCCCTGGCCGGCGTCGAACGGCCGGAAGGCATCGCGACGGCGCTGCACCGTCTCCTGTATGATCAGGGGGCGCGTCTCACCCTCGCGGAGCGCCGGCGGGCGTTCGTCGAGCGATACGGGATGGTATCGGTGGGCGGAGCCGCGTCACGGGCGGCCGACGCGGTTCTCCGCCTGGCGGCATCCTCGACCGCTCGTGCGGGCTAGCGACGGAGTTCACATGGATTTCCTGATTACCGGCGGTGCGGGCTTCATCGGCTCGCACCTGGCGGATCACCTGCTGCGCGAAGGCCATCGCGTGCTCGTGCTCGACAATCTGTCCACGGGCGCGATCGCGAACATCGCGCACCTCAAGGACCACGCGCGGTTCCACTACACCATCGACACGGTCACCAACGAGCCGCTGCTGGCCGAGCTCATCGATCAATGCGACGTGGTCTTCCACCTCGCCGCCGCGGTCGGCGTGAAGCTGATCGTCGAGGCACCCGTGCACACGATCGAAACCAACGTGCACGGAACCGAGGTGGTGCTCGAACACGCGAACAAGAAGAAGAAGCTCGTCCTCATCGCGTCCACCTCCGAGGTGTACGGCAAGAGCACGTCGGTGCCGTTCCGCGAAGACGACGACCTGGTGCTCGGACCGACGTGCAAGCACCGGTGGGCGTACGCCTGCAGCAAGGCGATCGACGAGTTCCTGGCGCTGGCGTACTGGAAGGAGAAGAAACTCCCCGTCATCATCGCGCGGTTGTTCAACACCGTGGGACCGCGGCAGACCGGCCAGTACGGGATGGTCATCCCGACCTTCGTGCGGCAGGCGCTCTCCGGACGGCCGATCACGGTGTTCGGCGACGGGACGCAGACACGCAGCTTCACCTACGTGGGCGACGTCGTCTGCGCGCTCGCCGGCCTGGTCCGGGAACCCGCCGCGATCGGCGAGGTCTACAACGTCGGCAACACGCAGGAGATTTCCATCCGCGACCTGGCCGAGCGAATCAAGGCGCTGACCGCGAGCAGGTCGCCTATCGTCACCATCCCGTACGATCAGGCGTACGAAGCCGGGTTCGAGGACATGCCCCGCCGCGTGCCCGACATCTCCAAGATCGCCGCGCTCGTCGGCTACCAGCCGAAGGTTCAGCTCGATGAGATCCTGATGAAGGTCATCGAGTACTTCCGCGAGCGCTGACCGTGCTGTGGGTGCGCAAGAAGGTCCGCAGGACGGCCGAGGTGCTGTTGCTCCGCCGGGCGAAGCTCGTCCGGCGGTTGCTGGCGCGGACCGGCCGCGACCGCGCGCCGCTGCCCGAGATCATCCAGGTCGAAGCCACCAACCTGTGCAACGCCCGGTGCGTCTTCTGCCCGCGCGACCTGATGCAGCGCAAGCAGGGCGTGATGGACATGGGACTGTACCGGAAAGTCCTGGACGACACCGCGGCGCTGCGCATTCCGAGCATGCGCCTCCACAACTACGGCGAGTCGTTGATCGATCGGCAGCTGGTTGAGAAGATCCGCTACGCGAAGTCCGCGGGAATCCGGGAGGTCGGCCTGATCAGCAACGGCTCGCTGCTCACCGAGGAACTGGCGCGCGCGATGGTGGACGCGGGGCTGGACGCGATCAACATCAGCGTGGATGCCGCCGGCAAGGAGACGTTCGAGCGCACGCGCGTCGGCCTGAAGTACGACCGCGTCATGGAGAACATCGAAGGGCTGGTGCGCGTGCGACGAGAACGGGGGGCACGCCGGCCGAAGCTCATCCTCTCGTTCGTGCGGCAGGACGACAGCGCCGACGAACGGGCGTTCATCGAGAAGTGGAGCCGCGTGGCCGACAAGGTGCACGTCACCGACCTGCACAACTGGGCGGGCACGCTCCACACGCGCGCCGACGTGCGATTCCCCTGCTACCGTCCCTGGCTGACGTTCACGGTGCTGTGGGACGGCCGCGTGTCGCTGTGCTGCGCGGATTTCGACGGAAAGGTCATCCTCGGCGACCTGCGCACGCAGACGATCGCCGAGGTGTGGAACGGCGAACGGTTTCTCGCCGCGCGGCGCGCGCACCTCGATCACGGCGGCCCGGAGATCTGCCACGCCTGCGACCTGCCGAAGAAGGATTCGCCGCTGTGGATCAAGAAGCTGGTTCGATCCGTGCCCGCCCTGCCGCGCTCAGAAGATACAGACCGAGAGCCGCCGCGCCCAGCGCAAGACAGGACAGCCAGCGACGCCTCGGATAGCTGAGCACCACGTCGTAGCTGCCGGACCTTGGCGCCGTAAACGCCAGCTGGCCGTCAATCTCGTGCAGGCGAAGGGGAACCCCTTCACATCTCGCGGTCCACGCCGGATAGAAGTTCGTACGAACCACGACCTCGTCGCCACGCTGCACGTCCGCCAGGGCGACGCGGGCGCCCAGCCAGTCCACATCTCGAAGCGCCGCACGGCCGTGCGCCACGACGACGCCGGCAGGGTCCGCACCGAGCAACTCGTAGTCGGTCCAGCGTCCTGAGGACCACCGTGCGACGAATCGTGAATCGGACCCCAGGTAGGCGCGAGCGCCGCGGCTCCACACGAGCATGTGGCGAACGCCCCATCGGCGCATCTCGCCGGCAAACACCGAAGGTGGTGTCTCGGCGATCGGCCTGCCCTTGAACGTACCCGCGGCGACCGTTTGTGTCCGCCACGCCGACCACTGCCAGCCATCCCAGTACCCCGCGTAGAAACGCCGTCCGGTGGCGGCCGGCAGCAGCGATTCGAAGTGAACGCCAAACGCCGACGCCTCGCTCCGGCCGCCCGGCCTGGCGTCCATGTTCCGATGCGGGTTGTTCTCGAGCAGGACCAGGTGGCCGTCCAGGCCGCGAATGTGCTCCACCAGGGCGGCATCGAATGACGACACGTCCGACACGTGCGGCACGTGCTGAAAGGTGATCTGCACGTAGAGGCCGAGCAACACGACGAGGGCGGCCGCCAGCGCGCGGCCCGCCTTCCGAACGATGAACCAGGCCAGCGGCGCGGCCGTGAAGACCGTGTACATGTGCATTGGCCGCGAGAACAGATACCCGAACTGTGGGGCTGTCAGCCGGAGCATCAGAACCGTCGTGATGGCAGCCACCGCGTGGAACGCGACCCGCGAGCGCCGCTGACAGGCCGTGAAGACGATGACGGGCAGGAATACCGCCGTGACGCCGGTGTAGTCGTTCGTCCACCGGCCCGGCCGGAACAGGATCTCGATGTTGTAGTAGATCCTGCGCGCGAACTCGGACCATTCGAAGGCAGGCGCCGGGCCGGGACCGAGGTTGTTCGCGTCGAAGTACGCCGGGTATCGGATCAACTCCCACGTGAGCGGAAGACTGGCCACGATCGCGATGGCGAGCGCCGCACACGCGTACGCCGCGGAACGACGATCGCGGTAGTACAGGGCCTCGATCGCCAGGTAGGCGACCCCGTAGGCGAGAAACCCGACGTGCGAATACGCGGTGAGGGTGAGGCCGAGCGCGAGCAACGGGAGGCCGAAGGCACGCCCGCGCCGGGCCGCGTGACTGCCGACGAGCGCCATGGCCGTGCACACGACGCCGGCGACCGAGTTCGTGTCTCCGCTGCGGATGAACATGTAGGAGAAATTGCCGACGAGCAGGCACGAGATGCCAGCCGCGAGCCAGGCAACGTCGCGATCCTCGTCTTTGAGGTCGAGAAACACGAGCAGCGGAATCGCGCCGAAGAGCAACGCGTGCAGGACATGGAAGCCGACCTGCGGGCCGAGCAGCGACATCGGAACGAACCCGAGCACCGCCAGGTTCTGCGTGATGTCCGACACGCTGTGGTAGCCGCCCAGGAACCCCCACTGCCATCCGCCGATGGCACCGCGCCGCAGCAGCGCGATCCCTTCGAGCGTGCTCTGGAATCGAGGCGGCCAGTTGTCGAGGAAGGGCACCTGCGTCCAGGTGCCGATCGGAAACCACGACAGGAACGCCCCGGCGAGGACCGCGACGGCGCCGCAACAGGCGATGCGTGGCAGCAGGCGGCCAACCGGGCGGGACGCCAGTCCAAAGGAGAGAGTGAGGAGCGTGACGACAGCGAGCGCCCCCGCGTAATAGGGGCGCCGCCACCCGTGCAGGGTGCCGGGAATGTTCGCCCAGCGGGACGTGAGCAGGAAGTTGAGCCACGCGATGGCGAGCGACAGCAGCAGGACCGACCTCGCATTGGCGAGCCCGCGGGCGCGTGATTCGATCGTTCGGGCAAGGCTGGGCCACCGGCTGGTCCGGCGGCGTCGACCGCCAACGGAGGTCATCGACGAGGCTCTCGGAAACTGTTGACAGTCAAGAAATAACGGGGGCCGAAGTATACCATCGAAGGTCGGCCGCGAGCCGCTTCCCCCGCTTGGTGCGCCGGGCGCCCGGGACTATACTGAGAAGGAACACAGAGGTTGCCATGAAGCTCTTCCTGCCGGCGGTCGTGGTGTTGACGGCTTCGATCGCGATGCCGGCCCGAGCAGGCGACATCAAGCTGCAGGTCGCCAACGGGCGTATCACGCTGCAGGCTCGCGACGCGACGGTGCGCGAGATCCTGACCGAGTGGGCGCGCGTCGGCCAAGTGAAGATCGTCAACGTCGAGAAGATGGGTGGGATGCCCGTCACCATCGAACTGCAGGACGTGCCGGAAGCCCAGGCCCTGAGCATCCTGCTGCGATCGGTGTCCGGCTACATGGCGGCGCCCAAGATGGACGCGGTGCGGACCGCTTCGATCTACGACCGCATCGTGATCATGGCTGCGCCCCGTGCGGCGATCGTGACCGCGAGTTCGACATCCACCCCCCAGCAGACGCCGCAGTACCAGCAGTTCCGTGGCATGCCGAACCCGGCGATGCTGGACGATCAGGATGAAACGGCGCCACCGCCGACTTACCCCGGTGGGATGCCCGCAGGCTTTGTAAATGCGCCGCGTGGCGTCGGGCCGCAGCAGCAACTCGGCATTCCCGCCTCGGTACCGGGAACGATCCCCCAGGGGGCGCCCGGAACGCTCAGTCCGATGCCGACCCAGGCGACGCCGGTGCAACCCGGAACGGGCGCGCCAGGAGCGGTCACACCGCCCAAGAAGCCCGGCGGCCCTGGGGACCCTGGCGGCGAGAAGTAACGTTCAGCACCCCAAGGGCAGCTGCACGGCGGCAGCTGCCCCAACCGATCCTAATAGCGCCTCCGCCGTTTCCACACCGAAACTCCATCGCCGCGACTCACGCGGCCCGGCGTCCCTCGCCGTCTGCTCGCCGCTCCCGCGCTGAAACGAAGGGGTCCGCGCAGCGACAGATGAGCTATCTCGCTGGAATCTAAGCAGTTGACGCCATCCCTGGGCTTCGCTACACTAGGCACCTCTTCGGCAAGGCTTCCCAGCGCTCGCCCGAAGCGACACGAACGGCCGGTTCCTCAGCCGGTCGAACTCACACAGTCTCGCAGGCAAATTGTGCCTTCGGAGCACGGTATGCGCCGAACAGCTGTTCCGGTGACCGTCGTCGTGACCCTGTTGTGCGCCTGGACCGCAGCGGGTCAGCCGGCTTCGCTCGAGACGATTCGAATGCAGGTGCGGGCGGGGCAGTACGAGCGCGCCTGGTTGGCTCTGCAGGATCTTGCTCCCACGCCCGATACGCTGCGCCTCGAAGTCGAGGTCTCGGCCCATCTCGGAAAGATCGATCGCGCGATCGAGTCATACGGCCGCTTGACGGCCATCACCGGGCAGGCAGACCCTGCCGCTCTCGGCGCGGTCTCGCGTGCGATCCTCGACGAGGAGCAGCGCGCCGCCGATCCGCTGACGCGTGCGGAAAGCTGCCGGGCGCTTCTCCGCGCAGGCGTGACACCGTGCAGGGCCGTCCTGCAGGCCGGAGCCAGGGACCAGGCGTGGCCCCGTCTGGCGAGGCTCGTGGCGGCTGCCGCGCTCGCCGAGAGCAATCCGTCCGACGCACGGCTTCTGACCGAGATCACCGGCAGCTTGAAAGGGCCCGACCTGGCAGAGGTCGCCGCGATCATCCCCGATCTCCCCGCCGCGGTCGCGCAGCCCATCCTCAATCAGTTCGTGGCCAGTCCCCTCCCCGAACTTCAGTGCCAGGGCGCGATGCTCCTTGCGGATTTCGATACGTCGGCCTCGCGCCAGGCGTTGAAGGTGCTGGCAAGCGGGACCGGTCTCGCCCGGTCGGCGGCGCGATTCTCCCTGGCACAACTCGGAGATCCGGATCAGCTGCGCGCGGTCGCTGCCGCGCTGCCGCGCCTGGAGCGGGCGGATCTGTACAGAGCGGGACGGGCGCTGGCGGCGGCAGGGGACGATCGCGGCATCCACGCGCTCGAGGACGTCATCGCGGGAAACGACCCGGCTCTGCGTCTCGACGCCGCCGCTGCCCTGGCGCGGTGGTCGAAAGAGCGCGCGCAGCGGGTGATCGAAGACGCCTTGACGGACCCGGCTCCACACATCCGCGCCCGGGCGCTCGCCCTCATCGCACGGTTTGGCTGGTCGCCCTACGGGCCTGTCTCGAGGCTGCTCACCGACCAGAACCCGGTCGTTCGGGTCAGAGCGGCGGGAATCTGCGTGCGGCGTGCCGACGCTGCGGCACCGCAGGGAAACGGTCGATAACTCCTGTGTGGTCGTCGCTCGATTGAACGACGCTTCGCGTCCCAGTGGAACGGCCGATGTTGGTTGCCTAGCCGGAGACTCACGTGACCAGACCGCACCCGCATAGAACCGCGGTAATCGCCGCGTTGCTGCTGCTGACGTCGGGCCGCCTTGCTCGCTCCGAGATTACGCACGTCGGCACCGCGTTGCGCGTCGCGGCCGGCGGGACCGCCGATGCCGCGAACACGAACGACATCGCCTTCGACGACAAGCACAATGTCTACCTGGTCGTCTGGTCGACGGCATCGTTCTCGTCCCCGCAGGGCCACACTTACGGGGCGTTCATCAGGCCCGACGGGACGAAGATCTCGACGTTTCTCATCTCGCAGGGCGAGCTGGCGTACGCCACCGTCCCCCGGGTCGCCTACTCGTCAGGCACCGCCGACGACGTGTTTCTTGTCGTCTATGGCAGCGACGCGAACATGCTGGACAAGACCAACCTGTTCGGGCAGCTGCTTCGCTACAACCCGACGACAGGCGATCCCGATTTCATCGGCCCGGGCGGCAGCCCCACGCCGACGAATTTTCCGGTGTCGCGCAACTCCGGCGACCCGCAATTCGTTCAGTGGGCGGGGGGGATCGCCTACAACCCGGTGTCGCGCAACTTCCTCGTCACGTGGCACTGCGTGGCGCCGGGCGGCGACATGGACACGTGGGCGCGCCTGATCAACCCGGACGGCACGCCGATCAACAACGACAAGAACCTGTCGGCATCGCCGTGGTCGCAGGGCGGCCCGGACGTGGCCTTCGACCCGGTGACGAATCGCTACCTGGTCGTCTACACAGGGGACACGGCGGACGGCATCACGACCGGGACCTTTGCCGCGCTGGTTGACGGTCAGACCGGCGATCCGATCGGCAACTCGATGACGCAGATCTCCAGTGGCACCGCGGAAACGGAAGGTTTCGTGCTCTATCTGCCGGAACCGCGGATGTTCCTGGCCGGCTGGACTGAAATCACCGCGTCGGGTCGCGACATCATGGGCCGGAAAGTCGACGGCAACGGCGTGACCAACGGCGCAGTCTATCCGCTCGTTCAGACCTTCGCCAATGGCACCTACCCGCTGAACGAAGGCAAGGGCGCCGCCGTCTACAATCCGAACAGCCACTCGGTCCTGCTCGCCTGCATGCACGATAGCGGGTACATCTGGGGTGCGGAACTCGATGGTTCCGGCGCGACGCTCCAGACGTTGCAGCTCTCGACGAACCCGGGTAACGTCGCCGCGGGCGGCGGCAGTTTCACCCCGCGAGTCGCCTGGCAGACCAACGAGTTCGGCGTCAGCTATGCGCTCGACTACAAGGAGATGTGGTTCGAGCGCTTTCAGGCTGGTCCTCCCGGACCGACTCTCACCGCCGATCCACCGAGTCCCGTCGGGGCCGGGACGCCCGTGACGTTTACGGCGACGACGAGCCTGACGCCCGCAGAGTACCGGTTCACGCGATACGACGGCACGAGCTGGACGACGGTGCAGGATTACGGTTCCTCGACCAGCTACGTGTGGGCCAGCCCAACGATTGGCACGTACAGCATGCAGGTCTGGATCAGGACCGCAGGGTCGACCGTGGTGTGGCCGCCCGAGCAGTGGGCGGCGGCCTCGATGGTCGTCACGCCACCACCCGTCACCAGCGTGGCCGTCACGCCGAGCGCGACGACCGTGTTGCCCGGAAGACCGATCACGTGGACGGCCAGTGCCGCCGGGGGCGGTGGCTGCGCGGTGATCTACCAGTTCTTCCTGAAGAACCTGACCGCTGACACGCCGTTCACCGTCGTGCAGGCGTACAGCACCACCACGACCTGGACCTTCAGCACACCGACGGTCGGCACGTACCTGATGCAGGTCTGGGCGAAGTGCGAGGGTTCCTCGGCATCGTACGAGGCGTGGGGGAACTCCGCGCTGGTCGATGTCGGCGTCGTCTCCGTCACGGTGACACCGAGCACGACCACGGCGACGACGGGCAGCTCGGTCACGTGGACGGCAACCGCCATCGGCGGCGTGGCGCCCGTGCAGTATCGCTTCTGCATGATCAACCGGGACGGCGGGCCGTGGACCGAAGTGCAGGCGTACGGCCCGTCGCCGACCTTCACGCTCCCGCAGGCCGCAAACGGCCATTGGGTCGTCGAAGTCTGGGCGAGGAGCACGGGTTCGACGCTCCCGCACGAGAGCTACGGGGACGCGGCGACGGTGACCGTCGCGCCGGCACCGATCGTCGTGACGTCCGTGACGGCGAACTTCACCGCCGCCAGCGACGGTACGCCGATCACGTGGACCGCGACGGCGACCGGCGGAACCGCGCCTTTGCAGTACCGCTTCTACCGGAGGGAGCCCTCGGGTCTGTGGACCATCGTGCAGGACTACAGCGCGTCGAACAGGTACACCTGGTCCAGCGCGACAGTCGGGTCGTACCAGGTTGAAGCCTGGGTGCGCAGCTACGGTTCGTCCGCCGCGTACGAAACGTACGGCGACTCCCCGAACATCGAGATCACCTCCGTCGCGGCCGTGACCGCCGTCTCGGTCGCGCCAAGCGCAACGCAAGTGCTTCCGCGAGGTTCCGTCACGTGGTCGGCAACGGCCACGGGCGGCGTGCAGCCGGTGCAGTACCGGTTCTGCATAACGAACCTCGACGTCGGTGGTTGGACGGAGGTCGCGCCGTGGAGTACCACGTCGACGTGGACGATGACGAATGCGACCGCCGGACACTACCTGCTGCAGGTGTGGGCAAGGAGCCACGGTTCGACCCGGGTCTACGACGCGTACGCGGACGCCGCAATCGTCACCGTCGGCATCCCGCCGGTCGCCGTCACGTCGCTCGTTCCGAGCGCGACCAGTGCGATGGGAGGCGACTCGGTGACCTGGACGGCGGTTGCCACGGGCGGTACGCCGCCGTTGCAGTATCGCTTCTACCGATACGATTCGACCACCGGATGGACGATGGTCCGGGATTACGGCACGTCCAGCACGTACACGTGGCCCAGCGTGACGGTGGGCACCTTCACCGTGGAAGTGTGGGTCAAGAGTGCCGGTTCGACGCGCCAGTTCGAGGCGTACGCCGACTCGGTGCCGGTCGTGGTCATCCCGCGTCCGCCCGTTGCCGGCGTGACCGTGGCCGTGACCGCGACGGCCGTCCCGTTTGGTTCCCCCGTGACGTGGACCGCCAGCGCGTCCGGCGGGGTGACGCCCTACCAGTACCGCTTCTTTCTGAGGAATGGCGCGACCGGCGTGTGGACGTCGGTGCAGGGGTACGGCACGTCTCCCTCCTGGTCGTCTTCGACGTTGGCGCCCGGCGACTACCTGATGCAGGTGTGGGCGCGCAGCGCCGGCTCCACGGCGGCCTGGGAAGCCTGGAACAACGCCGAGACGGTGACGATCCTGCAGCCCCCACCTCCGGTCATCGGATCGTTCACGGCGAGCCCGACGCCGGTGACCGCCGGGACGCCGGTCACGCTGACCGCAACGACGAGCGGCGGCGTCGGGCCGGTGGTGTACACGTTCTGGATCCGCGACGACAGCACGATGACGTGGACCCAGATCCAGAAAGGCACGAGCAACACGTGCAGCGTGACGCCGCCACACGCGGGCAGCTACCTGACCGAGGTGTGGGTGTCCAGCGCCGGTGCGACGGCGGCGTACCAGGCGTTCGCCGATCTCTTCGTCGTCGCGCAATAGGCATGCAGGAGACGCAGGGCGAGATCTCGCTGAACGGCATAAACGCCATTTCGCCGCCGGTCCGCGCGGCGCTGTACGCGGTCGTCGCCGTCGCGAGCGGTTTCGCGGATCTCCACATGCGGGCGCACCCGCTGCACGGCGTGACGCAGTACATTCCGCAGGTCCTGAACGGTACGGCAGATGCGCCGGGCCTCTATCGCGTGCTCGTGCCGTTCCTGTTGAAGGGCCTGTCGGAGCTGACGGGCGCGAGTCTCGAGAACATGTGGTACGTCGTTCGCCTCGGCTGGTTTCTCGCCGCGTACCTGATCTTCGACCGGTACCTGCGTTGCTGGTTCGTTCCTGCAGCCTCGGTGACCGGCACGTTGCTGGTGGCCGCGACACTGCCCCTCACGTTCACCAATTCCTGGCCGCACCCGGATCACATTGCGGAACTCGCTCTCTTCACGCTCGCCTGCCTGGCCGTCGCCGAGCGGCGCGAGTGGCTGTTCGCGGCGGCGTTGGCTCTGGCAAGCCTCAACAGGGAGACGGCCGTCTTCCTCGTGCTCGTGTACGCGGTCGCGGGTCGGCTCGAACGGCGACATCTCGCCCGCACGCTCCTGTTCGGAGCGGAGTTCTTCTTCGTGTGGGCGGGCCTGCGCGTATGGCGCGGGTTCCAGACGTACGACTTCTGGCAGCTCCCGCAGAACCTCGCGTTCCTGAAGTTGTTCCCGGCGAATTACGACCCGTACTACCGCGCGTACGCCTATTTCTTCCTGGTCCTGTTCGGCCCGCTCGCCCTCATCGCCCTGATGCGACTGCGAGCGAAGCCGTTGTTCGTGCGCCGCGCCCTCTGGGTGATCCCCCCGTTCGTCGTCGTCGCGTGCACGATGTCGAGCATCGTCGAAACCCGCATTTTCACGCCCCTGTACCCGCTGCTGGTGCCCGCCGTGCTGGCGACGCTGTCCCCGGCCCGCCAGGCCGCCACGTCCGAAGTCGAACGGTGATGTGGGATAGAATGACGGGCCGCGCAGTGTCGCGGCGACGCGACGTGTCCCGCGCCGCGAGGCTCGTCACGGGCGCGTCCGGTTCTGCGCGGTCGCTGGCTCGAGGATGACGTGTTCGTCAGGCTCAGAACGCTCCTCTTCAACCTCGTCAT
>Ga0316628_100003412_pt1 | contig 12227 bp, 10 predicted proteins | sample OWC_Aug_M2_C1_D5_FD_207648 | JGI IMG/M metagenome (GOLD analysis project Ga0316628, IMG submission 207648) | Wetland soil microbial communities from Old Woman Creek delta, Ohio, United States - OWC_Aug_M2_C1_D5_C | ecosystem: Environmental > Terrestrial > Soil > Wetlands | place: USA: Ohio...
CTCCTTGTTCGACAGCTCCTCGATGAGCTCCTCGCGCCTCTTGCCCTCCTCCTCGAGGCTGTGCTTGAGCTCCGCTATCTCGTCCTCGGCCTTCTTGCGCTGCATGGAGGTGACGTACTTCATCATGGCGATGGAGCCCTTCTTGAGGTTGTCCAGCTCGTCCTGGGCCTCCTGCCTCCTGCGCGCCTCCTTCTCCAGCTCGGCCTTCCGCTCGTCGAGCTCGGACCGGGTCCTGTTCAGCGAAGTCTCGAGCTGGCTGACCTCCATCGCCTGCTCCTCGACTATCTCGCGCAGCTCCGATACGTCCTTGGCCTCCGCCGCCTCGGCCGCGGTGCCGCCGCCGAGCGCGGCGCCGCCGGGTAATCGCCCCGACCTTTTGAGCTGCTCGAGCTCGGAGCGCATCTCGTCGAGCTCCTCCGACTTCTCCTCGATGGCGCGCTCCTTGCGCTTCATCTCCTCCTCGCGCTTCTTGAGGAAGTCCTCGGCGGTGGTGTACTCCGAGAACTCCTCCATGCGCTTCTTCATGTCGCTGAGCTCGCGCTCGAACTTGATGCGCTGGAGGGCGAGCGAGTTGCGCATCTTGATGGAGAAGTCCGACTTTATTCGGACGAGCTCCTCCTCCTTCATCCTGAGGGTGGCGAGTATCTCCTCGATGCTGTGGACGTTGTAGGTGTCCTGGATCTCCTTGAGCTCCTCGGGGGCGATGGTGAGACGGGCCTCGAGCGCGGCCGCGACCTCCTCTGGGTCGGCGTGGGCCTCGACCGCGGGGGTCGCCTGCTGCTCGTCCGCGGCGCCGCGCGCCAGCATCGTGCGCCTGAAGGCAACGACGTACCTGCGCATGGGCTGTGGCACGTTCGCCTCCGAGGACGCGCTGCCCCCGTTCGCGAGCACGGCGGGCGGCGCTCCCGAGGGGGGCTCCCCTGCCGCGCCGGTGCCGGTGGGCGCCGCGGTCGCGCTCACCTGCTCGGCGGGCACCTCTGCAGAGGGGGCTGAAGGGGCCTCGCCCCGGGTCCCGTCGGGCGCCTCGTCGGTCATCCGCAATCCCTCCCGTCCGCACGGCCGGCGCGGCCCTCCGCGCTGCTCGTTGGCCCCCATGAGAGCGCGTCCGTATTTCTAATTTTCCCACGTGGGGCGCGGGAGGCATGCGCCGGCGATGCGGGAGACGGTCCCATCACATCACCTCATTGACTGTACTCCCTTGATCACGCACACCCTGCCGCCCTTGATGTTGTAAAGATACCGTGCCTGGGTCATCTCGATGCCCGTCAGCTTCGATATCTCCAGCTGGCCGGTGAACTTGCCCTCGTCGCTGGAGATGTACACCTTGAGCGCGACCGAGCCGTCCGCGTACGCGTCCAGGCCCTTGAGCTTCGGCTGCTCCTGCACCATGATGAGCTGGGCCTTCATGTGCTCGGTCAGGTCGCGGTGGAGCGCCTCCATCAGGTCCCCCACGTCGATGCGGTGGCGCTCGGCGAGCCGGTCGATGCGGTCGATGACCACGACCGTGGGCTGCGGGAGCCTCGCCTCCACGTGCGCGTAGATGTTGACGACCTCCCACGGCGCGGGCGAGCGGCGCAGGAGCGTCTGCAGCTCCAGGAGGTCCTCCCTGTCGCCCTGCTCGTTGAGGTAGTCCCTCATCCGCTCCTCGTCGTCCAGGAAGGTGCGGTCCGCCTCCTCCTTCTCGAACAGCCACGGGAACTGGACGAACCTGGTCTTGTCGACCGTGCGCGTGGGCACGTAAAGCAGCTCGTCGAGCTCGGCGATCTCCTCGACTATCTGCAGCGCGAACGTGCTCTTGCCGGTGTTGACCTGCCCGCGCACCACCATCGAGTGGCCGCCGGGGCTCGTGAAGAAGCTGAAGATGTCCTGGGGGATCATGATCTCCTCGGGCTTGAGCAGCTCGAGCTCGTCTTGGATGCGCTCCTGCGCCTCCACGTCCTCGTCGGAGAGCTGTTCCTGCTCGCGCAGCCGCCTGTGGTAGGTGACGTACTTGAGAGTGAGCTTCGTCCCCTCCTCGCCGGGCATCGGCTTGCCGGCCTTCCGCAGGCGGTCGCCGGCCTTCTTGACCTTCTTGAGCCTCTGGCCGCCCGCCTCCTCCTCCTCGGCCTCCTCCCTGGCGGCGCCCTCCTCCACCAGCGCCTTCTCCGCCTTGGCGGCCGCCTTCGTCGCGGCCTCCGCGGCCTGCCGAGCGGCCGCGGCCTCGGCCGCCGCCTTGGTCGCGGCCTCCGCCGCGGCACGCGTCGCCGCTTCCTCCGCGCGGCGGCGCTGCTCCTCCTCGAGCTGCCTTCGACGGCCCTCGAGCTGCTCGAGCTTGCGCTGCATGGCGTCCTGCGTCGCCCCGAGCTGCTGCGTCATGCGCGCTATCTCGCCCATCTGGCCCTTCAGGTCGCTCTGGAGGCGGTTGACGTCCTCCGCGGACGCGGCCTCCTCGATCTTCGCCTCGAGGCCCTCCTTGGTCGCGCTGAGCTGCTCGAGGACCTGGCCGAGGAACTCCGGCGACGAGGCGATACGGTCCTTGCGCAGCAGGGCTGCCGCCTCGGGCTCCTCCGCGCTCTCGGCCGCGAGCCTGGACGCCTCGATGCGGCGCTTCTCGGCCAGGAGCTGCTGGAGCTCCCCGTCCTTGTCCACCAGCATGGCCGCGTCCTGCGTGCCCGCGGCTGCGGCCGCCGACCTCATGCCCGCGCGGGCCTGCTCGGAGCGGCCCTGGGTGGAGATGAGCTCCTGCTCGAGCTCCTGCCTGCGCTCGGCCTCCCTCGCGAGCTGCTGCCTCACGTCGGCTATCATCCGCTCGCGCCGCTCTATCTCGGAGCGGATGTTCCCGCCGCCCGCGCCCACGAGCTCCAGGTCCTGGCGCAAGCGGACGATCTCGTCGTTCCGGGTCTGTATCTGGGCCTCGATGGACTTGCTCTTGAGGGTCTGGCCCTCCAGCTCCTTGTGCAACCGGCCCAGCTCCCCGTCCCGCTCCTTGAGCACGCCGTCCATGGCCCTGCGCTTGGACGCCTCGGCATCGAGCTGGAGCTTGAGCTCCGTGACCTCCTTGACCTTGGAGTCCTCGAGCGCCCGCAGCTCGTCCTCCCGCCCCTTGCGGGCCGCGCGCTCCTCCTCGACGCGCGCCTCGAGGGCGGCTATCTCCTCCTCCTCCTTCCTTATGGCGGCCTCGCGCTCGGCGCGCTCGGCCTGCTCGCGCTCGAGCTGCGCCTTGAGCTCGCCTATCTGGCCCTCGCGCTCGGTAGCCAGGCCCTCGACCGTCTTGCTGTGGACGACCTGGTCCTCGAGGGCCTTGCGGATGGACACAAGCTCGCGCTCGCGCTCCTCGATGAGGGCCTCCTGCTCAGCCCGCCTGCGCTCCTCGTCCTGGAGCTGGGCGCGCAACTCCTCCATGATCCTCTCGGCCTCGGCATCGCCGCCGGCGCCCGCCATCGCCTTGGCCCGCTCCTGCTCGACCTGGGCCTGCAGGCGGCCGATCTCGCCCTCCTTCGCAAGGAGGTCCTGCTCGCGCCGGGCGCGCGCCTCCGCCTCCTCCAGGAGCGCTGATTTCATCGCGGCGAGCTGCTCGTCCCTCTCGAGCAGGTCGGCCTTCTGGGCGCTGATGGTCCGCAGCTCCTCCTCGAGCTGCGATTGCGCGCGAGAGAGATCCTCCTCGCGCTCCTTGAGCCTCTTGTCGCTCTGCTGCTTGAGCTCCTGCTCGCGCTTGAGCATCTTCTGTGTGTCGGACAGCTCCTGCTCCTTGTCCTTGAGCGCGTTCTGCAGCTGGACGCGCAGCCGCTCGCGCGCGGAGAGCTCGTCCTCCAGCTTCGCGAGCGTCCTCTCGGCCTCCAGGACGCGGCGCTCTCCCTCCTGCCGCTTCTGCGTCTCGCTCTGGAGCCTGGTCCTCACGTCCTCCAGCTCGGATTCGACCTCCTGCAGCTGGGCCTCGCGCTCGTGGCGCACCTCGCTCTCCTTGCCCAGCTCGTCCGTCAGCTGGGCGATGCGGCGCTGGTGCTCCTTGACCGCGAGCTCCTCCTTCTCGCGGCGCGCCGTCTCCTCCTGGAGGCGCGAGCGCATCTGGAGGACCAGCTTCTCCTTCTCCATGGCCTGCTTCTCGGCCTGGGTCCTGAAGTAGGCCTCCTTCTCGAGGTCCTTCTGGGTCTTGGTGAGCTCGCGCTCCTTCTCCTCGACCAGGCTCTCGCCGGCGCGGACGCGGTCCTGCTCCTCCTTGAGGGCCTGGCGGACCTTGTCGACCTCGGTCGACCTCTCCTTCAGGGCGGCCTCGATCTCCTCGGTCTTGACGAGCAGCGCCTTCTCGCGGTCGCGCAGCTGCTGCTCCTCGAGCTGGCTGCGCTTGAGCTCGTCCTCCAGCTTCTGCGTGATGGACTTGAGCGTCTGCTCGTTGCGCTTCAGCGCCTCGGTCTCCAGCCGCGTGCGCTTGAGCTTCTCCTCGAGCTCGAGCTTGAACTGCTCGAACTCGACGGCCTTGCGCTTTATGTCGTCCTGGTCGCGCTTGAGCCGGTTGGACTCGCGCTCGAGGCGCTCGCGCTCGCCCTTGACCTCGTCCTCGCGGTGCATGAGCGTCTGCTGGTCCTCGATGGTCTTGGTGAGCTCCTCCTCGAGCTCCTTGGACCTGTCGAGCAGCTCCGACTCCTTGGAGACGATGCTCTGCTCGCGGTCGCGGTAGGTCTTCTCCTTGGTGCCGAGCTCGAGCTCCTTGCGGGTCACCTGCGCCCACTCGGTCTGCAGCCGCTTGCGCTCCTCCGCAAGCTGGGCGCGCTCCCCCTCCAGCTGCTTGAGGCGGGCGGTGATTTCGGCCTCCCGCCTCTTGAGCGCGGCCTCCTCCTCCTTCAGCTTGGCCTCCCATTCCTGGAGCTCCTGGATGCTGGTCTGGAGATGGGCCACCTCGAGCTGCTGGGTGCCCACCGTCCGGTTGAACTCGTCCAGGCGGGCCCTGAACGACTCCTGCCTCTCCTTGATCGCGGCCTCGGTCTGGGAGAGGACGTCGCGCCTGTCTTTTATCCTTCGCTCGAGCTCGCGGAGCTTCTGCTCCCGGTCCAAGATGAGCTTGTCGTAGTGCTTGGCGTCCGTGCCATTGGTCGGGGGGAGCCGGTCGATGCCGGTGAGCTTCTCGGCGAACTCCTTGAATACCTGGTCATCCTCCTTGAGCTCCCCCTTGCCGAACCTCTCGATCAAGTCGTTGATGTACTTGTCGTCGAGCTCCGGCTCGAGGCGGGGCTGGCGCTCCGAGGTCGCCACCGACATCGCGCCCGCGTCGACGATTGCGCCGTCGGCGCTGCCGGCGATGGCAGGGGATGGCTCACTCTCGGAGAGGACCGCGCCCTCCGTCTCCTGGGCATCGGCCGGCCCGCCCTGGGCGTCCAGGTCCGTGGGGCGTGCCTTGAGCTTCCTTATCTTCTTGACCACCGGTCAGCCCTCCACAGCCAGCATCGGGCGCTCTACCCCTGACCAGGTACGTCCCTTCCCACGGCTGGGTCGATATATATCCCTTGGCTCCCGATTATCAGGGATAATATCTACGCCCGCGGGCGCGCGAGGGGGCGCTGGCCGGGTGCCCCTCACAGCCTCTCAAACGGTGAGAAGAAGCCCCCGGCCCATAAACATGTAGAACCGGCCCGACGGAGGGGCCCGTGCGATGCGAGGAGGGCGGCCCCCGGCTCAGAGAGGGGGGGTCCAATCGCGCCATGCCGCTCGCCCGGCGGGCGATGTCGCCGGTTCAGGACTTCATGATGGCGACGAGGAAGATGCCGATGGCGGCCAGCGCGCCGATGATGGCACCGCCGATGTAGACCAGCGCGTCCTTGAGGACTGTCATCAGCTCCAGCGAGTACGGGAAACCGATGTCCTGCATGTGCATCAGGCCATCGACGACCCAGATGACGATGCCGAAGACGAGGAGGCCTACGCCGATGCCGCGGCTCTTGCCGCTGCCGAAGTAGGCCGTGAACGCGCCAGCGAGCACGAGGAACAGCCCGAAGGTCAGCAGCAGCATGTCGACGAAGACCCACATCGCGTTCTCCATCTTTCTATCTCCCCAGCATTCTTCCTAGTCTGTGAACGGACTTTGGATATAAAGAGTTTTTCCAGACCTTGGGCATCTTGGGGGATGGTGGGTACGGTGAGCTGGGGCGCATCGCCCGACCGCGATGGTCACTTGTCCCCGGCCTCGCCGTGCTCGTCCTTCTCCCGCCGGCGCTCCAGCCTGCGCTCCTCCTTCTCCTTCCGACGCTGCTCGCGCTCCTTCTGCTTCTCCTCCTTCTCCTCCTGCTTCTCCTTGAGCGCGCGCTCGCGGTTGAGGCGCTGCCTCTCGTAGCGGGTGATTGTCCCGCGCAGGCCCTTCCGCTTGCGGTTGATTTCGATGTGCAGGCGCTGGAACTCCCCCTTGGAGATCTCGCCGCTCGCGACCCGGTTCCTGGCGATCTCGAGGCGTCTTCCGAGCAGGTCCAGGTCCCTCTCCTTGGATTGCATCATCTTGCCGAGCTTCTGGATCTTTTTGTCCCGCTCGATGATCGCGCCTGCATCGGAGACCGGGCTTGCCATCGGTACGCACCCTCGCTTGCTGCTGCGGCATGATTGGAAAGGCATATTAACCTTGGCCCGCCGCGCTCGAGGGGCGGCGGTTGACGGCGGGTGACGGCGGGCGTTGGGGGCAGCGGGCGCACGGGCGCCCAAGTGCGCTCCTCGGGGGTCTGCGCGGCCTGGTCCCCCAGGCGGACGGGGGCCTTTGCGAGTGATATGTTTAAATACGGGCGCATGTATCCACCGGTCCACGGGCCCAGTCAGCTCAATCGGCAGAACGGGTCCTCGAGAGGAGCGCTGGCAACTTGTACAAGATGGTCGAGCGCATCGACACCGTACGCATCCCCCCGAAGATGCTCGGCAAGGCCCTCCCCGAGGTCGTCGACGAGCTGACGCATGACTCCTTCGAGGGCAAGGTGGACAAGGAGAACAACCTGACCATCCTGTGCACCGACATCGAGCCCCTGGGCCACGGCCGCATCGTCCACGGGGACGGCGCGGTGTACCAGAAGGTCAAGTTCAAGGCCCTCGTCTTCAAGCCCGAGCTTCACGAGGTCGTCCAGGGCAAGGTCTGCGAGATACTCAGGTTCGGCGCGTTCGTGCGCTTCGGGCCGCTCGACGGGCTGCTCCACATCTCCCAGATCATGGACGACCGCATCGACATCGACGAGACCAACAACAGGCTCGTCGGCAAGGACACCAAGCGCGACCTGCGCATCGGCGACGTCGTGCGCGCGCGCGTGGTCGCCATCTCCATCAACGAGGTCAACTACCGCGAGAGCAAGATAGGCCTGACGATGCGACAACCAGGCCTCGGCAAGCTGGAGTGGCTGGACGAGGACCGGCGCGGAGAGGGCGAGGCCGAAGCCAAGCCCAAGAAGAAGAAGGGGCGATGAGCGATGAAGGCCTGCAAGGGCTGCTACCACATCACAGAGCTCGACGTGTGCCCACTGTGCGGCGGGGAGCTGTCCAAGGAGTGGCAGGGGTACCTCATCGTCATGGACTGGGAGCACTCCATCATCGCGCAGAAGATGGGCATCAAGTCCAACGGCCGGTTCGCCCTCAAGGTCCGTTGATGCGCTGGCCCCCGTTCGGGGCATGGAGCGGGTGGTGTTCGGTATGGCCGGGCCGTCGACCTTAGCCATGGGCGTGCGGCTTCCGCCAGGCACCATCCTGATCATGCCGGACGACCTGAGGGGCGTCCTGGGAGGGCCGCTCGGCCCTGTCGTGGGGGAGGGCGAGGCGCTCCGCCTCATCGCGCGGGACCGCCCCGTCGCCACGGTCGGCGACATGTGCACCGCGCGCCTGCACGCGCTCGGCGTCGCCCTCCACCTCGCCATCGTGGACGCGCGCACGAGGAGGGCCGATGGCGGCCAGTGGGCCCCCATGGTCGCGCGCTTCGGCGAGCGCGTCGTGCGCGCGCGCAACCCCGGGGGGCAGCTCACCTCCGAGCTCTGGAACGCGGTCATCGACGCCTGGGCCTGCCCGCAGCCCACGCGCATCGTCGTGGAGGGCGAGGAGGACCTCGCCTCCCTGGCAGCGATACTGCACGCGCCCGAGGGCGCAACGGTAATATACGGCATCCCTGATAGGGGGCTTGCCCTGGTCCAGGTCGACCGCAGCACCAGGCTGGCGGTACTCGAGGCCTTGGACAGGTTCGAGCGCCGGACCCGAGGGGGCACGCCCGAGGAGGGCGGTTGAATGGACATCGAGATACTCTCGAAGAAGGAGAACCAGCTGATCGATCGCATCGAGCTCGAGGTCCTCGCGAAGCACTTGGGGGCCGCGACCCCCAAGCGCGAGGAGATACGCGAGCTCGTCGCCAGCGCGGTCAGGGCCGAGAAGGACCGGGTCATCGTGGACCACATCGAGACCGGGTTCGGCCACGGGATGACGCGCGCCTACGTCAAGGTGTACCCGTCCAAGAAGCGGGCGCTCGAGGTCGAGACCCGCCCCATCCTTGTGCGCAACAGGCTGGCCGAGCCCAAGCCCAAGGCCGAGAAGGTCAAGGCGGCGCCGCCCCCGGGAAAGCCGAAGGGGGAGGCAAAGGCCGAGGCCAAGGGAGAGGCGAAGGCGGAGGCCAAGGGGGATGCAAAGGCCGAGGCCAAGGGGGATGCAAAGGCCGAGGCCAAGGGGGATGCAAAGGCCGAGGCCAAGTCGAAGGCGGAGGGTTGAGCCATGGCGGAGAAGAAGAAGGAGAAGTCTGCGGCCGCGCCCCGCAACGTCGAGGTCTTCGGCAAGCTCTACAAGCGCGAGGGCAACCGCATAGTGCGCCAGAGGCGCGACTGCCCCAAGTGCGGGCCCGGCACCTTCATGGCCCAGCACAAGGACCGCGTGAGCTGCGGCAAGTGCGGCTACACCGAGTTCAAGAAGGGCGCCTGAGCCCAGGGACACTCTCAAAGCGGGCCTGTAGTGTAGTTTGGATATCACAATGGCCTCCGGTGGGCGGTCGCGCGCGACGCGGGACCGCCCGGCGGCAGCCGTTGACCCGGGTTCGAAACGGTTCGGGCCCAACCCCGCGCCGCGGAACTCCCGGCAGGCCCGCCAGCCCCGCACAACGAGCCTGCGCTCCGCGCCCCGCCCTGGGCCGCGCCCCCGCTCGGGGCCGGTCCCTAGCCGCGGGGAGCGGTGCGGCCCGAGCGCCCGGGGGCGTTGCTGCGCGGAGGTCGCAAGGACCGTCCGCCTGGCGCACTGGCGAGGTTCTGGGAAGGGAGAATGGGGCCGGAAACGTTAAAAGGGGACTCGGCTCTTCCCGAACCCGATGGAGATAGTCTTCCTTGGGACGGGGGGTTCGTTCCCGTCCCCCCAGAGGGGCGTCTCCTCGATTGCGGTCAAGGTCAACGGCGACGTGGTCCTGTTCGACTGCGGCGAGGGGACGCAGCGACAGCTGATGCTCTCGCCCCTGTCGTTCATGCACATCACGAAGATCTTCATCACCCACTTCCACGGCGACCACTACCTGGGGCTGCCAGGCCTCCTCCAGACGATGGCCCTCAACGGCAGGACCAAGGACCTGGAGGTCTTCGGCCCCAAGGGCACCGAGAAGCTCGTCACGATCCTGGAGCAGATCTCCTACTACAGCAGGACCTACGACCTGGTCCTCCACGAGCTCAAGGACGGCCAGACCGAGCACTTCGAGGGCTTCAGCGTCACGGCCCACAGGCTGGACCATGCGCTGCCCACGCTGGGGTACATGCTCAGGGAGGACGACAGGACCGGCAAGTTCGACACCAACGCCGCGAAGCTGCTCGAGATTCCCGAGGGCCCGCTGTGGGGCAAGCTGCAGGCGGGCGAGACGATCGTCTGGAACGACCGCGGCATCACCCCCGAGATGGTCATGGGACCCGCGAGGCCCGGGCGCAGCGTGTTCGTGGCGATGGACACCAAGCCCATGATGGGCCTGCCCGAGATCATCAAGGGCATCGACGTCCTCATCCACGAGGCCACGGCAGACCACTCGCTCGAGGAGAAGGCCAACAAGTTCGGCCACTCCACCGCCATGCAGGCCGCCACCATCGCCAAGGAGGCGGCCGTCCGCCGCCTCTACATGATCCATATCTCGCCGCGCTACCGCGACGTGGAGCCCCTCATCAAGGAGGCGCGGTCCACGTTCGCCGAGAGCTACATCCCCGACGACCTCGAGGCCTACAAGGTCCCCTACCCCGAGGTCTCGGACGCGGAGCTCAAGAAGCAGGAGGACGCGGCGAAGGAGGCCGCGGCCCGCGAGTCCCTGCAGCGGAAGATCATCGAGAAGACCGAGATGGGCGAGGACGTCGGCTCCCTGGTAGCGGAGCTGGAGAGGGCGGTCGCCCAGGTCCCGGCGGCCACCGCGCAGGCCGCGCCGGCGGGCGCGACCGCGTCGCCGTTCGGGCCACCCCCGCCGCCGGTGCCCACCCCGCAGAAGACCAAGCCCACCGCCCCGCCCGCGACGGCCGCGAGGCCGGCCAAGGCCGCGCGCGCCGGCAAGGGCGCGGCGCCGAAGGCCGCGACCGCCGACGGGGGCTCGGACGAGGAGGAGGACGAGATCGACCTCGACCGCGCCCTGGCCGAGGCCGGCATCGACCTCGACGCAGAGGACGAGTGAGCGGCGTCCCTCTCACCTCCGACCGCCACAATCCCCGCAACCGCCTTCCCCACCACCACCACAGCCATCCATACCATCCCAGCGGCGCGCGCGCCAGTCCGTCCCCAAAACGCTTATCTTCCGATGACGGCATGGACCGGTCATGGCCGCGCTCGGCGACATCGGCGCCCGCGTCAAGGGCTCGTTCACCGATGCCGGCGCGGCCGTCGCCGACGGGGCGAGGGCGACCGCGGAGGGCATCGCGGCTGTCGTCGAGGACCGGCCGGCGCTGGAGCTTCCCGAGGTCGACTTCCCCTACAGGTTCCCCACCAGGGAGGACCCGCTCGCGCTCGCGCTGTTCTGGGGTGTCGTGCTCTCGCTCGCCGTCGTGCTCTCCATCGTGCCCGCGGCCATGCTGCTGTACGGGGGCGCCCCGGTGCCCATGCTCTGGGGGCTTGGCATCGCCGCGCTCGCCGTGGGCGTGCTGGCCAACCTGAACCTCGCCGGGCGGGCGCTGCAGGAGGAGTCCACGCAGCAACTGCGACCGCTCGTGCGGGCGGGCGTGCCGGTCCTGGACGCGCTCCACTTCTGGCTGAACCCGCTCGCGGTCGTGCTGGTGGCGATGTTCGCGGTCGCCCACCGCTCGAACAACTACATGATGTACGCGGCCGCGGCCACGCTCGTTGCATGGGCGCTCACGGGATTGATGCTCAAGCTCCCGCGCGACTCGGCCTGGAACGGGCCCATGCTGCAGAGGTGGGCGGAGCGCATGCACCGGACGCCGTTCGTCTACGTGGCCGTCATCGCCTTCGCCTTCGTGGGGCTGGCGGCGGACTGGATATACTGAGGGGATGGACCGGCGTCCGACGGCATGCGGCGAGTTGCCCCCGAGGCACGTGGGAATGGCCCGTGCCTCGCAAACTATAACGTTCCCAAGGGCCGTGCACGGCCGGGCGCGCCGGCATGCTAGAGCGCATCGAGGGACTGTCAAGGTCATCCAAGGCCGTGGTCGCCATCGGCAGGTCGGCGAGGGGCGACGCCGCCGACGGCACCGCGCGCATGGCGCGCGAGGCGGGCATGCGGGGAATCGTCATCGTCGACACCGCGGAGGCGCTCGTGGAGGCCCTTGCCGAGGGGCGCGTGGACGCGGCCGTGCGCGGTACGCTGCCGGCCGACGAGGTGCTCCACCATCTAAGGGGCGCGACGCGCGCTCGCGCGCCCGGCCGCGCCGCGCTCGTGGACATGGGCGGGGGGGGGAGGGCGCTGCTCCTGTGCCCCGTGGGCATCGACGAGGGGCGCACCGTCGAGCAGCGGTGGCGGCTGCTGGAGGCCTCCGCGCGGGCGGTGGCCGCGCTCGGCGAGGCGCCCAGGGTGGCGGTGATGTCCAAGGGCAGGCCCGACGACGCAATCCGCGGCGCGGACATCGCGCGCTCCATCCGCGAGTGCGAGGAGCTCGTGCGCCGCGCGGGGCGCGCGCACATCGACGCGACGGCGACGCACATCCTCGTCGAGCGCGCAGTGGGGGAGTGCAACGTGCTCGTCGCCCCCGACGGCGTGACCGGCAACCTCACGTTCAGGCTGCTGCACTACGTCGCGGGGCACGACGCTTGGGGCGCGCTCGCGCTGCACCTGCTCCCCCTGGTCTACGTGGACACGA
>Ga0316628_100003413_pt1 | contig 12227 bp, 5 predicted proteins | sample OWC_Aug_M2_C1_D5_FD_207648 | JGI IMG/M metagenome (GOLD analysis project Ga0316628, IMG submission 207648) | Wetland soil microbial communities from Old Woman Creek delta, Ohio, United States - OWC_Aug_M2_C1_D5_C | ecosystem: Environmental > Terrestrial > Soil > Wetlands | place: USA: Ohio...
TCGGCCGACGCCGCCCTCTACCGGGCAAAAAAAGAGGGCAAAAACCGAGTGGTCGTCTATATCAAATAGCGAAAGACTATCGTCTGGCCTGGCCTAAAATTCCCCCTCCCTCGGTGAGATTTTTCGGGCCGGATATCAGGTACGGCGTCTGAAGACGAAAAGCACCCCGAAAATCAGAAAAGAAACGATCACGATCGTTCCCGAAGCCGGCCAATCCAGGACATAGGCGGCAAGCAGCCCCCCCGCCACCGAAATCGAAGCGACAACTGCGGCGACGGCGACCGCTCCCCGGAATCGGGAGGCCGTCTGCAGCCCCGCGGCGGCGGGAATGACGAGGAAGGCGGCGACCAGCAGAATCCCGACGATTTTCATCCCCAGGACGACGGTCAGGGCCGTAGCCACGGTGATCAGCGCGTCCAGGCGGCGGACCGGAACGCCGGCGGCACGGGCGGCATCCCGGTCGAAGGTCATGAACATGAAACGGTTGTAGTACGCCGCGGTGAGAACCAGGACGGCCACGGCCAGGACGACGGACAGGATCACTTCGGCCGGCTCGATGGCCAGGATGTCGCCGAACAGGTACCCCAGGAGAGCGGCGTCGAACCGCCCCGACACCGAGGCCAGGATGACGCCGACGGCCATCCCGAGGCTGCTGCACACGGCGATGGCCGTATCGCCGTGGAGACCGGCCGTCTCCTTGAGCTTCATGATGCCCAGGGCGGCGGCGACCGAAACCGCCAGCGCGACGGCCATCGGCCATTGCCGGACGAGCAGTCCCAGGGCGATTCCGGCGAAGGCGATGTGGGAAAGGCCATGGCCGATCATCGCGTCCTTGCGGAGAAGAAGAAAAACGCCCAGGACGGCGCAAGCCAGGGCGATGCAAATCCCCGCCCCGAGAGCCCGCTGGAGGAAGGCGTATTCAAAAAATGCGCTCATGTCAGTGACGGTGGGAGACGAGGTGATGCCCGCCGGCCAGCATCTCCTTCAAGGCCCCCGACGTGCAGAACTGGTCATGGGTTCCGTGGAAGACAAGCCGCTGGTTGAGACAGGCGACTTTGGTGATATGCTTATTGACGATCCCGATGTCATGGGTGACGAGGACGATCGTCAGGTTCCCCGCGATATTCAGCCCGCCGAGGAGATCATAGAACCGGTCCTGGGTTTCGGCGTCCACTCCGGCCGTCGGCTCGTCCAGGAAGAGGATTCGCGGATTTCGAACGATCGACCGGGCGATGAACACGCGCTGCTGCTGGCCGCCCGACAGCCGTCCGATCCGACGGTTCCGGAACGCGCTCATGTCGACGGTATCAAGCGCCCGGCGGATGGCCGCGTCCTCTTCGGCCCTGGACATCCGGCCGCGGACCGAACGGAGAGCCATGGCCACCACCTCCCAAACCGAAGCAGGGAAGAGAGGGTCGAAATGCGTCGCTTTTTGGGGCACATATCCGATGAGATCCCGCTCGGCGAATTCCTCGGCCGGCCGGCCGAAAACGAAAATCCGGCCCCGGTCCGGCTTGAGCAGGCCGAGAATGATCCTGAGAAGGGTGGTTTTCCCCGAACCGTTGGGCCCGAGGATCGCCAGAAAATCCCCCTCCGTGATGGCCAGCGAGATGTCGGACAGGACCGGAACGCCTCCCAAAGACAGGGAAACCCCCTCGACCCGGACGAGCTCGTTCCGCTCAGCGGCCGGCGAGACCATGGACCAGGTTCTCCAGGTTGCTTTCCATCAGCTTAAAGAACGTCACCCCTCCGGCTTTTTGGCCGGGGGTCAGATTATGGCCGGGATAGAGGACCCGGACGTCGGCTCCGATCTCGGAGGCGATCAACCGCGCCATCTTGTCGCCGGATGACGGCTCATAAAAAATCGTCCGGGCCCGCTCCGCCCTGGCCCGGGATATCGCCTCGGCGGTTTCCCGGGGCGTCGGGCCGGCGTCCGGGCTCAATCCATAAACCGCGACCTGGACCAGGCCGTAGCGCCTGGCCAGGTAGCCGAAGGCGGCATGCCCACCGAGAAAAAAGCTCCGGTCCCGGTACGGATTCAAGGCCAGGCGATAGGCTTCGTCGAGGGATCTCAGCCGCCGCTTCAATATTTCGGCGTTCTCGGAAAAAAGTCCGGAGGCGTCGGGAGCGAGGCGGGAGATCGCGCCCGTCAAGGCGTCCACGATGGCTTCGTCCAGGGCGAAATCCAGCCAGACATGGGGATCGACTCCCCCGTGATCGTGCCCGTCCTCAGCGGGATGACGGTCCTGCCCCCCGCGCTCCTCTTTCCCCGCCGGCATGAGATCGAGTCCGACGGCCGCCTCCAGTTGTGGAACGGCCTTGGCCGCGGTCCCCCGCACCAAGGTCGCCAGCCAGGGTTCCAACCCCCTCCCGATCGAAACCAGGAGGTCGGCCGACTCAAGCTTCCGGACATCGCTGACTTTCGGCATCCAGGTATGAACGTCGGCTCCGGGGGGCAGCAGCAGGATGACGTCGGCCCTACCCCCGGCGATTTGCCGGGCGAATTCGGCCAAGGGAAAGACGGTCGCCACGATCGTGAGCTTCCGGGTTTCCATCCGAAAAACGTTTTTCGCAAACGCTTCCGGCGCGGATCCGCAGAGGAGGCAGGCGGCGGCCAACGGCGGGAGGAAGCGAAGGCGGAGGTTCATGACGGATCCTTCGAGATTCTAGGGGCGGTGCGGGGAAATGTCAATCATCCTTCCGGTTTGCCAAAACAGACCGCTTATGGCATGATGAAAACTCTTTATTTTTGGGAGGTTTCATGTCCAACATCCTAGCCGGGCTCAAGCCCGAATCCCTCTGGAAGCATTTTGAGGAAATCTGCCGGATTCCCCATGGCTCGGGACACGAGAAAGCCTTGGCCGACTACGTTCTCGGCCGGGCCAAAGGCCTGAAACTTTGGGCGAAAAAAGACGCGGCCGGCAACGTCATCATCCGCAAGCCCGCCTCTCCGGGCAAAGAGAATTCTCCGGGTCTCATCCTCCAGGGCCATCTCGACATGGTCTGGGAGAAGAATTCCGACGTGGTCCACGATTTCGAGAAGGATCCGATCAAGCCGGTCATCCGAGACGGTTGGGTCACGGCCAGCGGCACCACGCTCGGCGCCGACAACGGGATCGGCGTCGCCGCCTGCCTCTCGATCCTTGAAGACGCGACGCTGGTCCACGGCCCGCTCGAATGCCTCTTCACGAGCGAAGAAGAAACCGGGCTGACGGGCGCGATGGGCATCGAGCCCGCGGCCTTGAAAGGCAAGTTCCTTCTTAATCTCGACAGCGAGGAGGAAGGAGCCTTCACGATCGGTTGCGCCGGCGGGGCCGATTCGCATTTCGCCTTGCCGCTCGCCCGTAAGCCGGTCAAGACCAGAACGGCCTTCCGGTTGATGATCAGCGGCCTCCGGGGCGGCCATTCGGGCATCAATATCCACGAAGGCCGGGGAAATGCCATCAAGCTCCTGGCCCGGATTCTCGGCCAGGCGCAGGCCAAATTCGCCTTCTCCGTCTATCGGTTCGAAGGCGGGAACAAGCACAACGCCATCCCCCGCGAAGCCTGGGCCGATTTCTATCTCGAGCCGGCCAGGATCAAGGCTTTCTCGACGTTCATTGAAGAAGCCGGAGCCAAGGTCAAAGCCGAATACAAAGCCGTCGAGCCGGGCCTGAAGCTGAGCCTCGACCCCGTCGAGCCGGTTAAAAAAGACATCCCCCTGACGCCCAAGAGCCAGAAAGCGCTTCTCGATTTCCTGGTCTGCTGCCCCCATGGCGTCATCTCGATGCATGCCGAAATCGCCGGCCTGGTCGAAACATCGACGAACCTGGCCGTCCTCCGAACCGGCAAAAGCGCGGGCACGGTTCTCTGTTCCAGCCGGAGCTCTGTAGGCTCGGCCCTGGAAGCCCTTAGGAACTCCCTGAAATCCCTGGCCGACCTGGCCGTTGCCAAGGTCAAACAGCCGGCCGGCTATCCCGGCTGGACCCCGAACCTCCAATCGCCCCTGCTTGAAAAGATGAAAGCCGTCCATAAAGCCGTAACCGGAAAGGACGCCCACGTCATGGCCATCCACGCCGGCCTCGAATGCGGCTTGATCGGCGAAAAATTTCCGGGCATGGATATGATCTCCCTCGGCCCGACGCTCCAGTATCCCCATTCGCCCGACGAGCGGGTCAATATCGCCTCGGTCGAGAATTTCTGGAACCTTCTGGTGGAGTCCCTCAAAGCCCTCGCCTGATCGGCCACCGCTCTCTCCCGGCCCCTCATCGCTCCGCGGTGAGGGGCTTTTTTTTCCCGCCGAGCCTTGCTCTTTCGCCTCGATTCCGCTAGCATGAAATCACTTCAAGGTGGAGGAGATGCCATGGGATCAATCCGCGGCCGCAAAGCTTATGTCGTCCTGGTTTGCCTGGGCCTTCTCTTTTCCGCGGGGTGCCGGAAAAAGGCGCCTTCGCGCCTGGCCGAAGCCGTGATGGGCGAAAGCCGGGGCCCGCTCGCCATCTTGCACGCAGGACCCCAAGGGAAGACCGCGGCTCCCCGGGAATCGGACGAGATCGTGGTTGTCTTCGATCATGCCATGGCTCCCCTCGCCGAGCGCCCCTTCGACGACCGGACCGCGGTCTTTTCCGTCGAGCCGTCGGTCGAGGGCGCTTTCCGCTGGATGGGAACGAGAACCGTCGCTTTCATTCCCAAAAAACTCCTTCCCCGGGCGACCGCCTTCAAGGTCACGATTCCGGCCGGCACGCGATCCCTGGATGGATTCACCCTGGAGAAGGAATATTCCTGGACGTTTGAAACGCCCCGGCCACGACTCCTCCGTCACCTTCCCGGCGAAGACGCGGAGCAGCTGGGATTGGAGACCGAAACCGTCCTCGTCTTCGATCAACCGGTCGATCCGGCGAAGGTCAGGGAATGCTTGACTTTCACGGGATCGAACGAGGAGGGCCGCGAAACCCATCCGGCGTTCGATCTGGTCCGGCCCGCGGAAAAGGCCCTTCGGGACGCCGGGATCCCCTATTCCGTGGAGGGTGCGGTCATTCTCCATCCCAAGGAAAAGCTCGAACCCGGCTTCCGCTATGTCGCGGAAATCCGGGCCGGTTTGACCGGCCGGGAAGGCCCCCTTCCGATGGAGGAAAACGCCCTGGTCCGGTATTCCACTTTCAACCTCTTCCGTTTTGAAGGGCTCGAAGGCGAAGGAAGCCAGGAACCGGACGAACCGATCATCCTCCAATTTTCCAACCGGGTCCTCTACAGCGAATTGGTCGAAAAAATCCGGATCGAGCCGAAAATCGATATTCCCGAATATTACCAGGAATGGGATCACGGCAATTCCACCCTCTGGATTTCCCTTCCCCTCAAGCCCGAGACGTCCTATAAAATCACCCTTCCGGCCGATTTGAAGGATGATTTCGGAAACGCGCTCGGCAAGGAAGAAACAGCCGCCTTCACCACGGGTTCCTATTCCCCGGCGGTTCACCTGACGTCCGGCGACGGGGTCGTGGAATCCTACGGCGAATTGACGTATCCCCTGTATGCCGTCAATGCCCCCCAGGTCCGCGTCCAGGCCGCCCGGCTTGAGATCGACCGGGTCATTCCCGTCCTGACGGCCAAGAACCGCTGGAACGCCAGGGAAATATTTCAGCCCGATCCGGCCTTTTACGGCTACGACAAATCCCTGCCCATCAACCTTCCCCGCAACGAACGCGGCTTCGTCCCGATCGTCCTTCGGGATATCGAACCCGACGGCCACGGTTTCGTCTTTCTCCAAGTCCATACCTTCATGGCGGATGAGTGGCAACGGTATCCGAAAGCCTTCCTCCAGCTCACGGAAATCGGTCTCTCGGGAAAATTTTCTCCGGAAAACAGCCTGATCTGGGTGTCCGCCCTGAAAACCGGCCTGCCCCTCGCCGGAGCCGATGTCGAGATCCGCGACGACGGGAATCGCGTCCTTTGGCGAGGCCAAAGCGGGTCCGACGGCCGGGTGGAGTCCCCGGGCTGGAAGGTCCTCGGATTGAAGCCCGCGAACAATTGGAGCAAACCGCGCCAATGGGTCTTCGCCCGCCTCGGCGATGACGCGGCCTTCCTGGCCTCCGACGACTCGGAAGGCGTCGAGCCGTATCGGTTCAACATCTCCTACGACTGGAATCCCGAACCGCGACGGTTCCAAGGAACGATCTTTTCGGAACGGGGCATCTACCGGGCCGGAGAAACTGTTCATCTCAAAGGCATCGTTCGGGAGATGGAAAAGGGAGCCTGGAAAATCCCGGCGGTCCGCGAGGCCGAAATCGAAATCACCGATCCATTCTCCAAGTCCGTCCTGAAGACCAAGGCCTCCCTGGACGCCTTCGGGTCCTTCGCCGTCGACTTCGAATCCCGGGAGGATGCGAGCCTTGGCACGTATTCCATCACGGCTCTCATCTCCGGCCCCGCGGCCGGAGGGCGGGACAACCGGTTCAGCGATTCGTTCCGCATCGAGGCCTTCCGTCCGGCGGAATTCGAGGTCGTCCTCAAATCGAAGCGGGAGGATTATGTCTTCGGCAAAACGTTCGAAGCCGACATCCGGGCGGCCTATCTTTTCGGCGGGGCTCTGGCCGGCCAGAAAGTCTCTTGGTCCCTTCGCCTAAATCCGTCCTGGTTCGCCCCGCCGGGCCATCCGGAATATGTTTTCGGTCGGAGCATCGAGTCCTGGGACGAGGAACAGCCGGCCGAACAAAGCCGGCTGATCGGATCGGCCGAGGGCGTCCTCGATAAGGAGGGCCGGCTCGGCCTGAGCGTTCCCTTGATCGCCGAAAAAGAGCGAGGAACGGTCAGCGCCGACCTCGAGGCCACAGTCCAGAGCCCCAGCCGCCGGTCCATCTCCAACCGCATCGCGACCTTCGTCCATCGCGGCGAATTCTATCTCGGCCTGAGGCCGTCGAGCGGATTCCTGAAGAAAGGCGAGGCCCTTTCGGTCGACGTCATCGCCGCCCTTCCCGACGGCGCCCTCCAAGCGGGGCGGTCCGCTTCGGTCAAGCTCATCAAGCGCGAGTGGCGTTCCGTCCGAAAGGCCGGACTCGGCGGTCGGCTGGAATGGATTTCCGAGAAAAACGACACCGTGATCGAGACGCAAAACGTCAAATCCGCGGGGGCCGGTCCCGTTGCCGTCCGCTTCCAGCCGGCCAAGTCCGGGTTGTACCTGATCCTGGCCGAGGCCCGGGACGGCTCCGGAAACGATATCGGGACGTCGACATATGTCTATATCACCGGGGACGACTACGTCGCCTGGGAACGGAGCGATGACGACGCCATCGAGCTCGTTCCCGACGCGCCCTCCTACCGGCCCGGAGAAACGGCCCGCATCCTGGTCAAGTCTCCCTACGAAAAGGCCAAGGCCCTGGTGACGGTGGAGCGGGAATTCGTCATGAAATCCGAGGTCGTGGAGATCTCCGGATCGACCGCCGAAATCGCCGTTCCGATCAGCCCGGAGATGATCCCCAACGCCTTCGTCTCCGTGCTCCTCATCCAGGGGCGGACCGCTCCCTCCTCTCCTCAAGCCGTCGAGGACTCGGGCAAGCCGTCGTTCAAGATCGGATATGCCGATTTGTCCGTCGATCCCTCCGAGAAACGCCTCGACCTCGATATCCAACCCAATCAGGCCGACTATCAGCCGGGCGATTTCGTCGAAGTGCGCCTGAAAGCGAAGGATCGGCAAGGCGGCGGGACGGTCGCCAACGTGGCGGTGGCGGTCGTCGATCTGGGTGTGATCAATCTGATCGGCTACCAGCAGCCCGACCTCTTCTCCGCTTTTTACGGCGAGAGGGCCCTGTCCGTGGAAACGGCCGAATCCCGGGTTCACGTCGTCGGCCAGCGGCAATACGGGCAGAAGGGGGAAAATCCGGGCGGCGGCGGGGAAGCCGGCGCCGCCGCGGCGATGAGCCTTTCCGAAGTCCAGCTTCGCGGGGATTTTAAATCCACCGCCTATTGGAATCCGTCCGTGACGACCGACGAGCGCGGCGACGCCGTCGTGAAATTCAAGCTCCCCGACAACCTGACGACCTTCAGGGTCATGGCCGTGGCCCAGACCCGGGATTCGCGGTTCGGGCGCGGCTCGACCGATTTTAAGGTCCGCAAACCGTTCCTCATGCTGCCGGCGCTGCCCCGGTTCGCCCGGGTCGGCGATTCCTTCCAGGGCGGCGTCCTTCTGACCAACACCGGCTCGGCCCGCGGCTCGGCCCGGATGATCGTCAAGGTCACGGGCCTGGCGACCTCCGACAAGCTGGAGCGGGTCGTCGACCTCGAAGCGGGCGCCTCGACGGAAGTGCTGTTTGCGTTCCGGGCCGAAAAACCGGGTCAAGCGCGGCTCGAATTCCGGGCCGAGATGAACGGCAAGACGGATGGGCTTGAAGCGGTCTTCCCCGTCGAACAGCCCCGTCCCCTGATCACCCTCGGTTTCTCCGGTCAGGCCGAAACGAGCCAGGACGAGACGGTCCGGATCCCGAAGGAGATCCATCCGGACCTGGGCGAAATCGACTTACGGGCCTCGGCCTCGGCTCTCAACGGCCTTCGAACGCGGTTGAGCGAGCTGGTCGATTACCCTTATCTCTGCCTCGAGCAGCGCCTCTCCCGGGTTCTGCCCTTCCTGGTCGCCGGCCCGGTCGTCCGCGACTTCAAGCTGACCGACCTGGCCCCGGCGGACATCGAAAAGATGATCCGGGACACGCTCCGCGAGATCACGGCCTGCCAAAAAGACAATGGAGGTTTTTCGCTCTGGGCCGATTCGCCGTTTGATTCGCCCTATGTCACGGCCTATGCCGCGTTCGCCCTTCAGAAGGCGTATGAAGCCGGGATTCCGATCGACAAATCCGTTTTGGACCGGGCTCTCGATTATCTCCGGAACGTCCTGAAAGCCAGGCCCGACCCGCGAGCCTATCCGTACGACCGCCGCGGCTGGGCGTCGGTCCAAGCTTTCGCTCTCTACGACCTGGCCGTCGCCGGAAAGCCCGACCCCGCCTACGCCGAGAAGCTGTTCCAGGACCGCGAGAATCTTCCTTTATTCGGCCGGGCCCTTCTGTTGAAGTCCCTGAGCCGGACAGGGCTCCTCCCCGCCGCCCGGGAAACGCTCATCAGGGAGTTCCTCAACAAGGCCGAGCTGACCGCGGCCGACGCCCATTTCGAGGAAAGCGATCCGGCCGGCCTGACCTGGACCTACACCTCAAACACCCGGACCACGGCCCTGATCCTCCAGTCCCTGCTCGAAGCCGGTCAATCCAGCCCCGTCCTCTCGGGCGCGGCCAAGTGGCTTGTCCGAAAAAAAAGCGCTCCGGGCTGGTCCTCCCCGCAGGAAAACTTTTTTGTCTTTTACGCCTTGAACGAGTATTACCGCCGGGTCGAAAAGGGCGCTCCCGATTTCCAGGCCCGAATCCGTCTCGCCGAAAAAACGCTCCTCGAGGAAACCGTCCGCAAACCGACGTCCGAATTCCGGGCGACTCTTCCCCTCTCGGCCTTCCCCGCCGGCCGCGACCTCCCCTTCCGCGCGGAAAAGACGGGAACGGGGATCCTTTATTACAGTCTCCGGATGTCCTATGCCCCGCTCAAAGCCCTTCCGCCGCAGGACGAGGGTTTCGCCGTCTATAAGAAGATCGAGACGACCGACGGGCGGCCTCTCTCCGACATCGCGGCGGGGTCCCTGGCCGTCGTGACCCTGGAAATCGCCGTTCCCAAGGAAAGCCTTTTTGTTGTCGTCGAGGATCCGCTGCCGGCCGGGTTCGAAGCCGTCAACATGAATTTCGAGACCGAGAGCCTCGAACGGGCCCGGGTCCTTGACACGCTCTCCGAGAATGACGAGCAACCCTGGTGGTCGGGATTCAACCACGTCGAAATGCACGACAACCGGGTTCTCCTGTTCGCCGATTCGCTCGTCGCCGGCGTTCACCGTCACCGGTATCTCGTCCGGGCCTTGACCTTCGGATCGTTCCAGGCCCCGGGGCCGATGGTCCAACAGATGTATGCTCCGGAAACATACGGCCGAGGGGCCGAACAAGCCGTCCGAATCATCAAGTGAGCCGATTCTGGAAGAGGGCGCTCGGAGTCGCGGCGGGAGGTACAGTCGTCGCCGCCGCTATCTCCGTTCTCATCCCGATTTCCGGCCGCCGACTCTCTCCCCTCCCCGTCTTGTCGCTGAATGTCCTGGATCGGGCCGGCCGCCCGCTCCGCGAGATTCTTTCCGACGAAGGCGGCCGATGCCGATGGGTGGGGCCTGCGGATATCTCTCCGTATCTTATCCGGGCGGTTCTCGCGGCCGAAGACCGGAGGTTTCCTTTTCATCGCGGGGTCGATCCCCTGGCCCTCGTTCGGGCCGTCGGGCAGGCCGTCGTCGGAGGGCGGATCGTGTCCGGGGCCTCGACGATCACCCAGCAGCTCGTCCGCAACATGTATCATTTCCGCCGAACGGTTCCGGCGAAAATCGCGGAAGCCTGGCTCGCCCTGCGGCTCGAGGCCACGCTCTCCAAGGGCGAAATTCTCGTCCAATATCTGAACCGGATCGCGTATGGCCGCCAAGCCTACGGCGTCGAAGCCGCGGCCCGGTTCTACTTTGACAAGCCGGCCCGGGACTTGAGCCCGGCCGAAGCCGCCTATTTGACGGCCCTGCCCCGGGCGCCCGGCCGTCTTCGCCCTGAAAGGGATGAGGCCGGACTGCGCCGGAAAAGGGACGCGATTCTGAGGCGGATGGGCCGCCTGCGTTTCCTGACCCCGGCGGAGCTCGCCCGCGCCCTGGCCGAACCCGTCCGGATCTCGGCCGCGGTCCGGGACTTCCATGCCCCGCACTTCGTCGAATATGTCCTGGCCGGATTATCCGCGGACGGCCGGACGGGATTTTCGGAGATCCGCACCACCCTCGATCTTCCTCTCCAGACCAAGATCGAGCGGCTCCTTGACGGACACCTCCGGGACATGGCGAAAAAAAACCTGACCAACGGGGCCGTCGTGGTCCTCGAAAACGCGACCGGGGCCGTCCGCGCGATGGTCGGTTCCCGGGATTACTTCGATGAAGCCCGCGATGGCCAGGTCAACGGCGCCCTTTCGCTCCGCCAGCCCGGCTCGACTCTCAAGCCGCTGACATACGCCCTGGCCCTGGAAAAGGGGATGACCGCGGCGACGCTGATCGACGACGCGCCGGCCGATTTCGGCCCCTTGGAAACGTCCTTCGCCCCGGAAAATTACGACGAAAAGTTTCACGGTCCGGTCCGATTGCGCAGCGCTTTGGCCAGCTCCTACAATGTTCCGGCGGTGGCCGTCCTCGACCTCCTCGGCCCCGATCTTCTCTTTCGGCGCCTCAAGGACATGGGCTTTCGCAGCCTCCAAAAAGACGCGGCGTTTTACGGCGTGGGACTGACCCTGGGCAACGGCGAGGTGACCCTTCTCGAGCTGGCCCGGGCTTATTCCGCCCTGGCCGGTGGAGGGTTTTACCGGCTGGAGCGTTGTCTCGAATCGGCGACCCGAAAGGACGGCCGGGAAGAAGCCGCTCCGGCCGCCCCGTCCCCGGTCCGCGTTTTTTCGCCGGAAGTCGCCTACATCGTGACCGACATCCTGGCGGACCGTGACGCCCGGGTTCCGAGTTTTGGATATGGAAGTCCCTTGAATCTCCCCTTCCCGGCGGCGGCTAAAACGGGAACCTCCAAGGATTTTCGCGACAACTGGACCCTCGGCTACACCCCGCGCTATACCGTCGCCGTTTGGACGGGAAATTTCGACGGCGCGCCGATGCACAACGTCTCCGGCATCAGCGGGGCCGGACCTGTCTTCCGCGACGTCATGCTTCTTCTGGAAGAGCCCGGTCCGGCGCTCCCCTTCCCGGCGCCCGCCCGGCTGGTCCGGGCGGACATCTGTCCGCTCTCCGGCGATCGGCCTTCCCCGGCCTGTCCGGCGACGATCACCGAGATTTTCGCCGAAGGAACGGTTCCCCGGAAAACATGCGGTCTCGACCATCGCGGGGCGCCCGATCCGGCCGAGCTCCGGATTGCCGGCCGTTTGGCCGAACCGCTCCAGATCGTTTTTCCCCTCGACGGCGACGTCTTTAAAATAGATTCCGTGCTCCGGACCGAATATCAAAGTGTGAAACTGAGGGCCCGGGTCGAAGCCCGGCCCGCGCCGGACCGGGTGGAATGGCTGATCGACGGCGTCCGGGCGGCCGCGGTCGGTCCGCCCTTCTCCTGGACGTGGAAACTTCGGCCGGGTTCCTATACAATAAAAATCCGGGCGGTGATCGGCGG
>Ga0316628_100003414_pt1 | contig 12227 bp, 7 predicted proteins | sample OWC_Aug_M2_C1_D5_FD_207648 | JGI IMG/M metagenome (GOLD analysis project Ga0316628, IMG submission 207648) | Wetland soil microbial communities from Old Woman Creek delta, Ohio, United States - OWC_Aug_M2_C1_D5_C | ecosystem: Environmental > Terrestrial > Soil > Wetlands | place: USA: Ohio...
GCCGGAGATCCCGGTGACTGAAGACCTGGTAGCCGCCGCTGTCGGTCAGAATAGCGCCCTTCCAGGACATGAACCGGTGGAGCCCACCCATGCGGCTGACGAGTTCATGGCCGGGGCGCAGATACAGGTGATAGGTGTTCGCCAGAATGATGCCGGCCCCGACCCCTTCGAGCCACTCCTGTGGCATGGCCTTCACGGCCCCGGCAGTGCCTACCGGCATGAAGACAGGCGTTTCGATATCCCCGTGCGCCGTCCGAAGCACGCCCCGCCGGGCGGAAGTTTCGGAGTCCCGCTGCCTTATTTCGAACCCGAACACGATGGAGCTCCTTTCAAAACGGGCAAAAGAATAGCACTAATTCGCTTCCGGGGTGCCCGGCTTGCCGGCTCAAAGCTGGTCTCACCGCGGGGGCCCAGAGCACTCAGAGAATACAGGAGATGGATACTCTAAGTCCTGTGCATCTCCTCAGCGCCTGTTGGGTGCCCGAAGTTAAAAATGCGCCAGCGTATTTGTGAAATCGAGTGGTTGGGTTATATTCACGCCATGAAAGTCGGCATTATCGGCGCTCGCTTGTCCGGATCCTATGCCGGACTCCTGCTTTCCCAGCTCGGACACGAGGTCGTGCTCTTCGACCACACCACCGACAGGGAGAAACCCTGCGGGGGCGGCGTGACGGGCAAAGCGCTGAGCACCATCTCGTTTTTCCGCGGCCTGCGGCTCCCGCACACGGAGATCCGCACTATGCGGATGGCTGCGCTGGGCGGCCATTCGGCCGAACTGACCCTGCGCCACCCTATCCACATCTATTCGCGCTCCGTCCTCGATTCGTCCCTGCGCGTTGCGGCTTGCCGCGCCGGGGCCACCTTCCTGGCGGAACGCGCTCTCGAATTCACAAAAACGGCGCGCGGCTGGTGCGTGCGAACGACGGGCGGAGTCCACGAGTTGGACTTTCTGATCGGGGCGGATGGAGCGGCAAGTTCAGTCCGACCCGCCATCGCGGGGAGGTTCACGGCAGCCGACCTCTCCCTGGCGCTCGGCTTTTACCTCCCGGGCCGGCACCACCCCGCGACCATCTTTACGGAATTCCAGGAAGACGACTTCGCGGGCTATCTCTGGTCGTTTCCAAGGGTCGACCACGCTTCGGTCGGCATCCTCCAGTGGCTCCCGGCAGCCAACGCCGCACGCCTGCGCCGGCGCGTGACCGAGTTCATCGAAGCCCGCTATCCCGACGTCGGCGAGAAGGCGTTCTACGCCGCCCGAATCCCCTGCCTGAGCCGTCGGCGCCTCCTCGACCAGCGCGTATGCGGACCGGATTGGGCGCTGCTGGGCGACGCAGCGGGATTCGCCGACGCGATCACCGGCGAGGGAATTCACTACGCCCTCCGCTCGGCTGAACTCCTGGCGCAGTCCATTCAGTACGGGAATCCGCTCTCTTACGAGGCGCTCTGGCGAGAGGACTTTGGCCCGGACCTGATCAGGGCGGCGCGATACCGCGACCGGTTTTACGCCGGAACGCTCCTTTTTCGGGCCTACACATCGAGAGCGATCCAGGCCATCCGCTTGAGCACGACAATCGGGCAATTGATCGATCAGCTGATCGCAGGCCGCACGGACTACGCCGGCTTTCGCCGGGGCGTGATGTTGCGCTGCCCGCAGATTCTCGTCGAAGCGTTCTGCAACCTCGTCCGCGGTGGTACGACCACACGCGCCGAGGCGCCCGCTGAACCTTGAAAAGCCCCCAGCAAGACACCACGACACGGAGGGACTCGCGCCCTGGTGCATTGCTGGTCGTTTGCAGGGAGTCAAACTACCTGAAGGGAGTTGAGGCCGTCGGCGATTCTGTAGATTGAGCTGTTGTCGGCCAGGAAGATTTCATCCCGGCTGATCGCGATGCCGACGAGAGTGGGTGCCGCGATAATGTGCGCCAGCAATCCCGTTCGAGGCGAGTATTCGAATACTCCCTTCTTCCCCCCACAGGAAGTGGCGATCAGCAGTTCTCCGTTGGCGAGAAAGGCCATCCCCTGCGGTCTCGCGAGGCCGCGTACGAGCACTTCCACCTGGCCCCGAGCAGGAATCCGGTAAAGGGCATCGCGCATCGAAAGGGTCGGCCCCGTGACGTAGAGCCGGTCGCTTGCGTCGATCGCCAGGTGGTAAGCAGACACACTCGGCTCGAGGCAGGCGAATTCCTCTTTCGTCCCCTGGTGATCGACACGGTATATCTTGCCCGACCTGTCGCCGACATAGAGAAATCCGTTCGAATCGAAAACGATGCCGCACGCGACGCCCAGATCTTCGGCGAAGACTTCCAGATCCTCGTAATCGTTGTAGCGCAGTACCGTCCCGTCGTGCCGGCTCGATATGTAAAGCTGACCATCGGGCCCGAACGCCAGCCCGGTCGGATTCATGACCTCGCACGGGAAGAGTATTTTTTCTCCGGTCTTCTTGATCCTCACCAGAGGCTGCTGAACCTGCTGTCCTCTGCTGCCGCTTATCGTGGTGATGAGATCGCCTTCTCCCGAAATGACCGGGCTCGAGACCGGATGGAGCCCCGTCGCCACCTCGGTGGCGAGGACAAACGGGAAGACCGGCGAAGTCTGCCCATTCACCTGAAGCGAGATTCCAAGCGTGGACGGGCTGTTGGGCAGCCTCGTGACAATCCTGTCGTCGGAGGCAGTCACGATCCTGGCCTCGGCGTGTCCCAGAACGACCCTGGATTCTCCGGGCAGGCCGGGCCGGAAGTTGCGACACTGGATCTCGACCTCTCCCCCGGGCACCCCCAGCGGGGGCTTAACTGCAGTAATCAGCAGGCCTTGGCTCGTCATACGGAGTGATTATGGCGTTCGACCGGGGGAATATCAAGTTGACAAGCCGGGACACCGAAAATAACATTTTAAGTTTCGCCTCTTGACCTTGTTCCTGCCCTGGGGAGGCCGCTTTGGCCGGAAACAATCAGGACGCCATCGAGATTCAGGGCGCCAGGATCCACAACCTTAAGAATATCAATGTCGAAATCCCCGTCAACTCGCTGACCGTCATCACCGGCGTATCGGGAAGCGGGAAAAGCAGTCTCGCCTTCGACACGCTATACGCCGAAGGCCAGCGTCGCTACGTGGCGTCCCTGTCCGCATATGCGCGCCAGTTCCTGGAGCGTATCGAACGACCCGAAGTCGACGACATCATCGGCATCTTCCCCGCCCTGGCCATTCGCCAGAAGAACTACACCCGCAATCCCCGTTCCACCGTGGGAACAGTCACCGAAATCAACGACTACCTCCGCCTCCTCTACGCCCGAGTCGGTACCACTTACTGCCACCAATGCGGCAGGATCGTAGAGAGGGATACGCCGGACAAGATCGCGGATTTCATTACTGCCTTGCCGGAAGGAACACGCTTTTACCTTTGCACGCTCCTGCAGCTGGCCGATGAACCTCAGGCTGCGAAGACGGCGCGCCCGAATCGCGCCGAAGGACGCCGTCAGCCGGCCGGCGGCACGGGAGTGACCAGCGCGGAGAAGCAGCTGGCAGTGATACTGCCGGGCCTGCAGCAGCAGGGATTCGTGCGCCTGCTCGTGGGGGACCGGGTCGTCGAGCTGGCCGAGGCCGTCGAGGCGCTCCGCAAAGCACCCGTGAAAGAAGTGCACCTCGTGGTCGATCGACTCTCGGTGCAGCCCGGGATCCGGAAGCGGCTCATCGACTCCCTGGAGGTCTGCGGACGGGAATCCGAGGGCCGCATCGAGGTGCTTCTACTTTCCGACGCGCCCGAAGCCGTCGAGGGGCTGCTGGAGCGCGATTTTCCCCAGATTCGCTGGATCAGGCACAACGCGGGCGCCATGATCAAATTCAGCGAGCGCTTCGAATGCCAGCTGTGCCACGTTCCGTACGAGGAGCCCGAACCGCGCCTGTTCTCCTTCAACAACCCTTTCGGCGCCTGTCCGGAATGCCAGGGCTTCGGCAACACGGTCACGATCGATCTCAATCTCGTCATACCCGACAAGAGCAAAAGCCTCGAGGAAGGGGCCGTGGCGCCCTGGACCAAGCCGCGCTACAAGGCATTCCACAGCCGTCTGATACATTTCGCCGAGAAGGTGGGGATCCCGGTCAACCTTCCCTGGGAGGATCTGGAAGATGTGCACAGGGAGTGGATCATCAAAGGCAAAGCCGGATTCGGAGGCGTCCTCGGCTTCTTCGATTATCTCGAAGAAAAAAAGTACAAGATGCATGTCCGGATCTTCGTGAGCCGGTACAGGGGCTACACGACATGCCTCTCCTGCAACGGCGAGAGGCTGCGGCGAGAGGCGCGCGATGTCCTCGTCGGTGGAAAGCGCATATCGGAAACCAGCGGCATGACGATCCTGCGGGCCGCCGAGTTTTTCTCGAACCTCCGGCTCAACGCCGAGCAGGCCGCGATTTCCGGGAAGATCCTCGAGCAGATCCGGCACCGGCTGGACCTGCTCAAACGCGTCGGGCTGGAATACCTGACTCTGGATCGCCTGTCGTCCTCGCTCTCCGGAGGTGAATCGCAGCGCATTCAACTCGCCACCTCTCTCGGATCGACGCTCGTCGGAGCGCTCTATGTCCTCGACGAGCCCAGTATCGGGCTCCATCCCCGAGACAGCCGAAGGCTGGTAGACATCCTTCAAAGCCTCAAAAGCCTGGGCAACACGGTCGTGGTCGTCGAACACGATCCCGAGATCATGCGGTCGGCCGACCACATTATCGATCTCGGGCCGGGCGCGGGCGAACTCGGCGGCCACGTCGTCTACCAGGGCAGCCACGACGCAATCGTGCATGCGAAGCATTCGCTCACAGCCAAATACCTGAAGGGCGACCTGCGCATCTCCACGCCCCGGTTTCGACGCAAGAACAACGGGCACGCGCTTTGGGTAACGAACGCCCGCAAGCACAACCTGAAAAACCTCGACGTCCGCATCCCTCTCGGAATCCTCACCTGCATCACCGGGGTGAGCGGCAGCGGCAAGTCGACGCTGGTGCACGCCGTTCTGTACGAGGCGATCCGCAGGGCGAAAGAAGGCAACCGCGAGCCTCCCGATGGATACGACTCCATTCGCGGCGCGGAGCGGATTTCGGAGGCCATCCTGGTCGATCAATCCCCGATCGGCCGGACCCCGCGGTCCAACCCGGTCACCTACATCAAGGCATTTGACGACATCCGCCAGACTTTCGCGGAAACACGCGATGCGTACGCGCGCAATCTGGGGCCCGGCCACTTTTCGTTCAACCTCAGCGGCGGACGCTGTGAAGCCTGTCAGGGGAACGGCACGATCACGGTCGAAATGCAGTTTCTGGCCGACGTGGAGCTTACCTGCGAAGAATGCCGCGGGACGCGCTTCAAGAGCGGCGTTCTCGAGGTGAGATACAAGGGCAAGAACATCGCCGAGGTTCTGAATCTGACAATTCACGAAGCGATAGACTTTTTTGCGGGGAACTCGAAGCTGGTGCGCAAACTGCAGGTCATGGAGCAGATCGGTCTCGGGTATCTGCGTCTGGGGCAGTCGGCCAACTCACTCTCGGGCGGTGAAGCCCAGCGGATCAAACTGTCCTCCTACATCTCGCGCGCGGGTTCGAAAAACACGCTTTTCATATTCGACGAGCCGACCACGGGACTGCACCTCGACGATATCCGCAAATTGCTTTCGGCTTTCGAAAAGCTCATCAGCGCCGGCAACACAGTCCTGGTCATCGAACACAACCTCGATGTCATCAAGACTGCCGACTGGGTGATCGATCTGGGCCCTGAAGGTGGGGATGCCGGCGGCCGGTTGGTGTTCGAAGGCCCCCCGGACGACCTCGTCTGCTGCCAGCAGTCTCACACCGCGCACTACCTGAAGCGCTACCTCAACGGTCAGTTGTCGCAAGGCAAACCTTAGGGCTCGCGCAAAAACGACTTCACATTTTGCCGGCGGTTCCCAGGCCCGATTATCATTGGTTTGTCAAAGCTTCGAATCGCGATCCCGATTCCGGGGCCGATCGCGACCGCCACTTTCTTTCTCCCTCAAAGCGTCCGACCCTTCCTTGACCGTCCATATCGCATTGAGTATGATGTGCTTGGCTCCTGCAATGTTGGTGATGGCAAAAATTATTTGAGCCAACAGTCTATTTGATGGGAGTCCTCGTCATTCTCCACCGTGAGCGAGCTTTTCCTTCGGGAACTTGATTGCCTGAAGTGGAGTGCGGGACACCCCCTTGGAAACAAGGTTCGAATAGATATGCCACACGGCGGCGCGGGAGCTTTTTCATTTCAATCTGCAATTAGAAAGGTCGTCGGATGCGAGTACTGTTCGTGGGGGACGTTTTCGGCAAGCCTGGCAGGAGGATTTTGCACGAGAGGCTCCACGATCTCATACAGGAGGTTCGGGCGGATTTCTGCATCGCCAACGTCGAGAATGCCGCGGGCGGATTCGGGATCACCCCTCAGATCGCGGCCGAACTCCTGGAAACCGAGATCGACTTGCTGACCAGCGGCAACCACATCTGGGACAAGCGCGCGATCGTTCCCTATCTCTCGGAACAGCCTCGATTGCTCCGTCCGCACAACTATCCCGACGGAACGCCCGGAACCGGTGTGTTCGTCGGCCACAGCCGATGCGGCGTTTCCATCGGCGTCGTCAGCCTGCAAGGGCGAGTTTTCATGCCGGCCCTGGACTGCCCGTTCCGCGTGGGCGAGAGGATTATCGAGGAAATCAGGAAGGAAACACCGGTTATCCTCGTGGATTTTCATGCCGAAGCCACGTCCGAGAAGCAGGCCTTCGCCTGGTTCGTCGATGGGCGGGTGAGCGCCGTCGTCGGAACCCATACCCACGTGCAGACGGCGGATGAGAGAATCCTGCCTCGCGGCACGGCCTACATCACCGACCTCGGCATGACCGGCCCCTACGACTCCGTGATCGGCTCCATACCCGACCTGGCGCTCGATCGATTTCTTCACCAGATACCCGTGCGCCTCGAACCCGCCTCAACAAATCTCAAACTCTGCGGAGCAACGATCGAAATCGATGAGCAAACCGGCCTCGCAAGTTCGATCACCCGAGTAAACATTCCCGTAAGTATCTGAACAGTCTCCCCAAAAGCCACCACCAAGGCACCAGATCCTGCTCTGCCGATTGCTCCTGGTGCCTTGGTGGTTGTCTGTGTGCAAGTCCCTCACAATGTGAGAAATATGATTAATCTCAACTAATTTGCGAGTCGATCTGTAAGCAGCGATTGACCTCCATCTCAAAAGGGGGATTCCCGTGGTTTTCAGGCATCGCAAGCTCAGAAGTAAAATGCTGGTATATTTCCTGGGCTTCAACTTCGTAGTATCGCTTGCCTTCCTGCTTGTCAACATGACCTTCTCCAGACAGACGCTGGTGTCCGAAACCCAGAACCGCGCCCTTGAAAAGGTCAAAGTCAGCGCAGTTGCCATCGAGGGTTTTCTCAGGGAGAAGGCCAAGGCGGCGACCACTATCAGCCAGGATCCCAACCTCATCCGCTGGCTCGAGACCAACACGCAGCGCGGCGCGGATCATGCCGAAGACAAGCCTTACCAGACCGTAGTGGACTACTTTAAGTCGGTCGTCGGCAACGATTCGGACATCAAGTCCGCCTTCGTCGCCAGCGAAAAAACCCAGGAGTACTACGACCACGCCGAAAGGAGGCCGCCGAAGGACTACTACGTCAACCAGCGCGAGTGGTACCGGACCGTCGTCGCGCTCAAACGGCCCGTGTACGATGTAAGCGTCGACTTGCTGGACCGCAACATCTACGTCACCTACAACGTCCCGATTTATGACCGCAAGGGCAGCCTGCTCGGCGTCACGGGAATCGACATCAGCCTGGAGACGCTCGACAAGTTCATTTCGAGCCTGAAGATCTTCGACCGCAGCGTGTCGTTCCTGGTGGCGAAGGACGGCACGTTCTTCTTCCACCCCGACAAGGAACTGGTACTGCAGCACAAGATCACGGACTTCAAAGAAGACGGAGTCAAATTTCGCAACCTGAACCAGGCCTTTCGCAGGATGTCCGAGGGTCAGAGCGGGATCGTCGAGGCGCTCTACAACGGCCAGGAGCAGTACCTGATCCACACGCCGATCCGCGAACTCGCAGCAACTCTCGTGCTCACCGTTCCCGTCGAGGAGGTCAACGCCCCGCTCAAGCGGCTCGTGAATTTCCATTTGATGGTCATGGTACTTTCGCTCCTGGGCGGCGTTCTCATCGTCGTGCCTTTGACAAACTCGATCACCGCCCCTCTCGAGCTGCTTGCCGACGCGAGCCGCCGGATCGCCAAGGGAGACATTTCTCAGCAGCTGCGCCTCGCCCGCAACGACGAGATCGGTACGCTGGCCGACTCCTTCAGAGAGCTCGTAACATACATCCGGGGTGTGGCCGGCGCGGCCGAGGCGCTCAGCAACAACCAGCGCCAGTACGAAATCGTCGCGAGGTCCGAACAGGATATCCTCAGCAAGAACTTCACAAGCATCAACCGATCGATCTACGGAATGATGGATGAGCTGAATCGTCTGATCTCGGCGACGAAGGCGGGCAGCCTCACGCAGCGCTGCAACGCGTCGAATTTCGAGGGCGCCTATCAGGAGCTGATGACCGGCATCAATGAGATGCTGGATGCGGTGGTGGCGCCGATTTCGAGCGCGATTACGATATTGGACAAAGTCGCCGCAAACGATCTCACAACCCGGATCAACGGAGACTTCCGGGGAGAATTTGCCAGGATGAGAGAGGCCCTGAATCGGGCCGTGGAAAACCTCAACCGTCAGCTGACCCACGTCGAGCAGATTGCGCGCCTGGTCGCAGAGGCATCCCGGCAGATCAAATCGAGCAGCCAGATTGTGGCCACGGGCGCCTCGGAGCAGTTCAAGGCGCTGGAAGAGATCTCCGCAAGCCTTCAGGCCATTTTGGCCATGATCCGGCACAACGCCGAGAGCGCGCAGCAGGCGCGCCAGCTCTCCGACCAGACCCGCGAGAGTGCGGGGAAAGGAGTGAGCAGCGGTGAACGCCTTTCCGAGGCCATCAACAGGATCAAGGCTTCTTCCGACAAGACCGCCAAGATCGTCAAGACGATCGACGAGATCGCCTTCCAGACCAACCTGCTGGCGCTCAACGCGGCGGTCGAGGCCGCCAGGGCAGGCGATTCCGGCAAGGGTTTCGCCGTCGTTGCCGATGAGGTGCGCAACCTGGCGATGCGCAGCGCCGAGGCGGCCAAGGACACCGCGATCATGATCGAGGAGGCGGTGAAGAACGCCAACGAGGGCGTGCAGCTGAACGAAGAGTCCGTGAAGAACCTCCAGGAAATGAACCTGCAGATTCAGCGCGTGGGTTCCATGATGGCCGAGATCGCCTCGGCCTCCGACCGGCAGAGACACGACATCGAGCGGATCAGCTCCGCGGTAAGCCAGATGACCGGCGTAACCCAGCAGAATGCCTCAAACTCCGAACAATCGGTGGGCGCGGCCGAGCAGCTGAGTTCGCAGGCCGAAGAGATGCTGGGGATGGTAGGAACATTCCGGCTCAACCGCAATGGAAACCCCATTACCACCAAGCCGCGAGGCCGGGATTGACGACTCCATTGTCATGACGTTGTGTCCTGGAGCCTTGGCGGTTGCTTTGGCAGGGGCAGTCAGGAGACGAGGAAGCGGTCGAGCATCGAAACGCATTCTTTCGAGCGGCGGCTGAGGGCGTCGTCCATCTTTTTGAGCTCATCGCGGGCGCGAAGGAGTTCGTCGGCAAGGTTGAGGGCGGTGAGAATAGCGGCTTTGAGCGTATCGACGGCGCCCGAGGCGTCCGCCACTTCGTGCATTTTCTCATCCAGGAGGCGGCACAATTCCTGCAGCCGGTCCGGATCGCCGGTCGTGCGCAATGCATATTCCCTGTCGTAAATCCTGACGTGCACTATTCCCAGCTCAGGTTCTTTCATCATCAGCCCCGCGGCGCAGCTCCTCCCGAGATTCTGAATGGGTCACTTCACCTCCAGGGTAGCCAGCATATCGAGGGCCTTCTCCACCCTGTCCCTCAACTCCTCGCGCTCCTTCTGAAGTTGGGCCAGATTCTCCCTGGCGGTCGAATCACCTTCCTGGAGCGCCTGCACTTCCGCTTTGAGCTGCTGGTTTTCCGCGCGAAGATTCTCGTTCTCCGTGCGCACGGTTTTGAACGCCTCTACGACGCGGAATATCTTGTCCTCGAGATGCCCGAACCGTTCGAGGCCTGTGGGTGTCCAGTCTGCTTCCGTCTTTGCCATATGCTCCTACCTGAGGCTCGCCCCGAAGGTGTCTTTCAAGTAACGCAAGATATTATCGCTGAAGCCCTGAACACGGTCAACCGTGAGCGTTTTTTCCGGGTCCTGGAAGGTGAAGTGCAACGTCAGGCTGATCTTGCCCCGCGGGATGCTCTCGCCTTCGTAAGTGTCGACCAGACCCACCTCCACCAGTTCCGAAATTCCCAGCCGCAGGATTCCCTCGTGCACGGTTCCGTACGCCACGTCGCGGCCGACGATAACGGAAAGATCGCGCTCGGCCCCGGGGTACCTGGGGAGAGCGGAATATTTCACCGGAGTGAACGCCAGCCTGCAAAGCTCCGCGAAATCGATCTCGGCAAGGAACACGGGCTGTCTCAGTTTGTATTTTTCTTCCAGGTCGGGGTGGAGAGAACCCATGATGCCCACGCTGCGCCCTCCGACGGAGATGGCGCAGGAATCGGAGGGATTCAACCACGGGATGTCGTGGACCGGAGTGAGCACCGCTGCAGCGCTGCGCATACCCCGGAGCAGCGTTTCGACGACACCCTTCAGGTGAAAGAAGTCGTAGTTCCCGACAGGATGCGCCCAGTTGTGGCCGGCATGATTGCCCGTGCCCAGAATGCCCAGCGCGGGCGCCTCCCGCGGCTTTCCGTCCGGGCCCGGGCCGTAAACTCGCCCGATCTCGAACAGCCGGACCTCGAACTGCCCCCAGTTGAAATTCCGTCTTGCCGACTTGATCAGGCCGGAGGAGAGGGTGGTGCGCATGAACTGAGTTTCCTCGGTAAGCGGGTTGAGGATCGCCACCCGCTCCATCGCGCCCCGGGGAGGGAAATCCTGGTGTTCCCAGTCGCTCGCGAAGCTCAGATTTACGGCCTCGGTGTATCCGAGCCCCAGGAGAATGTGGCGCGCCGCACTTTCGTAATTCTCGACGGGAGAAGGAATCCCCGCCCCCTTTGCAGGCGGCACGGTCGTCGGGATGTTCTGATATCCGTGGAACCGGGCGATTTCCTCGATCAGGTCTGCCTCCAGCTCCATATCCGCGCGATAGGTCGGACAGGTCACACGCCAGGCGCTCTTGCCTCTGCGGACGAGCTTGAAGTTCAGGCTGCTCAGCGTCGACTCCACGAATTCGTCCGCGAGCGTCACTCCCAGCAGCGATTCCGCACGACGCCGACTGAGGTCGATCCGGACCGGATCGATCTTTGACGGATAGGCATCGCGAATGCCTCCTGCAACGCGTCCACCGGCCAGTTCCTCGATGAGGCGGCACGTCCGGGCGATTGCGCGGACCGTGCCGTCCCAATCCGCTCCGCGCTCGAATCGATAGCTCGCCTCGGTCGAAAGGCCGAGCCTCTTGGAAGTGCGGCGGACGGACGCGGGGTCGAAATACGCGCATTCCAGGAGGACGATCCGGGTGGAATCCTCGATCTCGGAGTGGAGTCCTCCCATGACGCCGGCGATTGCGACAGGGCCTTCGCCGTCGTTTATAAGGAGCATCTGTTCGTCCAGCAAACGCTCCACGCCGTCGAGAGTAACCATTTTCTGACCCGCATGAGCCCTGGCGACGACGATCTTTCCCTGCCGGAGCCGGGTGAAGTCGAACGCGTGCAGGGGGTGACCCAGCTCGAGGAGCACGAAGTTGGTGATGTCGACGATGTTGTTCACGGGGCGCATGCCGGCCGCTTCGAGCCGGCGCTGCATCGAGTCCGGCGACGGCGCGACTCGGACTCCGTCCAGTACCAGTCCGACATACCGCGGACAGAGCCGGGAATCCAGGATCTCTACCGTGAATGGAATCCTGTCCTTGGCCAGGGTCAGCCGTTTGCGTACCGGGGGCATTCGCACAGGCCGCTTGTACAGTGCCGCAATTTCCCTTGCCACTCCCACGTGGTTCAGGCAATCCGGCCTGTTCGAGGTGATTTCCAGTTCGAGCACCGCATGATCACCCTCGCCCGTCACCGACTCCACGACCAGTCCCGCCATC
>Ga0316628_100003415_pt1 | contig 12226 bp, 8 predicted proteins | sample OWC_Aug_M2_C1_D5_FD_207648 | JGI IMG/M metagenome (GOLD analysis project Ga0316628, IMG submission 207648) | Wetland soil microbial communities from Old Woman Creek delta, Ohio, United States - OWC_Aug_M2_C1_D5_C | ecosystem: Environmental > Terrestrial > Soil > Wetlands | place: USA: Ohio...
TCGGCCAGAGCCGGTGTGCCACGCCCTCGGTGATCACCGCCACTCGCGGCGCGTCCTCGCGATCGGCGTCGGTGAACGACCGGCCTTCCACCATCGGCACGCCCATGGCGTGAAAGAAATCCGGCCCCACCGCATCGAACGCGAACCATGGATTCGTCCTCGACTCGGCGTCCGACTGCTCCTGCGCGGCAAAGCGACCCATCCACACGTTGGAGCCGAGAAACGGCGGCACCGCCTCGGGCGAGACGCTCACGACGCCGGGCAGCGCGCGCAGACTTGCCATGACACGCTCGTGCGCGGCGAAGTTGATCGCGTCGATGCAGCGGTACCATCTCGCGCTGTCGGCCGCGGTGAGCATGCTGCCACCTCGCTGGCAGTCGTCCGCGTACTGTCGCCATGGCATCGAGACGTCGAGCATCGTGAGATGCGCGGTCGCGTATCCCATGTCGATCGACACGAGCCGCTCCAGGCTCCGCACCAGGAGCCCGGCGCCGGCCAGCACGACGACCGCGAGCGCGATCTGCGCCGCGACGAGAATCTGCCGCACGTGTCCCAGCCGCCGGCTCTCGGTGCCGGAGCGCGCGTCGGAGCGCAGCGGTGACGACAGATCGAAGCGCAGGGCGGCCAGCGAGGGCGCCACGCCGAACAGCAGCACGGTCAGCCCGGTGACGAGCCCGCCCGCGAGCAGCGGCGTTCCCGCCAGCACGATCAGATCGGCTCTCGGCAGGCCGCTCGGCGCGAGACGCACGAGCGCGTCGAGCAGCAGGCGCGCGAGCGCGACGCCGACCACGCCGCCGGCGAGCGCGAGAAGCAGGCTCTCGGTGAGGAGCTGCCGGACCAGGTCGGAGGCGGACGCGCCGATCGCGCGGCGGATCGCCATCTCGCGCACGCGGCCGGCGGCGCGCAGCAGCAGGAGGTTGCCGACGTTCGTGCAGGCGAGCACGAGGAGCAGGGCGACCGCGGCGGTGAGCGCGAGCAGCGCGGGGCGGGCGTCGCCGGTCACCATCTGCGTGAGCGTGTGCACCTGCGCGCCGAGCGTGTTCGCCCCGATGAAACTGGTCTCGTCCGGGTCGCGCGCGAGGAATGCCTGGAACTCCTTGCGCGCCGCCTCCGGCGTCACGTTCGGCGCCAACCGCGCTACGACGTCGAGACTTCCGTACTCCGACGCCACCCAGAACTCCACGCCGCGCGGATAGTCGAGGCCCGGCGGCGCGACGCCAACGACGGTCATCGTCCAGCTCATCTTCGGCGAGCTCAGATGCCGGCCGATCACCGACGAATCCCCGCCGAAGGCGCGCTGCCACGCCGCGTGGCTGAGCACGATCGGCACGCCGGTGCCGGTGGCGTTCGCTCCCCAGGGTACCGCGTCCCCCTTCCGGAACAGCCGGCCCACCGCTGGATCGGCGCCGAGCACACCGAAGAAGTCGTCGGTGACAACTGCCTCGCGCAGCGAGAGGCGGCGGTCGCCGTCGGTGATCGCCTCGCCGATCACTCGCCAGTGCGCGAGCCCCGCCACGCTCTGGAGCGTGTGCGACTGGTCTCGAAGACGCCGTACCTGCGCCGGAGAAATCGGCACCTCGCTGGCCGCCCCGCCGGCGACGCCCGACAGCTCGACGACCCGGTCCTGCTGGCTGACCGGCAGTCGCGCGACGAGCACCGCGCGGAACACGGTGAACATCGCGCTCGACATGCCGATCGCGAGCCCGAGGATGAGCACCGCCGTGACGCTGAAGTTGGGCGCACGGCGCAGCGAGCGCGCGGTGTACGAGAGGTCGCGACGGACGGTGTCGAGCATGCGGGCCGGGTCGATGGGTGGCAGACCGGAAGTATGGTTGCTGACACCTCACCGTCACTACACCCTCAGACCGTGGCGTTGGGTCAAACCCAACGCCCAGACCGCGGCGCCCGCGGTCAACTCAATCGCTTTCCTTCTTGGGGCCCGGCTGGCGCCGCTTGCGCGTGGCTGACCGCCCCATGCGCGCCACGACCTCGAGCAGCCGCGCCGAGCCGTTCACCTTGAGCACGTAGCCGTTCGCCCCTTCGGTAATCGCCCAGGCACGGTCTCGTTTCCGGGTATGCCGGGTGTAGGCGAGCACCTTGGTACGGCGCAGCGCCGACGACTGCCGGATCGCGCGAAGGAGGCACGTCTCGCTCTTGACCGGGAGGTACAGCTCGGTGACGACGAGCGAGATCTCCGACCGGTTGATCATGGCGAACGCGGCGTCCGGCGCACCGGACTCCACGACCGCGTAGCCTTCGCCTTCGAGCGTCGCGCGCAGTGCAGAGCGGGCGGCATCGTCGGGATCGACGATCAGAACGGTGTTGCGCGACATGGCGTGCTCCGACGCGAAGGGAGCTGGACCGGAACGGCTCTCGAGGGTCCGATGCCAACTGCTGGCAGGAGACGTCGGAAGGAGCGACACCATGGACGCTCACCAGTTCATGAAGTATAACACGCTGCGCGCCCTCGCCCGCGGGCAGCCGCCCGCGGTGATCGCCCTCCCACCGGAGACGCCATCGGACGTGAAATCGTCCTCATCACTAATGAAGCACGCAGGCTTGTCTGCTCGCGACGCTTGCTGCAACGGGGGGCTGGCGCCGCCGGCGATGCGGATGATGACCGAAGCGCGCGCCGCGCCCGCCCAGCCGGGATCACGCGGCGGCTCTCAGAGCGTATACTGTCCCGCGACGTAGAGGAATCCGATCGTGCGGCTGGGCCCCGATTGCTCGATGAACGGCCCTGGCCAAAATGCGCTCGCGCCAGACGAGAGCAGCAGGTATTGATCCACCGGGTATCGAAGGGTCAGATCGAGCTCGGTGCCCACGCCCGTCGGAAGACGCGAGAGCGTGCCCGTTCGCGCGAGTGGCGCGCCCAGCTTGTTGTAGATGCCGTCGCTGGCGGACGCCCGGGTGAATCGATGGACGTCCACCTGACCGGTGAGCGCGGCCCAAAGACGCGTCGTCGAGGCGCCCGCCGACAGGTCGAGCGCATTCTGGCGGCCGATCACGTCGATGAAGCCGAGATATCCGTGCGGGTTCGGGAACAACGCGTTGAACGTGCCCACGTTTCCGCCAGGCGCGCCGTCCCCACTGCCGTAGTCCGCGCCGAGGTAGAAGCGTGATGCGCGCCAGCGGGGCACGTTGTACCCGAGCTGTCCGGCGAAGAACGCGGCGTGGATCCGTTTGGTGTCGGCGATCGTGCCGAACTGGCCCGCGCCCTCGGCGTCGAAATCGAATCCGGCGCTCGGTCGGAGCGGACCCCAGACGCGCGCGCCGAGCGTGTGCCGGGCCTCGTGCCCGGTGGTTCCGTTGAATGCCGCGCCGTCTCGCTCGAGGCGCAGCCAATAGGCATCGAGTCCCGCGTCGAGTGCTTGCAGCCGCTGCGTTGCGTACAGTCCGTAGATCGAGGTTGCGGAGTCCGCCGAATTGAGCGCGTACTTCTCTACCAGCACCGGGCGCGCCCAGAGCGCCGTGAGGGATGCGGTCGCCGTCGTGATGCTTCCAAGCGCGCCTTGGAACGTGCGTCGCGTGTTCGCCCAGTCGGCGGTGCTCACCAGTCGTTCGCGTCCGAGGGTGATGTCCTGCCGGCCGACACGCACCGACAGGGTGCCACCAGCGAGCCTGGAGGCATCGAGCTCGCCGAATGCCTGCTGGACGTCCGCCTCGTCCACGTCGGTCACCCGGCGCCCGCCGAGCAGTGCGCGGTCGCTCGAGGTCGAGCTCTTGCCCTGCACGAAAACGCGGACGTGGTGCCCGGCGTGCAGGTCGGCACCTAGGAGCACCCGGTTGAGCACGAAGGTGTCATTCGCGTTCGCGGTCGCCGGCGTGCCGAAGTTGAAGTTGGTCCACGATTCGGCACGCGTTCGCAGCTGGCCCGAGAATCCGATCCATACGTCGCCGGCGCTGTCCAGATCCACGTGCCGGCCCTTCGCGACACGAGTGGCCGGCGGCGCCTGGGCGCCAAGCCTTGGCCCGGCGGCAAACGACAGCACCGGCACGACGAGGGGCAACATCAGGCGTCGACTCACGCGGCCAACCGGGGGCGCTGACTTGGTCATGACGATCGTCTCATTTGGAGGCGGAACACTTCCGGCGACCGGTTCGGCGCCCGTGCCTCGAACAGGCTCAGACGCGCTTGCGCGTCGCGCGCACCTGGCGCCAGCCGTACGTCTGGAACGCCAGCACCACGGCTCCGAGCACCAGGAACGCGGCCACGAACGCGGGCGTTCGCCGGTCCATCAACTGGAACGCGAGGCCGTGGAGCCCGATCAGCACCGCGGCCACGTACGTGGACTGCTGGAGCCGTTTCCATCGTCCAGTGCCGAGCGCGCGAAGCGACCGATCGTTCGAGATGACGATCAGGAGCAGGAGCAGCAGCGTGGCCCCGAGCCCGGTCCAGTTGGTGATGCCGAACGGGTCGAGGCGAATGGGGAGCGGGTGGCTGCCGTCGCGCGGCCGATAGATGAAATAGTTCAGCATGTCGCCGCCCATGTGAACCTTGAGTCCGGTCGCGACGTGCGCCAGGCCGTAGGCGGCGCCCCACAGCCCCAGGTCGCGACGCACGTCCGTGCTCACCGGCACGCGGCGTCCCTGGCTGATCCACCAGGGCCCGAGCACCAGCGCGAGCCCGATCAGGACGACGCTCGTGTATCCGGTCGCCATGCTCCAGCGGAAGGGGAGCGTGGGCTTGTCGCGCGCCATCGCGAACACGGCCAGGCAAAACGCGCCCGACGCGATCGCGATCGCGGCGTTGCGCGCGAGCCGTCGAGTCCAGTAGCTCGCGCGCGCCGGCCGGCCGGCGGCGCTATCGGTGGGTTCGGTCATCACGAGATTCCTCGGTCGCCGGGCCGGCCCGCGCTCGGCTACGCGGCCGGCGCGGCGTTCCGCGTTGCGTCCATCTCCGCCATGTTCGCGAAGACGGTCTCCCAACTCGTGTGGCAGGTCGTGTCGTTGAGATCCGAGCGATCGATGATCTGGCGCTTGTACCGCTCGAAGTGGTTGGGGTTCGACAGCAGGTCGAAGAAGCGGTGGTACTTCTCGTAGTTCTCGAAGAAGTCGCCGGACAGCATGAAGTGACCGGCCGCCATCGCGCTCTCGGCCTGGCGATGCGCGTTGCCCTCGACGCCCACCTGCGCCCACGAAATGGCGTGGGGGCTGTAGAACAGGTTGATCATCTTGTGCACGAATCCGTAGGCGCCGCTGACGAGCCGGAACGCGTCACTCAGTCGCTCCGTCGCGCCTGGACGGTTGTTCGCGAGCTTGTCGTGCAGGGCGGCGGACACGAGAAACGCGGTCTTCATCGAGAGGAACACTCCGCTCGAGAAGATCGGATCGATGAACCCGCGCGCGTCGCCGATCATGGCGTAGTTCGACCCGAAGTGATTCGTCACCTCGTACGAGTAGTCGCCGTTCACCAGCGTGTCGAGACACTGGTTGGCGCCCTTGAGCAGTTCCTTGACGAACGGCGCTTGGCACAGCTCCTGGACGCAGAAGTCGGAGCGCCAGTCGGTGGACCCTTCGGCCTCGAGGCGCCGGCGCTGCTCGCGGATATACGAGTTCTGTGCAACGAATCCGGCGGTAATGCGGTCGCGGCCGAGGGGGAAGACCCAGATCCAGCCCTTCTTCTCCTCGCCCACGTAGATGATGATCGACAGCCCCTCCTCGAGGCCGCCGGCGAGCTTCACCCCATTCCAGTGCGACCAGATGGCGGTACGGTCCAGTTCCTCGCGCGGCTTGCGCCAGCCGTTCTTGGCGCCGAGCAGGGCGTCGCGTCCGCTCGCGTCGATGACGAAGCGCGCGCGGTGCGTCGCCTGGGTGCCGGCGGCGTCCGCGGTCGTGACCGTCACCATGTCGGGCGACGACAGGTCCACCTCCTTCACGCGCGTCTGCTCGTGCACCGCGGCACCGAGGCGACGCGTGTTGTCGAGCAGCATGTGATCGAACTCGCCGCGCAACACCTGGAACGACAGGTAGGTGTCGTCGTGGATCACGTGGTTGAAGCACCACGTCGTGGACGCGTGGCCGAACTTGTCGATGAACCGGACTCCCGGCTTGCGGACGAAGCGGCGCTCGAGCTCGGGGAGCACGCCCAGCTCACGAAAGAGCGGATAGCAGAAGGGTAGGAGCGACTCGCCGACATGCTCGCGGGGAAACCTCTCGCGCTCGAACAGGACCACGTCGTGGCCGTCGCGCGCCAGCAGGCCCGCGGCCGTCGAGCCGGCCGGACCACCACCAACTACGATGACGTCATGCATGTCGCTCATCAGAATGTCGGCTTGAATGCGTTGGCGGTAAGGTCACCCAGCAGCTTGTGCCACGGGTGCGTGGGGGTGTTCTCGATCGCCGCGACCCGGTCGCGCATGATCGTCAGCACTTCGGGCTCCTTCTCCTCGTACACGTCGCCCTGGAGCAGCTTGAGGACGTCGAGCCGGTAGCGCGGATCGTTGATGAACGCGGTGAAGAGGATGTTGAGCCGATAGTACACGGTGATGAAGTTGTACCAGTTGAGCGTGCCGCGGCGCAGCGTCGTCTCGTAGCTCGAGAACGCCTCGCGCCGGCAGTCGCCCGTCTCGAGCGCGCGCATGATGTCGGGCGTCGCGAACCGCGCGCTGTTCAGGGCGATGCTCACCCCGGTGGAGAAGATCGGATCGACGAAGCGTCCGGCGTCACCCACCATCAGCCAGTTGTCGCCGGTGATCTGCTGCATCGCGTAGCTGTAGTCGCCCTCCTCCGAGAAACCGCGAAGCTGCTTGGCGGCGCGCAGCGCCTGGCCCAGCTCCGGCCGGCTGTCGACGGACTCCCAGAAGAACTTCGCGCGGTCCTTGCCGGCGGCCTTGAAGTGCCGCTTCTGCGTGACGACGCCGATGCTCGTGATGGTGTCGGTGATCGGAATCTGCCACACCCAACTGTTGGTGATCGGCAGGAAGTGGACGTAGATGTAATCGCCCTTCCCGGGCCCGCCCGCCGCGCTCCGGTTGTAGCCGTCGAACCAGGTGTGGATCGCGTACTGGTCGAACACCTGATCGTTCACCTTGAGCTTGAGCCGGTTGCCGAGGAACGTGCGGCGGCCGCTCGCATCCACGACGATTCGCGCCGTCATGCTGGTCTGCCGTCGCCCCACCGTGTAGCACACTTCGGGGAATGGGGTGGCGTCGAATTTCACGTCGGTCACGGCGACGCCCTCGAAGACCTTGGCGCCGAGCGTGTTCGCGTGGTGGAGCAGCAGGTTGTCGAACTTCCCGCGGTCCACGTGGTAGGTGTAGTTCTGGTCCACGCCCGCTTGCTGCCGCTCCGCGAACGCGATGTCCACCACGGAGTCCGGCTCGAGGCCCTCCCACCCGTGGTCGAACGATCGATCGCTCGACGCGGACGTCCACACGGCGCCGAACTTGTGCGGGAAGCCCGCGGCCTCCATCACCGGCAGGAAATCGAGATCCTTGAAGACGCGCGTCGACGACGGCACCAACGATTCGCCGACATGTGGCCGGGGAAACAGCGCGCGTTCGAACACCACACATTCAACGCCGGCTTTGGCCAGGTAGGCGGCCAGCCCCGCACCCGCCGGCCCGCCACCAATGATGGCAACGTCGGCGTCTGGTTGCTGATGCTGCAAGTATTCCTCCCTCGTGCCCGGCGGGATTCGCTTGATTCGTGGCGCCGTGATCGCTCGGCTCGATAACGATTCGGCGGGTCCAATCGTCACACTCGGCCGCGACGACGATGGCGACTCCAAGTCTAACCAATGGTGCGCGCGGCAACAGGGGCCGAGGCTCGCCCGCCGACGGTGGGCGGCACACCTGTCGCGAAACGTTACAGTCCCTGTCGCGGAGTGTTCCAGCGGAACACATTATCGGGCCGTGCGCTCGCCCGAGACGCGCACCGTGCTCGTCACGTCGAACTTTCGGTCGCCAATCGATGACAGTCCACTCACCGCTGGGCACCGCGCAACCGCGAACGCCGGAGGGCGCACCTGCGCCCTCCGCTGCCGCCGCTGGCCCGAACCCGGCCGCCACGCCGCGTTGGCAGATGCGCGTCGCGGTGGCGCTCGTTCTGCTTCACGGGGTGTTGGCCTGGGTCGCGCGCGCGTTCGCGGTCAACACCCACGACGAGGCGAACTACATCCTGCTGGCGCGCGCGCTGCGCGGCTTTCGATATGTCGATACGTTCCTTCTCGGCTCGCCGCCGCACGCGCACTACCCTCCGGCCTACCCGGCCTTCCTCGCGCTGCTGTCGCTGCCGTTCGGCGAGCACGTGGGCCTCTACATCGCCGCGAACGTGCTGGCGTCGATGGCGAGCCTTGCGTTGCTCTACGACGTGATGCGCCGGCGCGTCGGCGACGGACCGGCGCTGAGTGCCCTCGCGCTCGGCGCGCTGAATCCGTCGGTCACGCAGTTCGCCGGGATGCCGCTGAGCGAAGTGCCGTACATGTTCCTGTCGGTCGTGGCCCTCTGGGCGGTGCTCCGCGAGCCGGCGGCGACGGATGAGGCCCGGTCGCGACGCTGGTTCTGGCCGGTGCTCGCCGGCGGCGCCGCCATAGGGGCCGCGCTGACGCGCTCAGCCGGAGTGACCATCCTCGGCGCGCTGTTCGTGTATTGGCTGTTCGGACGGTACTACCGGCGCGCGGCGGTCCTGCTCGCCGTCGGCACGGCCCTCGTGGGAAGCTGGCTCCTGTGGATCGTGCTCGCGCCGCACCGGATCGTCGGCCAGTCGTACACGTCCGACCTGACCTACACGCCGAACCCACAACGCGGGCTGATTCGCGCGCTGCTCGACCGCATCGTCGACAACGCGGCGAGTTATCCGACGAGGAATCTCCCGTCCGTTCTGCCGCAACCCGCTGTGCCAGGCACGAAGATCGACAACCTGGTGGGGATCCTGATTTTGCTGGTGGTGGCAGTGGCCGGAACGATGGTTCTCTGGAAGCGCGCGCGAATCGTGGTGGTGTACCTCGCGGCGTACGCGGCGCTGCTGGCGATCTGGACGTGGAACGAGAGCCGCCTGCTCATTCCCATTTTGCCGGCCGTGCTCTGCCTGATCGTGGCGGGGGCGTTTCGTGTCGGCGCAATGGGCCGTTGGCTTCGCCCGACTCCGATCGTCATCGCGGGCATCGTCGCCGTGACCGCCGCCTTCCAGCAGTCCAGCATGATTCGAGCGGGGCTCGCATGTGATCGGGCCCATGCCACGACCTCGCCGACGTGCTTCCCCGAGCAGACGCGTGGCTACTTCGCCGCGATGCGATACGTGCGTGACTCGTTGCCGCCGGACGCGGTCATCTTCACGTCGGACGACGCATTGACCGGCTACTACGGCGAACGGCCCACCGTGTTCGCGACGACGTTCCCCGCACGCGATCCAGTCGCGATGGAAACGGGCTTGCGTGCGCTCGGCGTGCGTTACATGCTGCTTTCTCCCCTGCGCCCGCCTCACGCGCTGCACGTCTCACAGTGGCTGGAGCGCTGCGCGGACGTCTCGCTGGTCAAGGAGTTCCCGGCGACGACGCTCTTGCTGTCCCTACCCCTGGCGGCCGAACCACCTCCCGCGCACAACGCGTGCGCCGACATCGACCGATACTCGAAGAGCGCGGTCAACGCCGCCCTGTGGCCCGGGCCGGGCGGTGTCGAGCCGCCGTGACGCGCGCGGGGCGCCGCTGACCCGGCAGGCGTAGTTGGCGTGTTCCGATCTCGAGCGTCCTTTCAATGCACCATCGCATCATCGCATCATCGCATCATCGCACCATCGCACCATCGTACCATCGCACCATCGCCCGCGCCGCGCGCCGGCGCGCTCGAGGGCAACTCTCACCTGGAGACGACGGATGTCTGTTGAACAGTTCGATGTGGTGATCATGGGTGGCGGGCCCGGCGGGTCGAGTGCCGCGGCGATCCTGGCGCCGGCTGGACTCAAGGTGCTCGTGCTGGAACGCGAGCGCTTCCCACGGTTTCACATCGGAGAGTCACTCCTGCCCGGCATCTGGGATCTGTGGGAGCGGATCGGCGCGATCCCGGCGATCGAGGCGGCGAACTTTCCGCCCAAGCAGGGCATCATGTTCGGCATGTTCAACGCGAAGGAGGACGTGGCCCTCCTCACGGCGGAATATCCGAAGTACTTCCTCCGCAACTATGCGTTCCACGTGGAGCGTTCCAAGCTCGATCAGATTCTCCTCGACAATGCGCAGAGCCGAGGCGCCGAGGTGCGCCAGGAGTGGACGGCCAAGGAAGTGCTCTTCGACGGCGACCGCGCCGTGGGCGTGATGGCCGGCCCGAACGGCAAGGAGCCGCATCGCATCGAGGCGAAGATGATCGTCGACGCCACGGGACGGGATTGCCTCATCGCTCGCCGCCTGGGCTGGCGCCGTCCCGATCCCGCGCTGAACAAGATCGCGCACTTCACGCACTTCAGCGGCGGCTATCGCCGCGACCAGCGCGACGTCCTCACCGACGCGTCGGACATCCTTCCCAACTCTACCGCCACGGACATTCACGCGTTCGAGGGCGGTTGGCTCTGGTACATTCCGCTCAGCGGCGACATCGTGAGCGTCGGCGCCGTGCTCGACGCCAAGTGGGCCGGCCACATCAAGGGGCCGCAGCAGCGGTTCGAGTACGCCGTCTCCAAGTGCGACAAGGTGCGCGACTGGATCGCCGGCGCCACGCAGACCATGGAGATGCACACCATCTCGCAGATCTCGTACCTCAACGACTCCTTCGTCGGCGACGGATTCGTCCTGATCGGCGACGCCGCGATGTTCGTCGATCCGATCTTCTCGGCCGGCGTCACCGTCGCCACGCGCGCCGGCGTGTACGCGTCGGACTGCATCCTCGACTGCTTCAAGCATCAGGACTTCAGCGCCGAGCGTCTGCGGCCGTACGAGGCGCGCATCAAGCGTCCCATGCTGTCGATCTTCCGCATGATCTACAACTGGTACAGCATTCTGGACAAGCAGGAGGCCAACAACATCATCGCGCGCGCGCGCCGGATTCCGCTGTTGCGCGAGCGGTTCATCGTGCTGTTGAGCGGCGGCTACGAGAAGATGGATCTCGAGCGCATCCTCGCGGCGGCCGGCGAGAATCCCGAGGACGCCGCGCACTACGGCCCCGCGACGCTCGTCGACAAGACCGGCGGGCGCCCGGTCGCCTGAGCGAGGACGCCGGCCTCCATGGTCTACCAGCTCTGGCACCTGCTGGCCGACAGCGCCGCTCGCACGCCCGACGCCGTCGCCGTGACCTTCGGCGGCGAGCGGCTCACCTACGCGGAGCTCGACGACCATTCGTCGCGGCTCGCCGCGCTGCTCGCCGCGCACGGCGTGACGCGCGGCGCGCGCGTCGGGTTCATGCTGCCCAAGACGCCTCGCTCGATCGTCGCGATCTTCGGAATTCTCAAAGCGGGCGGCGTCTACGTGCCGATCGACGCCGCGTCGCCGCCAGGGCGCGTGGCGTACATCGTCCGCGACTGCGGCATCCGCCACCTCATCACGCGGGGCGAGCACGCCGCGGCACTCGCCGGCGCGCTCGCCGAGGCGGGCGGCTCCGGGGGGGAGCTGGACCTCGTGCTCCGCACCGATGGCGATGGAACCGCCGCCGGCGCGCCGGCGGCGGCCGCGCGACCGTGGAGCGACATCACGGGGTTCGAGCCGCTCCCGCCGGATCCCTCGGGCTGCGAGACGGACCTCGCGTACGTCCTCTACACCTCGGGCTCGACCGGCGCGCCCAAGGGCGTGATGATCAGCCACCGCGCGTCGCTCACGTTCATCGACTGGGCGCACGACCGCTTCGCGGTCACCGCGCGCGACGTGTTGTCGAGCCACGCGCCGCTGCACTTCGACCTGTCGATCTTCGACATCTTCGCCGCGATCAAGGCGGGGGCGCGCATCGTCATCGTTCCCGAGCGCCTCTCGACGTTCCCGGTGAAGCTCGCCGAGTTCATCCGCGACGAGCGCATCTCGATCTGGTATTCGGTCCCGTCGGCCCTCACGCTGATGCTGGAGCGGGGGAATTTCGCCACGCACCAGTACCCCGATCTCCGGGTCATCCTGTTCGCGGGCGAGGTGTTCCCGATCAAGTTCCTCCAGGCGCTCATGCGCGCCACGCCCGCGTCGCTGTACAACCTGTACGGGCCCACGGAAACGAACGTCTGCACCTACTACGAGGTGCGCCCATCGGACCTCGAGCGCACGACGCCGGTGCCCATCGGGGTGCCGATCGCCAACTACGACGTGTTCGCCGTGAACGAG
>Ga0316628_100003416_pt1 | contig 12225 bp, 10 predicted proteins | sample OWC_Aug_M2_C1_D5_FD_207648 | JGI IMG/M metagenome (GOLD analysis project Ga0316628, IMG submission 207648) | Wetland soil microbial communities from Old Woman Creek delta, Ohio, United States - OWC_Aug_M2_C1_D5_C | ecosystem: Environmental > Terrestrial > Soil > Wetlands | place: USA: Ohio...
CGGTCTGTTCCCACAGGATGCGCGCCGGCCGCACCACGCCCCGCACCGGCTGCTGCGCCACCAGGAAGTTCGGACGAGAAGGCGCCACCGACGCCTCCGTCTCGCGGTTGGTGAAGACCACGTACTGGTTTTCCTGGTCGACCTCGGCCAGCGCCCCGAGCAGGCATCGCAGATAGATCTCCGTCCCGCCCACACCCCCGGGAATCAGGTAGAGCGCGTTTACGCCGATGCGCAAGGGTATCCTCTCAGGGTTTCCGGCGAGCTTCCAGGCGCCCCAGGGCGCGGCGCGCCATCTCGTTGTCCGGATTCAGCATGACGGCCCGCCTGTAGCTCTCGATCGCCTTGGTAAGGTCGCCCGTAGCAGCGTACACGTTGCCCCGGTAGAAATAGAGCATGTTCTCGGACGGGTCGATCGCCTCCGCGGTGGCCAGGGCCTCCAGGGCCTCAGTGTATTTCTTCTGCTTGCCGTAGATCATCCCGATCTGTGAGTACACGTACGCCGTGCGATCTATGCCGGCCGCCTGGTGCAGCTTCGCGACGGCCTGCTCCGGCCGGTTCATGCAGTCTTCGGCCAGCGCCCAGTCCACGAACAGGCGGTAATCCGGCTTGCCGAGTTTCGAGGCCAATTCAAAGTGGCGGAGTGCGTCGGAACACCGGCCCGAGCGGGAGTACGCCAGCCCCAACTGGAAATGTGCGCGCGAGCTCTGCGGCGACTTCGCGACCGTGTCTTCCCAGAGCGCCACATCGCCGGCCCACACCTGATTGCGCTGATAGCACGCCAGGGCCAGAACGGCCAGCACCCCGGCCGACACCCCCGCCAGCATTGCCGGCCTGGCTCTCCACCGCGACAGCCATTCCAACGGGATGAGAACCAGCGCGGCCATCGGCAGGTAGAGCCGCCTCTCGGCCACGGCGTCCTGGATCGGCACCACGGAGGACGTCGGCGAAAACAGCAGCAAAGCCGCCAAAACACCGTACGCAGCCAGAGGGAATCGTTTGCGGAAATACCAGGCGCCCGCGACGAGCACAACCAGGCCTGCCAGGCCGAAGATCGCTCCGCGGTCGAAGAGACTCCGGGAGATGGGGTAGTCATAGTCCGCGTTCTGCCCCAGCGGGAGCACAAACAGCCGGAGGTAGACCCACAGCGCCCGGAACTGGGTGTAGAGGTAGTCGTGCCAGGGCAGGCCCTCGACGCTGAACCCGGCCGAAAGCGAGCCTCTCACCAGGCGGTACACCAGCGCCAGGCCAGCCCCGGCCGTCAACACCAGCGGCGCATAAAGACGCCAATTCCTCTTGATCCCTTCGAAGGAGAATCCCGGGTTCCAGAAGTAGTCGGTGAGGAGCAGCAAGCCCACCAGCGTGATGGTGTGTTCCTTGGTGGTGACGGCCGCCGCATAGAGCGCGATCACCGCCAGGGCAGGCAGCCAGGCGATGGCGGCACGCTTCCTGTAAAGAAACACCACGACGGCGGCGTAGTAGAACAGCGCGCTCAAATTCTCCGACCGGCTGGCCACGTACGCCACCGACTCGGTCTGCACCGGGTGCAGCAGAAACACGGCGCCGGCAAACGCCGCCAGCCACTCTCGCCGGCGGCCCTCCACTCGGGCCATCTCCAGGATCTTCCGGGCGATGAAGAACACCAGCAGCGAGTTGACCAGGTGAGCGAGCACGTTCCAGAGGTGGTAGGTGAATGGCTCGGTCCCAGCCATTTGGTTATTCACCCAGAAGGAGAACATCAGGAACGGGCGCACGCCCTTGGTCGCCATGTACAGCGACTGCTCGCCGAACTGCCGCGAGAAGAATGGCAGATACTGATCGTCGAAAACGAACGGGCCGTTCAACGCCGGCGCATACACCAGGCAGACCGCCACAGCAGCGGCCAGAACGCCCAGCGCCACGTGCCAGCCACGGAGGGCCCGACCACCGTGGGACAGGCCTCCTGGCCTGTCTTTCGGCTGCCTACTAGACGGTTGTGCGCGTTTCTTGCTTTTCATTCAAAGACCGGAGGTGGAACTCCAGAATAGCCAGCCTTTGCGTCAGGCTGATGTTCGCATCTTTGAGATTCGAGATGACGATCGAGAAGCGGTACAGGACCACCAGGAACAGGCAGCCCACGATGAAGATCAGCGCCAGGGCGGCATCCTGAATGCCCAGGACGCCTCCCAGCCACTCGAGCGCCCCGCTCGATCGCGAGACGACCAGCAGCGTCACCGACGCGCCCAGCCAGCTCACGCTGTACTCGACCCGGATGTGGGCGCGCCGCACGCTCCTGAGCACCAGCAGGATCAGCACGATGCTCAACACCGTCATGGCATTCAGCAGACGTTCCATGCTCATCTCCTCCAGCGGCGGCGCTCAAACTTCAGGATGTTCACCAGAACCCCCAGCAGCACGTGCACGATGTAGTAGACCGACTTCACCGCCGTGATGCTGCTCCTTCCTCCCATGCGCGGCCGGACTCTCACCGGCGTTTCCACGAACCGGAAGGCCCGCCTTTGCAGCACCACCAGCGCCTCGATTTCCGGGTACTCCAGCGGGAAGCTCTTGCTGAAGACCTGCAAGGCCTCGCGATTCACGCCGACGAAGCCCGAGGTGGGGTCCCGCACGCTCTTGCCCAGGATGGGGCGCAAGACAGCGCGGAAGAAGCGAACGCCGGTCTTCCGCATGAAGCTGGTGTGATGGGCGTCGCCATCCAGAAAGCGCGAGCCGATCACCATCTGGCAACCCGAGGTCCTCAGTGTCTCGAACAGCACTGGGATGTCGCGCGCGTCATGCTGTCCGTCGCCGTCGATGCGGATCACGTACTGGTAGCCCAATTCGTAAGCCAGCTTGTAGCCCGCCTGTACCGCTCCGCCAAGCCCCAGGTGGTAGGGCAGGGAAAGCACCCTCGCCCCTGCATCGCGCGCCAGCGTCGCCGTGGCGTCCGCCGACCCGTCGTCGATCACCACCACGCTCACGTCCGGCAATACCTGCTTGACCTCCCGGATTACGCCCGTGAGGGTGGCCTGCTCGTTGTACGCCGGAACGATGATCAAAAGCGAATCGGCCTGCTCCTTCGGGATCACAGGGCGGCCACCTCTCTGGGGCTGATCGCGTGTCGTTTGAGCAGCCGCTGAAATTCCGCCGGTCCGATCTTCGCCCTCCGCCGGATCTCGCGGCGCTGTTTCCACAGGCGCCGCCCGTGCGCCACGAGCGCCAGGTGCGACCGCAGCACGTACAAGACCAGCTTCCAGCCGCTCCCGCCCTCCCGGCGAAACTGGGCCGCCGCGCCCCGGCCCCCGACCAGGAAAGCCGCGTGCCAGGCATACCGTGCCAGCGCCGCGAACTTCGCTTTCGCCAGCGCCCGGGCAGGGAAGTTCTTCACGATCACGAACAGGCGGTTGCGCTCCACCAGGTACGCTTTCAGCGGCGACGCCCGGCCCGCCGTGTGCGAATACCGGTGGGTCACCACGGCCTCGGGAACATAGACGCACTTCCAGCCCGCCCACCTCGCGCGCAGTCCCAGGTCGGTGTCCTCCGAGTACAGGAAGAAACTCCCGTCGAAGCCTCCGATTTCCTCCAGCATCGACCGGCGATAGAGGGCCGCCGAGGCGCTTGGAAGCAGCACTTCCTCTTCCGTGGGGAAGGTCTCCGCCGGTTGCCGGTGACCGCGCTGCTTGCTGCTGCCGTCGGCGCAGATGAGCATGCCCGCCGAGTCGAGCAGGTTCTCACCTTCCAGCCGCACCTGGGAAGCGCACATGCCCGCCTCGGGCCGAGTTTCGATGGCTCGGACCAACGCGCCCAACCAACCGGGGTGCGCCACCGCATCATCGTTCAAAGTCGCAACAAAACGCGCCCGGGAAGCCTCGAAGCCTTGATTCACGGCGGCGCCGAACCCGGCGTTGCGGCCGTTCTCAAGGATCTTGCACGAGAACTCCCCGGCGATGCGACGGACCCGCCCCTGTCCGCTGTTGTCGACGACGATCACCTCGAAGTCCCGGAACGTCTGTGCCTCCAGCGACCGGAGGCATTCCCCAAGCACGGCATCCGCCGCAAGCGTCGGAATCACCACCGTGACCACGGGTTCCAGCAAGCTTCGATTGTACGAAATCCGGGCAGTCTGAACGCGCTATCACCTTCTGATGCAGAATGGTTGCTTATGCTGCTCCTGAAGGCCGTGCTGCCACTCCTCGTCCTCTCTTCCCTCCGCGCTCCCGCCGCTGAGGGCGTCTGGACTCTGCTCTATGACCGGAGCGTTCCGCAGGTACGCTTCGCCGCTTCGGATATCCGCTCCGCTTGCGTCGCCCGCGGCGCCGCCCTTGCCGAGGAGCCACTCGACCGGCTTGCCCAGACCGCCACTCCCGTCCGCCTCGTCATAGCCGCCGGCCCAGCAGCCTCGAGCGTCGCCTCGGCTCTCGGTGTCAAGCCCCTCGCGAAGCCGTCCCCACAGTCCTACGCCATCCGCCGCGTTTCCGAAGGCGGGCGCACCACAGTCGCCGTTCTCGGCGCCGACGATTCCGGCGCCATGTACGGCGCTCTCGACCTCGCTGAAGCCGTCCGTCTCGGTGGCCTTGACACCATCCCCGACGCGGACCACTCCCCCTACATCGCCCAGCGAGGCTTCAAGTTCAATATCCCCCTCGACCTCCGCACTCCCAGCTACTCCGACAACAGCCACTCGGCCCAGAACAACATCGCCGAGATGTGGAGCTTCGATTTCTGGCGGGAGTTTCTCGACGAAATGGCCCGTCACCGCTTCAACGTTCTCTCCCTCTGGAGCCTCCACCCCTTCCCCTCGCTCGTCAAAGTCCCCGAGTTCCCCGATGTCGCCCTCAACGATGTCTGGCGCACCCGCGTCCCCATGGACGATACCTACAGCCATAGCGGCAACGACATGCTGCGCCCGGAACTGCTTCGCGATGTCGAGGTGGTCAGGAAGTTGACCATCGAGCAGAAGATCCAGTTTTGGCGTGATGTGATGCAGTATGCCCATGACCGCGGCATCTCCGTCTACTGGTTCACCTGGAATCTCTTCACCTTCGGCGCCGAGCCCAAGTACGGCATCACCGCGGACCAGTCCAACCCCAAGACCATCGAATACCTTCGCGCCAGCGTTCGCGAAATGGTCCTGACTTACCCGCTGCTGGCTGGTTTCGGCATCACCGCCGGCGAGAACATGAGGGACCGCAAGGACGAATTCTCAAACGAGAAGTTCCTCTGGAAGACCTACGGCATGGGAGTCGTCGATGCGAAGAAGATTCAGCCTTCCCGCGAGGTCCGCATGATCCACCGCTACCACCAGACCAGCCACGATGAGATCCTGCGCGAATGGAAGGACTACCCCGGCCCGTTCGACCTGAGCTTCAAATACTCCATTGCTCACATGTACTCCATCCCCAATCCACCCTTCCTCAATCCCGCCCTCCCTTATCTTTCCCCCAAGCTCCGCACCTGGCTTACCGTACGCGACGACGATTACTACAGCTTCCGCTGGGGCGATCCCGAATACGCGCGCGCTTATATCCGCAATATGCCGGGCCCGGACAAAATGGCGGGCTACTACATGGGGCCCGACGGCTACACCTGGGGCCGAGAATTTCTTAGCAACGAGCCGGACACGCCGCGCCAGCTCATCATCAATAAGCGTTGGTACGGATTCATGATCTGGGGCCGCCTTAGCTACGACCCCAATCTCCCCGACGGCCTCTTCCAGCGCGCCCTCGCCGCCCGCTTTCGCGAGGTCGACAGCTCCGCTCTCTTCCGCGCCTGGTCCGCGGCCTCACGAATCTTCCCCCAGATCACCCGCTTCTTCTGGGGCGACATCGACCTGCGCTGGCTGCCCGAAGCCTGTATCAGCCATCCCAGATACCGCGGCTTCTACACCGTCCAGCACTTCATCGAGGGCCACACGATGCCCGGCAGCGGAATCCTCGATATTGTGGAATGGCGTACGAAGCAGCTTGCCGGCCAGCCGCTCAACTCCCCCGGCCCGCTCGAAGTGGCCAACGCCCTCGCCGCCGTGTCCTCCGAAACCTTGAAGCTCCTGCCCGAACTGCGCCGCAAACAAGACGCCAACAAGGAACTCCGCCTAACGCTCGGCGATCTGGCGGCCATGGCCCATCTCGGCAACTACTATGCGGAGAAAATCCGGGCCGCTGCCGACCTGGCTTTGTTCGACAAGACCCGGGACACCGCACAGCGCGAGTCCGCCGTCGCCCACCTGCAACAGGCCCTGGACCACTGGAAGCGTTACGCCACCGCCTACACGCTCCAGTATCAGCAGCCGCGCCTTTACAACCGTGTGGGCTGGATCGACCTCCACGCACTCACCGCGAAGGTCGAGCAGGACATCGCCATCGCCCGTCTCTGGTCCCCCGGCACGGTCCCCGACCAGCCCGGCACCCGCTCGGCCGACACGCCATTCCGCAAATAAGCCCTCGTCTTACCTCGCCGGGGTGCGCGCCATGAATGTGGAAGGGAACGATCGACTCGCCGGTTTGAGGCCTGTCCGGGCGTATGGGCTACGCACGGAAGAGTGGGGCGGGATTCATCCCGCTCGCCGGTTTCAACCGGCGCAGGCGGGGCTCACGCCCCGCCGCAGCCTCAAGGCCGCCCCCCATTGTTGTCGCGCACTTACCTGGCTGGCCCGAGGTTCTCGTACCACTTCAGGCTGCTCGCGCCGGTGCAGGCTAGGTCCAGCCGGCCGTCGCCGTTCAGGTCGGCCGCGGCGCAGGCGGCGGCCGGCATGTTCTCGTCGAGCGTGCGCCGCGTCCACTTCGCCCCGTCGGGAGTGTCCGCCGAATAGATGTAGGTCCGGCCGCCCTTTCCCCGGTAGCCGGAGACGATCTCGTCGCGGCCGTCGCCGTCCAGGTCGGCAGTCAGAAGCGCGTGCCCCCCGTCCAGCGTGTCGTCGATGACCATCCGCTCCCACCCCTTGGCGCCCTCGCGATACACGACGATCTCGTTGCCGTGCCAGGGTTCGATGGCGCACACGAAGCGGCCCTTGCCCAGCTTCCCCAAAGCGACGTCACTGGAGCCGCCCTTGGGCCGCGGGTTGGGATTCCCCGTTCCGATCTGGGTGCGCGTCCAGCGCCCGTCCTTGCCGAGCTTCAGGAGATGAACGCCCTGGAAGCTGGCGGTCAGGATCTCCTGCCGCCCGTCGCCATCCCAATCCACGATGGCGATGCCGTGCAGCACCCCGTCGAAATCGTCCGAGATCAGTTCCCGCTTCCACACGCCCGGACGGTAAAAGACTAAGGGCACCTTGTCGCGGTAGTCTGGCGACGCCGCGCCCGCTCCCGCCAGCGGCGCATTGACGGCGACCTTCTTCCCCGAGCCGTCCAGGTCCGCGAACCGTATGCGGTGCGACGTTGGCAGGCGGTCGATCTCCTTGATCCCCCACGGTTCTTTTGGATCCTTGCCGGGCTGAAGCACGTGCACGATCCCGACGCTCTTGGCCGGCTCCATCGAGAAGCCCGTGGCGAGCACTATGGTGGGCGTCGCGCTCCCGCCAGGATCGTAGAGGTCCAGGTTGATCCAGCTCTTGAGACCCTGGGTTATCGCGTGCCGCTGCCAGCCGGGATTCTCGAACCAGACCAACTCCCCGATGTTCATCGCCAGACCGATCAGGTCGACGCGGGCGTCGCGGTTCACGTCCGCCGCCACCACCTGATAGGCGCCCTTGAGATCCTCCGCGACTACGTGCTCGCGGAATTGAGCCTGCGAGCTAGCACCCAGCGCCGCTCCCAGCGCCAGAAGACGTATACATAACCGCACACCGCACCTCCTCAGCCCGCTCCCTTACGGTCGCGGTTCTGTGCCGGCACAGAACCGCGAGCGTGAGCGAGCGGCTATGCGCCCCCTCGCCGTTGCCCGCGCCCGAAACCCGGATCGGGCGTCAGCGGCCCCATCCACTGTATATGTAGGTTGACGTTCGGGTGCAGCCTGTACGCTCGCTTCAGGGAGGCGATGGTCTCGCCGCGCACGTCAATTTTGGCGATGTCGTAGTTGCCGAGCCCGAACTGCTCGCAATACTGCACGTAGCCCACCCAGGTGGGGTCGATTCCCATCAGTTCCGTGGCCACGCGGTCCGCCGCGATGTAGTCCATCGAAGCGAACGCAATGCGGTGCGGCACGGGCTGCCCCGCGACCGGGCCGTCGCCCTCCATGCCCTCGTAGCCATCCACCACCGTGGCGCCCCAGAACGGCGCCATCTTCTGAGCCACCAGCAGCATGTTGTAGTTCATCTGGTGCGGGCCGGCGTGGAACTTGGACTTGTCGGTCCAGCGCGTATCTTTGCGGCCGCTGCGGAGCGTCCCGCCCACCACCATGTTCTTCACCGCCGCCGTCATCACCACTGCGTTGTGCATTTTCGGGATGCACGGGTTGATAATGAACGCGTCCGGATCCAGCAGCCGTTTGGCCACGCGAATCATCTGAGGATGGACGTTGTAGGTGAGAATGGCCGTGGGGACGTACAGGGCCTCGTCGTTCAGGTCGATGATGCTGATCTTCTGGGAGCGGAACTCGGTCACGAGCTCGTTGTACTTGAAATTCTCGTACCCCTGCATGGTGTCGCCCGATGCGGACTCGGCGATCACCACCGGCCCCTTGAACCGCGGAGCCAGGTAGTCGAGAATGCCGCGGAGCGCGTCGGCGTGCGTCGAGGCAAGCTGGATAGTGACGCTGGTCAAGTTCGGCTTGATGAGGACATACTTCTTCCGCCCCAGCGCCGGCCGCAGCTCGGCGTCGATCCCCATGAGGGCCTCGTACACCATCTTCCGGCGGTTCTCTCCCTTCACCAGGGAGACCGTGGATCGCCGCTCGACGGGGACGATGGGCGCCAGCGGGAGTTTCAACAGTGGTTCCGGAGGCTGCTGCGAGGCGAGCCGAGTGCCTCCCGCCACCCCTAGCGCGCCCGCCCCGGCGAAGCGAAGCAGGTTCCGGCGGCTAAATTGGTGATACATGCCCACCCTCCCCGGCTACCAGTGATTGACCGATCCGTCCGGGCGCTGATAGAACTGGCGGCGCCCGACTTGGGTCACTGTGCTTATCAACTTGAGCGGCTTCACATCGAGCGTGACGCCGATGCCGGGCCGGTCATTGGTATACAGCCTTCCCTTCCTGAAATCCAGGAACTCCGGCAGGTACTCGATTACCCGGTCTGCGTAGTTGAATTCAAACAGAACTGGTCCGGAGAACGTGGACAGGCAGTGTACCAGCGCCGCCGTCGAGACAGGTCCCGTAAAATGCGGAACTATGCCTACCGCGTGCGTCTCGCACATAGCTGCAATCTTCATCATCTCCGTGATGCCGCCGACGTTGGGCACCGTGCAGCGCACGTAGTCGATATCGTGGTTCTCCACCAGCTTGTTGAAATCCCAACGCTGGCCCCACTCTTCGCCGTGCGCCAGCGGGCAGACCGTCATCTGGCGCAGCTTGGGGATGTCCTGGAGCGCGTGCTCATCGCGCACCGGGTCCTCCACCAGGTAGGGCTCGTACTCCTCGATCGCTTTGCAGCAGCGCAGCGCGTCGCTGAAGTCGAACCGCTGGTGAAAGTCGATCATGAAGTCGCCGTGCCTGCCCAGGCCTTCCTTGGCCGCCTTGCAGGCGTCGGCTACCAGCCGCACGCGCTCGCGCGAGTTATACACGTTCCCGGTGACCGGCGTGATCCCCCCGGCGTCCATCCGGTAGACCCGGTAGCCGTATGCGATGGTGGCCGCGGCGCTCTCACGGATGCGGACCGCGGGATCGCCTTGGGGCTGCCCGCCGCGTGCGCCACCCTGCCCGCCCGCGCCCCCAGCGCCCTGCCCGCCACGTGCGCCGCCCTGCCCGCCTCGGCCGCCGCCGGCGGCGCCCCCGGGTCGCACGTTGCCGGTGGCATAGCACTCACAGTAGTCGCGCAGCGAGCCACCCAGAATCTGGTGGATCGGCGTATTCAACGCCTTGCCCTTGATGTCCCAGAGAGCCAGGTCCATGGCGCCTTGCGCGTGGATCTTCTCCCGGCCCGGTGGATAGAACCAGGAATCGTACATCTCACGCCACAGCCGCTCGATCTGGAACGGGTTCTGTCCGATGAGGTTCCCGGCGCATTGTTCGAGCGTGTCCTTGGCTCCCCCCTCGCCGATCCCCGTGATTCCGATGTCCGTCTCCACCGTAATCAGCATGTTGCTCTGGTTGAACAGCCGGTTCACGTTAGGCGGCTCGTAGATGTTGACCTTCGTGATCTTCGCCTTGGGCAGCGCCGCGTCCAGCGGGCGCGGACGGACCAGACCCGCAACCGGCGCGACGGCCAGTGATTTCAGAAACGATCTTCGGAACATGGCGTAACTCCTCTCAGCCGGGAACTTGACATGCAGTGCCCGCTAGGGGCAAGTATAGACCAACGGTCGAGATCGTGGTGCGAGTCCCCGCCTACATCGGATGGCCGCTGGTGGCCGCTTCCAGCTACGGCGCGCTGTGTTTCTGGGCCAGCCGCGCCGTCTACTACCCCATGAAGCACCCTCAGGGTCTCTGGGACCTCCAGTCACAGTTCGGCGCCCATGATGTGTGGCTCGGTGCCGCCGACGGCGTGCGCATACACGGCTGGTGGATACCCAGCCCGGAGTCGCGCCTGGCCACGCTGTTCCTCCACGGCAATGCCGGAAACCTCACGCACCGCGCGGGGCACATCCGCGAGGTCACCGCGGCGGGCTCTTCCGTCCTCATCATCGACTATCGCGGCTACGGCAAGAGCGAAGGACGCCCCAGCGAGCACGGCCTTTACGCCGACGCCGAGGCGGGCTACCGGTACTTGCTCGACGCCGGCCACGGGCCCAAGAGCGTCGTGCTGCACGGCGAGTCCCTGGGCACGGCGGTGGCGGTAAACCTGGCCGCCAGCCATGAGTGCGGCGGCGTAGTACTCGAAGCGCCCTTCACGTCAGCGCGCGAAGTTGGATCGCGCGTGCTCCCCCTGATCGGTTCTCTCATCACCTGGGGCTTTGATTCGAAGCGCAAGATCCCCGACGTCCGCGCGCCGGTTCTTGTCATCCATGGGACGGCTGATGAGGTGATTCCCTTCGACCTGGGTCAGGCCCTTTTCTCCGCGGCGCGCGAGCCGAAGTCCTTCTGGGCTGTGGAGGGCTCGGGGCACAACGATCTCCTGGAAACGGCGGGCGCCGCCTACCGGCAACGGCTGTCCGCCTTCTACGCCAGCCTTACGGAGAGTCAATGAGGTTGGGCGTCGGAAGCTGGCTGGCCGCCTCTGCCAGCCTATGCCTGACGTGGGCCGCGACGGTGCGGTCCCCTTCCGAGGCCTCCGCCATCCTGGATGCCCTGCTTCGCGGCGTGCCTGAGAGGGCGGGTGCGGAGCCCGGCAAGAAACCCACGCCCACCTCGGACGGACTCCCCACCTTCGTCTCTGACGTGCGGCTCGTGAATCTCTCGGTGTCAGTTTACGATCGTAGCGGCCGTCCGGAGCCGGGCGTGAAGCCGGAGGAGTTCGAGGTCCTCGAGGATGGCGTGCCCCAGAAGGTGTCGGTGGCGGGCTCCGAGGAGATCCCGTTCAACCTCGTCCTGCTGCTCGATCTCAGCGGCAGCACCATGCGTGACCGCGTTGCCATGCGAGAAGCCGCCCGCGGATTCGTGGGGATCACCAGGCCCCAAGACCGGGTGGCGGTCTGCGCGCTCTCGAGCGACGAGTTCCGGGTCATCTCGCCGCTAACCAGCGACCGCAAGCTTCTGCTGGAGCTGATCGACGGGATTCCGGATCTCGAGGGATCAACGCCTCTCTACGCCGCCATCGTGCTCGCTTGGGACGAGGAACTGGCCCGCCGCCCTCAGGAGCGAAACGCGTTGGTGGTCATCAGTGACGGCATCGACGACAGCCTGGAGCAGAAGAAGACCACTGTTCCCTTCGACCGCCTGCGACGCGCCGCGGCTCTCATGCCGGCTCTCATCTATCCGATCTATCTGGACTCCCGAAATATCTTCTATGGCGAACGCGCCCTGCGTCAGATGCGTGAACTGGCCGAAGCCTCCGGCGGGCGCCTGTTCTCCGCGCGCTCGCCGAAGCTCCTGATGCCGGTCTACGCGGAAGTGGCCGCGGAACTCCGCAGCGTCCACACGCTGGCCTACTATCCGAAGAATCAGAATTTCGACGGCCGCTGGCGCCGCATCCACGTCCGCGTCGCCCGCCCCAACCTCCACCTCCGCACCCGCCCCGGCTACTATGCGCGGTGAGACTCCGGCGGCTCGCTTTTCAGCGGA
>Ga0316628_100003417_pt1 | contig 12221 bp, 10 predicted proteins | sample OWC_Aug_M2_C1_D5_FD_207648 | JGI IMG/M metagenome (GOLD analysis project Ga0316628, IMG submission 207648) | Wetland soil microbial communities from Old Woman Creek delta, Ohio, United States - OWC_Aug_M2_C1_D5_C | ecosystem: Environmental > Terrestrial > Soil > Wetlands | place: USA: Ohio...
TCGCATTTCTTGGCGTCCGCATAATTCTTCACGCGTTCGCTCGAAAAGAAAAGCGTGAGCAGCGAACCAAAGCGCGCCGCCGTTGCCGCCGCGCCCGTTTCCCGCAGCACGGAGGCGATTCCGTCTCCCAGGCGTTTCGCGCGCGCTTCGAGCGATTCATAAAATCCGGGCGCGGCTAGCAAATCAAGAGACGCAATCCCCGCGCTCATCGCCAGCGGATTTCCTGAAAGCGTTCCCGCCTGATACACGGGTCCCAGAGGCGCTACGCGGTCCATCAAATCTCTGCGGCCTCCGTAGGCTGCGACCGGAAGGCCCGCGCCGATAATTTTTCCTAGCGTCGTCAGGTCCGGAGTCATGCCGAAAAGCGTTTGCGCGCCGCCGTAACACACGCGAAAACCAGTAATGACCTCGTCAAAGATCAAGAGCGCGCCGTGACGCGTTGTAAGCTCGCGAAGACTTTTCAAAAAGCCGTCGGCCGGCGGCACAAGACCCATGTTCGCCGCGACAGGTTCGACGATGACCGCGGCGATCTTGTTTGGATTCTCGAGAAACAATTTTTCCACGGCCGCGGCGTCGTTGTAAGGCGCGTTCAGCGTCAACGCCGCGAGCGCCTCCGGAACGCCGGGGCACGCGGCGATTCCCAGCGTCGCGAGGCCGGAGCCGGCTTCGGAAAGAAAACTACCGGAGTGGCCGTGATAGCAGCCCTCGAATTTAATAAGTAAATCGCGGCCCGTGGCGGCGCGCGCCAGGCGCACGGCGCTCATGGTCGCTTCGGTGCCGGAACTCACGAACCTGATTTTTTCGCAGGAAGGCAAAGCTTTCCGGATACGTGACGCGAGATCGACTTCCAATTCCGTGGGCATGCCATAGCTCGTGCCGCGTCGAGCCTGGCGGCTCACGGCTTCGACGACTTTCGGATGCGCGTGGCCCAGGATCAGCGCTCCCCACGAGCAGACGTAATCGATGTATTCGTTTTCATCCGCGTCCCACAAGCGCGCGCCCGCGGCGTGATCGACCACTATGGGATCGCCGCCGACGGCGCGGAACGCGCGCACGGGGCTGTTCACGCCGCCGACCAGCACATCGGTTGCGCGGCGAAATATTTCCTGGGAGCGTGGGCGTTTCATTTTATCCGTTTTCGGCGAATTCATGGGCGTCCGTGAAATGAATTTTCCAGCAGGCTGTAAACCAAATTAACGCGCCGTCATTTCGAACTCGCTCCTGCGGGTGAGGAATCCCCCTCTCTTTCATGCTCAAAACCCGGAGAGATTCCTCGCTTCGCTCGGAATGACGAGTCAAAACACTATTTTCATAATCCGCCGGGACTCAGCCATTCTTCAGCCAGCGCGCCGCGTCCTTCGCATGATACGTAAGAATAATGCTCGCCCCGGCCCGGTGAATGGCCGTCAAAATTTCCAGCGCAATGCGTTTTTCATCGATCCAGCCGTTGGCCGCGGCCGCCTTCACCATGGCAAATTCCCCGCTGACGTTGTAGGCGCCAACCGGCACGCTGAACGTTTCGCGCACCCGCTGGATGATATCGAGATACGCCAGCGCCGGCTTCACCATCACCATGTCGGCGCCTTCGGCCAAGTCCAGTTCCACTTCACGCAGCGCTTCGCGCGCGTTCGCGGGATCCATCTGGTAGCCGCGCCGGTCGCCAAACTGCGGAGCCGATTCGGCGGCCTCGCGGAACGGGCCGTAAAACCCGGAGCAATACTTCGCGGCATAACTCATGATGGTAATGTCTTCAAACCCGGCGGCGTCCAGCGCCTTGCGAATCACGCCGACGCGCCCGTCCATCATGTCGGAGGGCGCGATAATGTCGGCGCCAGCGCGCGCGTGCGAAACCGATTCCGCAGCGAGCAATTCCAGCGTGGGATCGTTCTTCACTTCCCCATTCTCGATAATTCCGCAGTGCCCGTGATCGGTGTACTCGCACAGGCACACATCCGTCATCACCAGCAAATTCAGTTTGGCGCGGCGAACCGCCTCCACGGCGCGTTGCACGACGCCGTCGTCCGCGTACGCTTCAGTGCCGCGCGCATCTTTCTTTTCCGGAATGCCGAATAAAATAATTCCGGGAATGCCCAGCTGCTCGACTTCGCGGCATTCCTCCAGAAACATGTCCACCGATTGCTGCGCGACGCCCGGCATGGACGAGATCGGATTGCGCACGTTTTTGCCGGGGCACACGAACATCGGGTAGATGAATCCGTGCGTGGACAGGCGATTTTCGCGCGCCAGGGATCGTATGGCCTCATTGCGCCGCAGCCGGCGCGGCCGTGTGACGGGAAAACTCATAAGGACCTCGCTTGGGATGGCGATTGCGCTGAAAAATATTTCTGAATCGCCGCGGCCATGGCCTCCGAAGTGGCCTCCGGCGCCTGAATGGCCACCGGCAAGCCCGCATTTCGCAACGCCGCGGCCGTCAGGGGACCCACGGCGGCTATCGCCGCTTTCTCCGCCAGCCGGGAAATAATTTCCGCGCCGAGTTCCCCGCGAAAATTCTCCACCGCCGACGGACTGAAAAAGGATACAACATCCACGCGCGCATTGCGCACCGCGTTCATGACTTCCGGCTCGGCCGCACCGACGCCGCTCGTATGGTATGCCGTCACTTCCGTGACCTCCGCACCTGCAACTTTCAGCGCATCCGGCAAATCGCGGCCCGCGCGTTGGCTGCGCGGCAATACCACTCTCTTGCCCGTGAGCGACTCGCCGAGTTCCCGGGCCAGCGCGGTTCCCAAAAATTCCCTCGCCACATAATCGATCGAGTATCCCTCCGCCGCCGCGGCGCTCGCCGTGGCCGGACCCACCGCCGCGCACATCGGCTTTCCACCAAGACCCGGAGCGACGCCAAGTTTCCGGCAGCGGCTGGCGAAAAAACGCACCGCGTTGGCGCTGGTAAACAAAATCCAGTCAAACGATCCGAGCGCCTGGATGGCGCGATCCAGCTCCGCGGTGTCCGCAGGCTCGGAAAAACTGACGGCGGGAAGCAACAGGACCACAGCGCCCATGCTTTCGAGGCGCTCCTTCAAGTCGCGCGCCTGCTCGATGGCGCGCGTAATCACGATGCGCTTTCCGTCGAGCGATTTTGCCGCGCTCATGCGCGTGTCCCGCGAGTCTCGCGAACCAGCAGCGCCGCGGCGCCGCGCTCGCGCAATTTTCGGGCAACTCGCGCGCCGATCGCTTCCGCCTCACCGGGCGCGCCTGAACCTTTTTCCGAAATGCGTTGCGCGCCGTCCGGAGACAACACGGCCACTTCGAGCACGAGTTTTCCATTCTCGACGCGTCCCCATGCGCCGATCGAAACCTGGCAACCGCCTTCGAGGCCGGCCAGCGCCGCGCGCTCCGCGGCAACTGCGCAGCGTGTTTCCTCGTGATTTAACGTGGCCAGAACCCGCAGCGTTTCGGCGTCCGCGGCGCGCACCTCGATGCCGATGGCTCCCTGCCCCGCCGCGGGCAGGCTGATTTCCTGCGGCAGCACTTGCGAAATGTTGGCGCTCAAACCCAGGCGGTCGAGCCCGGCTTTCGCCAGCACGATGGCGTCGTAATCTCCGCGCTTCAGCTTTTCGATGCGCGTATCCACGTTGCCGCGAAGTTCCATCATGCGCAGATCGTTTCGCGCGTGTAGCAATTGCGATTGCCGCCGCAGGCTGCTGGTGCCCACGCGCGCCGCTTTGGGCAGCGATTCCAGCGTCGCTCCGGCGGAAGAAAGCAGGGCGTCGCGCACATCCTCGCGTTTGCAAATCGCCGCGAGCGTCAGCCCGGCGGGCATTTCCGTCGGCAGGTCTTTCATGCTATGGACGGCCAAATCCACGCGCAGATCGAGCAGCGCGTCCTCGAGTTCCTTGATGAAAACCCCTTTGGTTCCCATCTGACTGAAGCTGGATTGCTGATTTTTATCGCCGGAAGTTCTAATAATAATGAGTTCGGTCTCGACGCCGCCTTCGCCGAGCGCCGCGGCAATGCTCCTGGCCTGCCACAATGCCAGCGCGCTGCCCCGGGTTCCGATCCGCAGCCGCTTCAAGGCTTCTCCCGGTGGAGGTGGAACAAATCCCGAAGCGCCTCGAGGTTTTGCAGTTTCCTGCGCAATTCCGGGACCCCGCGCAATCGCTCGGCCGGGTCCAGCACCACGCGATTCATGAAATCCTCGAGCATGGCGGAAACCTGCGCTCGATCCGCTTCGGAAAGATTCTGCATGGACGCCAACCGCTCTTTCAGGAAAGCTTCGCGCTCGCCGGCCAGCTTGGCGCGCAGCTCTCCGAGCACCGCGCCCGTGGTCGCTCCGGCCTGCCAGTGCAGGAATTTCTGGATCTGTTCCTCGATGATGGATTCCACGCGGGGAATTTCCGCCTGGCGCGCCTTTTTGTTCTGTTCGACAATTTCGCTAAGATCGTCGACGTTATACAAATAGGTGTTGTAAATATTTCCGGCATCGGCGGCGACGTTGCGCGGCACGCCGAGATCGATCATCAGCACAGCGCGATTGCCGCGCGCGGCCATGGCGCGTTCGATCATGGCGCGCGTCAGGACCGGCTCGTTGCTGGAAACGGAAGTTACGATCAGGTCCGGCCACTCGAGCGACGCCGTCAGATTTTCCCAGGCGACGACTTCCCCGCCAAATCGCGAGGCCAGATCCACGGCGTGCTCGGCGGTGCGATTGAGCACGCGCAATTGCTTGATGCCGCGGTCGCTCAGATGGCGCACCACCTGTTCGCTCGTGGCGCCCGCCCCGATAATCAGCGCGCGGTGATTATTCAGCTTGCCGAAAATGCGTTCGGCGAGCTTCACTCCGGCAAAGGCGACCGATACGGGCCGCGTGCCAATCTCGGTTTCCGAGCGCACGCGCTTGCCCACTTCCAGCGCGCCCTGAAACATGCGGTTGAGCACGGGTCCGGTTTCGCCGTGGTCGAGCGCGATCTGGTAGGCGTCTCGCACCTGCCCCAGGATTTCCGCTTCCCCCAGCAGCAACGAATCCAGGCCCGCGGCCACGCGGAACAGATGCCGCACGGCGTGGCTGTCGCGATGCCGGTAGAGCGAGCCGCCCAGTTCGCTGGGAGACATCTGGTGATAGGACGCCAGGAATAATTCCACCGCGCCGGCGCTATCGGCGGAAAGTTCTCCGGGGACGCCGTAGAGTTCGCTGCGGTTGCAGGTCGAGAGCACCATGGTTTCTTCGAGAATTCCGCGCGAGCGCAGCTGTTCGGCGGCTTCGCGGGCCTGTTCCGGGCTGAAGGCCACGCGCTCGCGCAGCTCGACCGTGGCCGTGCGGTGGCTTAACCCGATGAGAACAATTTCCATTGGCGATTCGTCTGCCTTGCTTTCCTGAATTTCCGCGTTCGCCGCCGCTCAGTAATAGCGGTGAAAGTGCGAAAGAAAAGGGCCCGCAATGATGTAACTGAACAGGACAAAGAAAAAATTGAAAATGCAAAGCGCCGAGGCGCGCGATCCGCGGCCCGCCGCGGTCCGCGACCAAAAAATGTAGCTGACGTAGGCCACCAGAATCAGAATTGTGGCGATCACTTTGGGATCCCCGTCCCAGTAGGTGCCCTGCAGCCGGTGCACCAGTATGAATCCCGCCACCATGCCCACGGCCAGCGACGCGCACCCGATCAGCACGCTGCTGCGCGTCATGCGTTCCAAAACATCGAGGGGAGGAAAGCGCCACCCAACGACGCCGAGTTTATGCCCGCGCAGGCGCCGGTTCTGCACCAGATAAATAATGCTGAGCACGAAGGAAATCGCAAATGCGGAATAGGCCAGAATGTTCAGCGTGACGTGAAAGGCGAAGAGCGGACCCTGCGCCGGCGGCGCCTTGATGGCATGCGCTTCCGGCAGGTGCGAAACCAGGAACACAACCAGCACAATCGGCAATACGAACGGGCCGACGGACCTGCGCCGGTGAATTGCCTCCAGCCCCAGATACGTGGCCGCCAGCAGCCAGGCAAACAGCGACAGCGATCCGAACAGATCGTCATACGGCACGGCATGAATCTGCCGGGACCTGTCCAGCAGCGCCAAGTAGTGCAGGGCCAGCCCACCGATCAGGCACGCGGTCGCTCCGATCCCCGCAAATCGCGAAGGCTCGCGCAGGTTCCAGATATACAGCGCAAGGCTCGCCGCGTACAGAACCAGTGTCGCCAGTACGTATGGGTTCGTCATACGATTCGATTCAAACTAAATGCCTTCTCTGTGCTCTCTGTGTCCTTTGTGTTCTCTGTGTTAAGCCCTTGAATTCTCGCCGCCACACCAAAACCTTTAACACAGAGGGCGCAGAGAACACAGAGGACACAGAGAAACCCAGAAATTCAGACGGAGCAAACCACATAGTACCTGACACTTAATTCCCTTAACCCACCTTCTCCGAAGCATTATAGCCAAATCGGCAACCATAAAGCAGCACACACATGACCCGGCCGAGCCATGCAGGCAACCCGGACTTTTGCTATGATGAAACGGCATCCTGATCGCGATGAGCCAATTGCCTCAACCCGTCAACCAGAAAGCGCTCTTCTTGCGCGCCTGCCGCTGCGAACCGGTCGAGCGCGTCCCCGTCTGGATCATGCGCCAAGCCGGGCGTTACCTGCCGGAATACCGCGCCGTGCGCGCGAAACACAATTTCCTGGAAGTCTGCCGGACGCCCGAACTCGCCATGGAAGTCTCGCTGCAGCCGCACCGCATTCTGGGCGTGGATGCCGTCATCGTTTTCTCGGATATTTTGATCACCGCCGGAGCGATGGGATTGCCCTTCGAGCTGACCGACAAGGGACCCGTAATCGAATCTCCCCTTCGCACCGCCGCGCAAATTCATGAACTCTCGCTCTTTGATCCGGAGCAGGAGACTCGCTTCCTGATGGACGCCATTCGAGGCCTCGCAAAAGAGCTTGGACCGAATGTGCCGGTCCTGGGATTTGCCGCCGCGCCGTGGACCCTGGCGTGTTACATGATCGAAGGCCACGGGAAAGACGGTTTCCCCGCCGCCAAAACCTTGTTGTATACGGAACCGGACCTGTTTCGCGAGCTTCTGAATCGCATCGCCCGAGCAACGGCCGGATACCTGCGCGCGCAAATCGCCGCGGGCGCTTCCGCCGTGCAGCTCTTCGACACCTGGGTGGGAGAGTTGACGCTCGAGCAGTACCGCGATTTCGCTCTGCCCGCCACGCAGCTTCTGATCGAGGAAATTGGCGCGGGCGATACGCCGGTGATCCTCTACTCGAAATCGTCCGGCCACCTGCTGGCCGCGGCGGCCGAATCGGGCGCAAACGTGTTGAGCGTGGACTGGCGCATAGACCTGGCCGCGGTGCGCGAACTGGTGGGGCCTCGCGTCGCGCTGCAAGGCAACGTCGATCCGTGCGTCCTGCTGGGCCCTGAAAAAGCTGTGCGCCGCGCGGCCTTCGCGGCCGTCGAACACACGGGCGGCCTCGGTCACATCCTGAATCTCGGCCACGGAATTCTGCAGCAGACCCCGGTGGAAAACGCGCGCGCCTTTGTCCAGGCCGGGCAAAGCGCCGCGGTCGCCGAAAATGCGCGTCTGGAAGGGGCGCGATAAGACCGCCTATGAGCGATGCCAGCTTCCACCTGCAATTGAACCGGGAACGCTTCGCGATCTCCGAAGAGTTTCTGGAAAAATACAATCGCCCGGGGCCGCGCTATACCAGTTACCCGACGGCGCCGGTGTGGCAGGATAATTTCGGACCGGAAGACCTCGAGCAGTTCTACGCCACAGCCGATGCCGCGCGCACTCCGGTTTCGCTGTACATGCATCTTCCCTTCTGCGAAAGTTTGTGCCTGTTTTGCGCCTGCAACGTCGTCATCACCAAGGATCACAGCGTCGCTCCGCCCTACATCGAAACGCTGGAGCGCGAAATCGAGCACGTCAGCCGCTTCGTCTCGCGCGAGCGGCCCGTGGTGCAGTTCCACTGGGGCGGCGGCACGCCGACGTACCTGACTCCCGATCAGATGGAACAGTTATTTCAATTCACGGCCGAGCGCTTTACCTTCGCGCCGGACGCGGAAATCGGCATCGAGATCGATCCGCGCGTCACCACGCAGGCGCATCTGGAAGTCCTGCGCAAGCACGGCTTCAACCGCCTGAGCATGGGCATTCAGGATTTTCATCCCGAGGTGCAACAGGCCATTCACCGCGTGCAGCCGCTGGAAATGACGCGTGACCTGATCGGGGCCGCGCGGAAACTCGGCTTTGACAGCATTAACGTGGACTTGATCTACGGCTTGCCTCTGCAGACCGCCGAGCGGTTTGCTCACACGGTGGAACAAGTCGTCGCGATCGCGCCGGACCGCGTGGCCATGTTCAGCTACGCGCACGTGCCCTGGCTGCGCAAACAGCAGGGCGCGCTCGCCACGCGCCTGCCGGAAGGCATGGAAAAATTTAATATTTTCCGCGCGGGCCTGGAACATTTCCTCGGCGCGGGATACCAGTACATCGGCATGGATCATTTCGCGCGGCCCGATGACGAGCTGGCCGTGGCGCAACGAAGACGCACCCTGCATCGCAATTTTCAGGGCTATACGACCAAGGCGGGAGCGGATCTCTACGGCATGGGCGTCAGCGCCATCAGCAGCGTCGGCGCATGTTACGCGCAAAATGACCGCGACGTGGCCCACTACCGCGAGCGCGTCGAGAGCCGCGGCCTGGCCACCATGCGCGGTTACCGCTGTACCGGCGAAGATCTGCTGCGCCGAGCGGTGATCAACCGCATCCTTTGCCACGGCCTGCTGCGCAAAAGTGAAATCGAGCGCGAGTTTGGAATCGATTTCCAGCAGACCTTCGCCGCCGAACTCGATCGCCTGACCCCGTTTGTCGCCGATGGGCTTCTCGACATGAAGGACGACATCATCCAGACGACTCTTCTGGGCCGAATATTCATCCGGAATATCGCCATGGTTTTTGACCCGTATCTGGAAAAACAGAAACTCGACAGCCGCCCCTTGTTTTCGAAAACACTCTGAACCAGCGATCGAGGATTCGTGTCCATTCCCGCGCCGTCTCCATTCGCAGCAGTCGTGATTGGCGGAGGAATTTCCGGCCTGGCCTGCGCCTATCGCCTGCAGCAGGCGGGAATCCCGGCGCGCGTGCTGGAAGCGGGCGCCCGCCCCGGCGGCCTGATCGCCACAAAAGAAAAAGAGGGATTTCAATTCGAGCTCGGCCCGCAAAGTTTTCTCTCCAATGAGGCGCTCGTCAAGCTGATCGATTCCCTGGGATTGAATGACCAGCTATTGCACGCGGACCGCCGCGCGCCGCGTTACATTTTGTGCGGCGGCAAGCTCGTGTGTGCGCCGCTCTCGCCACCATCACTCTTGACGAGTCCCTTGCTCGGGCCCACGACGAAGTGGCGCATCTTCACGGAAATGTCGCGCCACACGATTCCTCCCGAAGACGACGAATCGGTGGCGGCATTTGTCCGCCGCAAATTCAGCGATGAACTTCTGGACAAGCTGGTGGCCCCATTTGTCTCCGGCGTGTATGCGGGCGATCCGGAAAAGCTGAGCCTGCGCGCGGCGTTTCCGAAGCTGTATGAATTTGAAAAAACCTATGGCAGCGTGATGAAGGGCGCCATGAAATCGCGGCCGGCAAAAGGAACGCCGCGCGCCGGGCTGTGCTCGTTTCGCGGAGGAATGGAAGCTTTGCCTCGAGCGCTGGCGGACCGCCTAGACGATATGCTGCTCACCGAATCCAGCGTGGCCGCGCTGCATCGCGGCAAAGCCAATGGTAAGCCGTGGTTCGAGATCGAGTTCACGCGCCAGAATCACCGCGAGACCATCGCCGCGAACGCCGTCATTGTCGCCACCCCCACAGACGCGGCCGCTGAAATCTTGAAAAGCTTTTCCGATCAATTCCCCGCGGCATTTGCACGCATCGAATATGCTCCGGTGGCGGTCGTCTCCGCCGGGTACCGCCGCGAGCAGATTCGCCAGCCCGTGAACGGATTCGGCTTCCTCGTGCCGCGCTCGGAAAAATTGCGCGTCCTCGGCACGGTATGGAATTCCTCGCTTTTTCCCGGCCGCGCTCCGGACGGCATGGCCAGCTTCACCAGTTTCGCCGGCGGCGCGACCGATCCCGGCCTCTTCGACATGAGCGATGATGAAATCAGGGAAACGATTTGCGGCGAAGTGGCTCGCGTTCTGGGAATTTCCGGCGCGCCCTTGATCGCCCGCGTTCAGCGCTACACCCGCGCCTTGCCCCAATACAATCTGGGACATTCCGCGACCGTCGCCACGCTCAGCGGACTCGCTTCCTCCGTCCCCGGATTATTTCTCGCGGGCAATTACTTTTCCGGCCCGTCGATCGGCTCCTGCGTCGAGCAGGCCAATCAAACCGCGGACGCGGTGCGCGTGTATCTCGCGTCGATTGGCGCAACCGGCCCCGGTTCCGTTGCGCATGCGTGATAGAGATTCGCGACGCCCCGTGGCGGCTTCGCGAATCGTTCAAGGAGGCACATTCGTCATGAAAAACGGAAAGCCCTCCGGCGATACTGCCCCGGAGATCACTCCCGCCGCAAAACTTTCCGCCAAACGCGAAATGTTTCCCATGTGGGCCTGGATCGCGGCCGCGGTTCTCGCCCTCGTCACCGGATATGCCATCCGCCAGATGAGCAATGAAAACACGCAACTCGCGGATCTGCGCAAACAGATGAAGCTCGCCACCATGCAGAATCAGGCGCTGCAAAATCAATTGGAACAGGGCCGCATGGTCGCTTCTGTCATGTTGTCGCCCGATTCCATGCCGCTGAAACTCATGCCCAAGGACAAAAATATGCCCGTGGTGCACGCGTACCTGCATCCGCACATGGGCGTGGCCATTACCGCCGATCAGATGCCGACCTTGCCTTCGGCAATGACCTTGCAGCTTTGGTTTGTGCCGAAAAAAGGATCGCCGATGAGCATCGCGATTTTCCGGCCGGATTCGAGCGGGCAAATCTCCCTGGTGGCTCCCGTCAAAATGCCCATGAATGAAATTGCCTCGCTGACCATAACCGAGGAACCCGCCATGGGCAGCCCGCAGCCGACAGGCCCGCCCGCGTGGATGGCGCAAGTGAATTAGGTGCCGCGGATCAGGAACGCGGTTGGGAATGGATGATAGGTACGGCGTAAGCGGGCCGTGTCGCATTGCAGCGCGAACCGGTTTTTGGTGGCACACGCTTCAGCCTGTGCGCGTCTTGTTTCAAGAAAATCAAAGCCGCACAGGCTGAAGCCTGTGCCACCAGACCGTGGCGAAAGCACAGGCTGGTGGCGTGCAGGCGATTGCGAAACTCTTGAGATCCGTAGGCGCACCGACAAGTTCTACGCCACGAGTAATAATTTATGGCAAGCCCCAACCACCAACCCGGCCCGATCGCGCAACCCGCCATGCGCCATATTCCCGCGGGCTGGTTTCTGATGGGCACGCCCGATTCCTTTGCCGCCGGGCGCGATGATGAAAAGCCCGCCCACCGCGTCTGGGTTGACGCCTTCGAGTTGGCCGCGTTCCAGGCAACCAACGAGGAATACGCCGCGTTTCTGGCGGCTACACTCCATCCCGAACCGCCGCTATGGAACGACAAATTTTTTAATCATCCCCGGCAGCCCGTTGTCGGCGTGTCCTGGTTTGACGCAACAGCCTATTGCGAATGGCTCAGCGGACTGACCGGAAAACAATATCGCTTGCCGAGCGAAGCCGAGTGGGAGCGAGCGGCGCGCGCTGACGCCGAAGATGCCCCGTATCCCTGGGGCAACTTGCCGCCCGAGGATCTTCCCGACTACAACCGGCGCTGGAAAACCGGCCCCGAACCCGTCGGATTGTATTCGCCGAATCCCTATGGCCTATATAACCTTGGCGATAACGTTCATGAGTGGTGCGCGGATTGGTACGATCCCGCCTACTACGGGATTTCGCCCGAGCGAAATCCGCCTGGCCCGCCCGCCGGAATCCGGCGCGCATCGCGCGGCGGCTCCTGGCGGCATCACATCAAGTGCACGCGCACCGCCGCTCGCTCCAGCATTCCTCCGGAGTTCAAGTATGCCGACTACGGCTTCCGCCTAGCGGCAAGCCCCCGGCCGTGATGTAAGGCGGGAATCGCGATTTGACTTCAGCAGGAAAGAAAAACCGGCGCGGGAGAAGAAAGTAGGATAGGCTTCACAAGCTGTCGAACCTGCAACGAAACTACAAACCTCAATTCGACAGGCTGAAGAGGCCGCGAAAAAACAAAAATTGTCGT
>Ga0316628_100003418_pt1 | contig 12220 bp, 15 predicted proteins | sample OWC_Aug_M2_C1_D5_FD_207648 | JGI IMG/M metagenome (GOLD analysis project Ga0316628, IMG submission 207648) | Wetland soil microbial communities from Old Woman Creek delta, Ohio, United States - OWC_Aug_M2_C1_D5_C | ecosystem: Environmental > Terrestrial > Soil > Wetlands | place: USA: Ohio...
TGGAAAGCCGGAACGCAACTCCCAGATGGAATTCTCCGCCTTGGCAATGATGGCGAACTTGGTTTCGGACAACGTGTACAAGCGCTGCAGCGTGTTCACCTGCCAGACGGATACCACGGCAAACACGGCGGAAAGGACCAGCAGCAGGCTGAAGCCGGCCAGCACCTTGGTTCGGATAGTCAGATTCAATTTCATCGCTGCACTCCAGTCGGTTCAATCATTAAAGGGTTGGTCATGGTTCCGCTATTGGCCGGTGGCCGCCAGTTCGTCGCTCAACTTGCTCAGCAGGGCCGGAACCTGCAAGTCCATCCAGGTGCGCTCGGCCGCCCAGTAGGTCTGATGCACGCAAGCTTCCAGCGCGGCCGGCACCGGGGCCGCCTCCGCGCGATCGGTGAACTTGAAACGCAGGCGCAAGGGCAGGCCATCAATGACCACGCCCGCCGCATCGTTGCCATGGCCGAGCACCAGCAGCATGGGTTTGGCGCCCGGCTGATGCTCAAGGCCCAGATAGTTCGCCAGATCGAAGACGGGAACGAGCAGACCGTGCAGGTTGGCCACGCCGGTGAACCAGGCGGGCGCATTGGGCAGCCGGTAGGTGGCGGGCAGGTCGGACAGTTCGCTGCCGTCTTCGTAGCGGATCATCAGGCCGAGGTGACCGATGAAAAAACCCTCGCGTTGCTGGACCTCGTTGCTGCCCGTCAGCCCATCCGTACTGGCGCTCGCTGCCGCGTAGGCCGCCGCCAGCGCTGTGCCCGTCGGGTCTGCCCCTTCGAACTGAAAGCCGCGGCGCAGCGCCTCGGTCGGTGGCAGCAAGGATGCCTCGGAGGTGGCAGCGCCGTCGTTCATGGCTTCCTGCATGGTCTTGCGGCTCAGGCCAGTTGCGCCAGGATCTGCTCGCGGCTGTAGGGCTTGGTGATGTAGCCCTTGGCTCCCAGCATCTGGCCCCAGGCCATGTCGGCCTTCTGGTTCTTGCCGGAGACAAAGACGACAGGAATGTTCTTGGTGGCTTCGTCCGCCTTGAGCATGCGGGTGGCGGCAAAGCCGTCCACCTCGGGCATGTTCACGTCCATCAGGATCAGGTCGGGCTGGTCGCGCTTGGCGCGTTCGACGGCCATGGCGCCGTTTTCGGCCAGCAGGGTCTGGTGGCCGGCTTCGGAAACGATGCGCTCCAGATTGGCGCGATCGGCCTGGATGTCATCGACGATGAGGACTTTTCTTCCCATGATGTGTTCTCCCTGTGTATTGGTATGGAGCGGTCAGCCGTTCACTGCAGCGAGCGAACCTGCGACAGCAGCTGCTCGTCGCTGAAGGGTTTGGTGACATAGCCCTTGGCCCCGAGCATCTGGCCCCAAGCCTTGTCGGCCTTCTGGTCCTTGGCCGTGACCAGGATCACCGGGATGCCCTTGGTCTCAGCGTCACCTTGCAGCGCGCGGGTGGCGGCAAAGCCATCCATCTCCGGCATGTTGACGTCCATCAGGATGGCATCCGGCTTGCTGCGCTTGACCGAGGCCAGCGCCTGCGTGCCGTTGGCCGCGGTGGCGACCATGTAGCCGGCCTCGCCCAGGAGCTTCTCCAGGCGTTGGCGATCGACCGCGTTGTCTTCGACGATAAGAATGCTGCGAGTCATGATGTTTCCTCCTTGGGTTTAATGAATTCAGAGTTGCAGTTGCAGGGCGAGCACGTCGCCCAGCTGTTTGGGATCGACGGGCTTGGTGAGATAGGCGTCACAGCCGGCCATCTTGCCGCGGATGCGATCGAAGGGCGACGACTTGCTGGTCAGCATGACCACCGGTATGGCGCGTTCGCCGCGTAACAGCCCCTTGATCTGGCGACAGCCTTCGTAGCCGTCGATGCCGGGCATCAGCACGTCCATCAGCACGCAGGCAAAGGACTGATGCGCCAGGACCTTGAGCGCAGATTCGACGGTGTCGACCGTGCTCACGTCGAAGCCTCCGGTTTCGAGCAGCGAGCGCAGATGGTTGCGGATGGCGAGGCTGTCGTCGACCACCAGGATGGATCGGGGCGCGGTGCGGGATTGCAGCCTGGCGGGGACGCGTCCCTGCACGGTGGCGGCCGAAGCGTCACCTGCGGCACCGGGTTTCTTCTCCAGGGCACGGGCCAGCAGGATGGGCAGGATGGACCACTGCACGGGCCGACGGATGACGGAATGCGCAGTCGATACCGGCTCGTTGGCACCGATCCAGATGACGGCCTTCTGTTCGACCCAGGGTTGCCGCTGGGTCCAGTCCACCGCCGCGTTGTCCGTGGCGCCGATCAGTACGACATCGGCCGAACCGGCATCCCCCTCATCCAGAATTTCCAGTCGGGGGGAGCGACGTAGCGAAACGCGCACCAGGCCGTCGAGCAATTGACGCTCGTCACGTTCGAGGCCGCGCACAAACAGCTTGAGCGTCGGAACAACCTCGTCTTGGACTGGCTGGGCCGCCTGCGATTCGGCCATGGGAGCACCCACGCGCGAATAGACGCGCTCGATGCTGCCCTGATGCAGATCATTGCTCACAGACCCTCCCTGATTTTTAGGTCTTGTTTGGAACCCGACTTTTATGTTCTACGTTGCTGCGGGTTCACGGCAACGTTTCGAAAATCTTCCGCCATGAAGACGAATTCGCAAAGCAAACCTACAGTTTTTTACAACTGCTGGAGCTTTGAAACAGAAGGTGTAACACCCGGCGCATTCTTGTTACAGAGACCGGCGCGGTATGCGGAAACGGCCACAGGATCGGCCGAGGAAGGGACCGGGCCTCAGCCTTGCGCGGTGGCGGGACTTTGCGCGGAGAAGCTGGAGAACAGGCGCTCGAAGTTGCGGCTGGTGACGTCGGCGATGGACTCCACCGGGCATTGCCGCAGTTGCGCGATCTGCTGCGCGACGTGCGTGACGTAGGACGGATTGTTGGTCTTGCCGCGATACGGAACCGGCGCCAGATAGGGACTGTCCGTCTCGATCAGCATGCGCTCCATCGGCACGAAACGGGCCACTTCCCGCAGATCCTCGGCATTCTTGAAGGTGAGGATGCCCGAGAAGGAGATGTAGAAGCCGAGATCGAGCGCCGCGCGCGCCACCTCGGCCGTTTCCGTGAAGCAATGGAACACGCCGCCAGCCGACCCGGCCGAGCCGTCCTCGCCCTCCTCGCGCAGGATGGCCAAGGTGTCGTCGGAGGCGTTGCGGGTGTGGATCACCAGCGGTTTGCCCAACTGCCGCGCGGCACGGATGTGCGTGCGAAAGCGCTGGCGCTGCCACTCCATATCGGCCACGGTGCGCAGGCCCAGCCGGTAGTAGTCGAGCCCCGTTTCGCCGATGCCGATGACCCGCGGCAGGCGGCCGCGCGTCAGCAGATCGTCCAGTGCGGGTTCGGTCACGCCCTCGTTGTCCGGGTGCACCCCGACCGTGGCCCAGAAATTGTCATATGCCAGCGCCAGGCCGTGCACCTCGTCGAATTCCTCCAGCGTGGTGCAGATGCACAAGGCCCGTGTCACCTGCGCCTGCGCCATGGCCTGGCGGATGCGTGGCAGGTCCTCGCGCAGTTCCGCAAATGTCAGGTGGCAGTGCGAATCGGTGTACATGATTTAAGAAAAGCGCAAGGCCATGCGCGGCGCCACCGCGCATGGCCAGATCTGGTGTTCAGATGGTCTGGGTGCTGCGGTCGGAGGACAGGTGCGAGCCCAGGATCTCCTCGATCTTGTTCTTCAGCAGACGTGATTTCTCGTCTTTGGGGAACTGCACGCCCACGCCCTGGGTACGCGAACCAGCCGCCCGGGCCGGCGTGACCCAGGCCACCTTGCCGGCAATCGGGTAGCGCTGGGTATCGTCCGGCAGCGTCAACAGCACGTAGACATCATCGCCCAGGCGGTAGTCCCGCGTGGTGGGAATGAAGACGCCGCCTTCGGCGAACAGCGGAATGTAGGCCGCGTACAGTGCGGCTTTCTCCTTGATGGCCAGCTGGATGACGCTGGGCCGGGGAGTCGCGGGAGTGGCGGCTTGGTTCATGGAGATGCTCACAGATTCAAGTTTAGGGCCGTTCGGGCCCGGCTCACAAGCGCTTCCAGCATGAGCCCGCTATTGAAAGGGTGTTCGGCGGTACGTGCCGCCTGGGCCAGTTCCTTCTGCCAGGCGCACAGAGACGCCGGCCCCGGGGCGGCCGGCAGGTCGGCCGCCTCGAAGTAGCGCGGCTGCGCACCGACGCCCACCGCCAGCAGATCATGGCAGAGCTTGTGCTGGGCGTCGATCAGCTGGGCCGGACTCCAGTCGGCGACCAGGGCCACGTCACCGCGTTGCATGGCCCGCGGCAGGCTGCGCCAGCTCTTGGGATCGCGCCCGGAAGCGGCAAACAGCAGCACATCTTCGGGCCGACCGCCCGCCGCGCGCAGCAGCGTGCGCGCCTCGGCCACGGGCAGGCCCTGTTGCTGCAGCCAGGCCAGGGCCTCGGCTTCCTGCGGCCAGGTCATGGCGTGGGTGAGGCAGCGGCTGCGGATGGTGGGCAGGAGCTGGTGCGCTGCTTCGCTGGCGAGCACGAAGCGCACTTCGCCGGGCGGTTCCTCCAGGGTCTTGAGCAGGGCATTGGCCGTGACGTGGTTCATGCGCTCGGCCGGATAGACCAGCACCGCCTTGCCGCGCCCGCGCGCGCTGGTGCGCTGCGCGAACTCGATCGCATCGCGCATGGCCTCGATGCGGATTTCCTTGCTGGGCTTGCGCTTCTTGTCGTCGATATCGCTCTGGGATTTCTCGTCCAGTGGCCAGCCCCGCTCCAGCATCACGGTCTCGGGCATGAGCACGCACAGGTCGGCATGGGTGCGCACCTCGATGGCGTGGCAGGACGGACAGCTGCCGCAGGCGCCCTGCTGCGTCGGCTGCTCGCACAGCCAGGCGCGCACCAGGGCCAGACCCAGGCTGTACTGGCCCAGGCCCGACGGCCCCTGCAACAGCCAGGCATGCCCGCGTTGGGCCAGCAGTTGCCGGCTTTGCTGCGCAATCCACGGTGCCGCGATGGTTTCCTGCGTCATGCCAACCATCCCCGCTGGCGCACGGCAGCCAGCACGTCCTGCCAGACGGCCTCGCGGCTTTGCGCCGCATCAATGCGGGCAAAGCGTGCCGGATTCCCGGCCAGGCGCTGTCCGTAGCCGTCGGCCACGCGGCGGAAGAACTCGACCGGTTGCGCCTCGAACTTGTCCGGCACGCGCGCGCCGGCCAGGCGTTGCGCGGCGATGGCCGGGTCGAGGTCGAACCAGATGGTCAGCTCGGGCTGGCGCAGGGCCGTGGTCCCCGGCAGCGCCTGCACCCAGCCTTCGAGCACGCGCAGCATGTCGAGGTCGAAACCACGCCCGCCGCCCTGGTAGGCGAACGTGGCATCGGTAAAGCGGTCGCACAACACGACATCGCCGCGCGCCAGGGCCGGCTCGATCAGCTGCTGCAGGTGGTCGCGACGCGCGGCAAACACCAGCAGCGCCTCGGTCATCGCGTCCATGGGCTCGTTCAGCACCAGGGTCCGCAGCCGCTCGGCCAGCGGCGTGCCGCCGGGCTCGCGCGTCAGCGTGACCGTGCGGCCGCATGCGCGGAAGGCCTGGGCCAGGCCCTCGACGTGGGTCGATTTGCCGGCACCGTCGATGCCCTCGAAGCTGATGAACATGCCTTTCATGCTTCAGGGCTGACCCAGCTGGTGTTTACGCACGGCACGGTTGTGCTCTTGCAGCGTGGCGCTGAATTCGCTCGTACCATCACCGCGGGCCACGAAATACAGGGCATGGGTCTGGGCCGGTTGCACGGCGGCCAGCAGTGCGTCCATGCCCGGCATGGCAATCGGCGTCGGTGGCAGGCCGGCGCGCGTGTAGGTGTTCCAGGGCGTGTCGGCCAGCAGATCGCGCTTGCGCAGGTTGCCGTCGAACCTGGGGCCCAGGCCGTAGATCACGGTCGGGTCGGTCTGCAGCAGCATGCCCTTGCGCAGCCGGTTGTTGAAGACGCCGGAAATCAGCCCGCGATCGGACGGGCGGCCGGTTTCCTTCTCCACGATGCTGGCCAGGATCAAGGCCTCGTCCGGCGTTTTGAGCGGACTATCCGGCGCGCGCCGGGCCCAGGCCGTGGCCAGACGCTGGTCCATCGCCTGCAGGGCACGCTGGAGCAGCACCAGGTCGCTCGAGCCCTTGGCATAGGTGTAGGTGTCAGGGAAGAAACGGCCTTCTGGATGCACGCCAGCACGGCCGAGCTTTTCCATGACGGCGCCATCGCTCAGGTCCTGCGTGTCCGGCTTGAGGTAGGGGGCCATCCGCAGCATTTGGCGCCATTGGGCAAAGGTCTGGCCCTCGAGCAGGGTGACGCTGCGCATGGCCACCTCGCCACGCACCAGCTTGGCCACCAGGGCGCGCGGCGTCGGATTGCCGCTGATCTCGTAGCTGCCGGCCTTGAGCTGGCGCGACTGGCCGGACAGGCGGATCCACCAGTGCAGCAGCTGCGGCTGGACCTGGACGCCGTTGTCCACCAGGGACTGCACCACGGTCCGCGCCCGCGCGCCAGGCTCCACGGTAAGTTCCACGATCTCGGACTTCAAGACGAGGGGGTGCTGCAGCCACCAGGCGCCAGCCGCAAAGGCCAGGCTGGCCAACAGAAACAAAAGCGAGGAAATGAACTTCACGACCCTAGGAAAACTGTGTGTACGGCGGACGATGATAATTCACCCCATGAGTGACACCCTGAACGGCATTGCCGCCCTGCCCCACCTGGGCGTGATCCGCGCCGCGGGCGAAGATGCGGCCAAATTCCTGCATGGCCAACTGACGCAGGATTTCTCCCTGCTGGGCCTGTCCGAGGCCCGCCTGGCGGCCTTCTGCTCGGCCAAGGGCCGCATGCAGGCCAGCTTCGTCGCCTTCAAACGCAGCCACAGCGAGATCCTGCTGGTCTGCAGCCGCGACCTGCTGGCGCAAACCTTGAAACGCCTGTCCATGTTCGTGCTGCGCGCCAAGGTCAAGCTGAACGATGCCAGTGCCGAGTTCGCTCTGCATGGCCTGGCCGGGGCCGCCCTGCAGGCGCTGGCGCCGGGCGCGCACCAGCCGTGGAGCCGTACCGAGCTGGGCGCCGCCAGCGTGGTCCACCTCTACCCGGCCGATGGCACGCCCCGCGCGCTGTGGATTGCACCGGCCGGCACCCCCACTCCCAGCAGCCCCGCGCTCAACCATGCCGACTGGCTCTGGGGCGAAGTGCGCAGTGGCGTGGCCACGGTGACATTGCCGATCTTCGAAGCCTTCGTGCCGCAGATGCTGAACTACGAGTCGCTCGGTGGTGTCAACTTCAAGAAGGGCTGCTACCCCGGGCAGGAGGTGGTGGCGCGCAGCCAGTTCCGCGGCACGCTCAAGCGCCGTGGCTACCTGGCGCACAGTGCCGCTGAAATGCGGGCCGGCCAGGAAGTATTCGATGCGGCGGACGCGAGCCAGCCTTGCGGCATCGTGGCCCAGGCTGCGGCGGCACCCGCTGGTGGCTTCGACGCCATCGTCTCGCTGCAGATCTCGGCCGCGGCTGCCAGTCTGCAGTTGGACCAGACCGGCGGGCCGGCGCTGCAGCTGCTGCCGCTGCCCTACCAGCTGCTGGAAGACATCTAGGACAAGGCCCGGGCCATCTCGATGTGGGGAATGCCGGCCTCGTCGAAAGGCTGGCCACGTGGCACGAAGCCCTGCTGCGCATAGAAGGCCTCGGCGCTACGCTGGGCGTGCAGCATGACCTCACGGTCGCCGCGCTGGGCAGCCGCCGCCATCAGTGACTGCAGGATGGCGCGCCCCAGGCCGCTGCCACGCAGCACCCGCGTCACGGCCATGCGGCCGATACGTGCGACTGTCGCAGCGGGTTGCAGCAAGCGGCCTGTCGCCACCGGCATGCCCAGCCGGTTGTAGGCCACGGCATGCACAGCCGTGGCGTCGTCCGCGTCCCACTCCAGCGCCACCGGGATCTGCTGCTCCTGCAGGAACACTTCGGTGCGCACCTGGCGCGCGGCCTCGCCCAGCTGGGCCCAGGAGCCGAGGCGGATCTCGGCCATGGCCTCCCCGGCCTCGTAGCCGGTCAGCGTGTCGCGCAGCGCTTGTGGCACGGGCTGGGATTTCTGCGTCGCCGGATCGGCATAGACGTAGACCAGCTCGCCTTCCACCAATAATTGATCGCCACGGAACACGCCACCGCGGAACTGGATGGAGGAATTGCCGATGCGCTCGCACTTCAGTCCGATGTCGAGCTGATCGTCGTAGCGCGCCGAGGCGTGGTACTCCACTCCAGCCTTCTTCACGTACAGGTCGCCGCCCAGCCGATGCATGGCGGCCTCGTAGGGGAAGGCCAGCACGCGCCAGTAGTCGCCGATGGCCGTGTCGAAGTACATCAGGTAATGCGCGTTGAAGACGATCTTCTGCATGTCCACCTCGGCCCAGCGCACGCGCAGGCGGTGGAAGAAGCGGAAGTCGGCGCGGGTGACGGCGTGTTTGGTCATGGCTCAATGCGTTCCAAAGGCATGTTTCAGGGCGCGCGCGGCGTCGGCGTGGGCCTGCAGCGCCTCGGGAATGGCGCGGCCCATCTTGATGAACTCGTGCACCACGCCGCGGTAGATCTCCAGCTCCACCGCCACGCCGGCGGCGCGCAACTTGTCGGCGTACAGCACGCCCTCGTCCACCAGCGGGTCGCACTCGGCCAGGCCGATCCAGGCCGGGGCCACGCCATCCAGGTCCGACGCGTTGAGCGGAGCGAAGCGCCAGTCATCGCGATCGGCGACGGTATTGACGTAGTTGTTGAAGAACCAGCTGATGTGCGGCTCTTCGATCACGAAGCCCTGGGCGAAGGTCTGGTGCGAGGGCGTGTCCTGGTGCGCGGCGCAGCCGGGATAGAACAGCAGCTGCAGGGCCAGCGGCAGCCCGGCATCGCGCGCCTGGATGGCACTGACGATGGCCAGCGTGCCGCCGGCACTATCGCCGCCCACCGCCAGACGGGCGCCGTCCAGGCCCAGCGCGCCCGCCTGCACGGCCAGCCACTGCAGCGCGTCCCAGGCGTCATTGGCGGCCACCGGGAATTTGTGCTCGGGCGCCAGCCGGTAGTCCACCGACAGCACGGCGCAATGCGCCAGGTGGCTCAGGTGGCGGCACAGCGCATCGTGCGTGGCCACGCTGCCGATGGTGAAGCCGCCGCCATGAAAGTACAGCAGCACCGGCAGCTGCTCCTGCGCGGGGGCGTAGAGCCGCGCCGGTATGGCCTGGCCATCACGCGCTGGAATGCTCAGGTCCTGCACGCGCATCAGCTTGTGGCCCGGGATGTCGAGCATGCCGGAGCCGATTTCGTAGACCTGGCGTGCCTGCTGCGGGCTCAGCGCATGCAGCGGCAGCTGGCGGGCACGCGCCATGCGGTCCAGCACCTGGTGCATGGCCGGGGTCAGCAGGGCCCGCGGGTTGCGTTGGTGACTCATCTCAGGAAAATAGCTTGCTAAAGTGTGCTGATTCAAACTCACAAATCGTACACCGAGGAGACTAGAGATCATGGCGCTCATCTACTACATCACCCAGGTCCAGTTCGATTTCGGCGCCATCCAGCTGTTGAAGGCCGAATGTGAACGCAGCCGCATCAGCCGGCCGCTGATCGTCACGGATGCCGGCGTCAAGGCCGCCGGCCTGCTGCAAAAGGCGCTGGACGCCCTGCCCGGCATGCGGCCGGCCGTGTTCGACCAGACCCCCTCCAACCCGACCGAGGCCGCGGTGCGCGCCGCCGCGGCCCTCTACCAGGCGCAACAGTGCGACGGCCTGATCGCCGTCGGTGGCGGCAGCGCCATCGACTGCGCCAAGGGTGTGGCCATTGCCGCCACGCACGAAGGCCCGCTCAAGACCTACGCCACCATCGAAGGCGGTTCGTCGAAGATCAGCGAGCGCGTGGCGCCGCTGATTGCCGTGCCCACCACGGCCGGCACCGGCAGCGAGGTGGCGCGCGGCGCCATCATCATCGTCGAGGATGGCCGCAAGCTGGGCTTCCACTCCTGGCACCTGGTGCCCAAGACCGCCATCTGCGACCCCGAGCTCACGCTGGGCCTGCCGCCCAAGCTCACCGCAGCCACCGGCATGGATGCCATCGCCCACTGCATGGAGACCTTCATGGCGCCGGCCTTCAACCCGCCGGCCGACGGCATTGCGCTGGACGGCCTGCAGCGGGCCTGGGCCCACATCGAGCGCGCCACCAAGGACGGCAGCGACCGCGAGGCGCGCCTGAACCTGATGAGCGCCTCCATGCAGGGCGCCATGGCCTTCCAGAAAGGCCTGGGCTGCGTGCACAGCTTGAGCCACAGCCTGGGCGGTGTCGATCCGCGCCTGCACCATGGCACGCTCAACGCCATGTTCCTGCCGGCGGTGATTGAGTTCAATGCCGGCGCCGAATCGATCCAGCAGGAAAGCCGCTTGCTGCGCATGGCCCAGGCCATGAACCTGGACACGGCCGGCGACATAGCCTCCGCCATCCAGGACATGAACGCCCGCCTCGGCCTGCCCAGCGGCCTGCGCGCCATGGGCGTGAGCGAGAGCCAGTTCGACGCCGTGATCGCCGGCGCCTTGGCCGACCACTGCCACAAGACCAACCCGCGCGTGGCCAGCGCCGAGGACTACCGGGCGATGCTGCAGCAGGCGATGTAAGCCCGCTGGGCGGGCTTATTTGAACAGGCAGTGCTTGGCGTAGTCGGCGGCCTCGTTGGCCGTCCAGTCGCCCTTGGGCTTGGCCTGCATGCTCTCGCACCAGGCCTTGCTGCCGATTTCGGGGGCGCAACCGGCCAGCAGGGTCAGGGTCGCGAGGGCGAGCAGCAGTCTTGTCATGGTGTCTTCCTTGTCGGTGGCCGCCTCAGCACATGCGCGACGGCAGGGTGATGTCCTAGCCCGCCACCATGAAGCTGCCCCAGCCGCGATGGTGGAAGAGTGCGGGCGTTCTTGCGCGCCGTATCCTGCCACGCCCGCAGCACCTCGAGCACGAAATAGTTGTAACGGTTGACCACGGCGCGTATCAGCCACCCGGCATTCGAGCTGGGTGTGGCATTCAGAGCGGCTGCAGCTGCGCCACGTCCGGCCTCTCCAGCCAAGCCTGGAACTCGTCGGCCAGCTGCCGGCTCATCTGCACCGCCTGGCTCCAGGCCTGCACGCGGCTCGCCAGGTCGTTGCCGTAATGCGTGAAGTCCTGGCGGTCCGGCAGCTTGCCGTGCGGCAGGGTCTTGATCCATTCGGGATTCGGCGCCAGCAGCAGCATGTTGTCAAGATAGTGCGTGGCGCGATGGCGCCACTTGAGGGCCTTGTCCAGCCAGCCCGGCACCACGGCGCGCTGGAAATGCGGGTACAGCACCAGGCCGGGCCGTTGCGCGGCATCGGGCGCGGCGGCGTAGTTCAGGTGCAGGTGGTAGTCGGTGATGCCGCCGTCCCAGTAGGCGCCGCGAGGTGCCCCGGGGATGTCGTGCACGGCCTGCAGCACGAAGGGAATCGAACAGCTGGCCTGCAGCGCCGGGTAGAAGTTGGCCTCGTCCAGCGGCAACTGGCGCGTGCGGTAGTCGTTCGCGGCGAACGGCAGAGGCGCGCACCGGGCCTGCAGCCCGAGCTCGCCCGTCGTGGAAAACACGACGCGTTCCAGCCAAGCCCCCATGGCCCGGCGCTGCACGGTGTTGCTCAGAAAGGCGCCCAGGTAGCCCAGCGGTGTGCGCAAGCGGTGTTCGCGCCCCAGCATATGGCGGCCGCGCGAGGTCACGAGGTGCAGGCGGTAGCGTGGGTGCTGCAGCACTTCCTGCGCCCGGCCATCGTAGAAGCGGCGCAGGTTGCGGCCGAACGCCTCGCTCACCAGTTCGGCCGGCGGCATCTTGCGGCCGGGTGGTGTGTCGTAGTGTTGATGGATGTAGTCGTGCTCCAGCCGCTCGAAGGCCGCTACCGGATCGCGCAGGCAGGCCGTGGCCATGCGCCAGGCGCCGATCGAGGCCCCCACCAGATCGACCGGCTGTTGCGACTGCCCCAGCCAGGAACCGAAGATGAAGCGGTCCAGCGCACCGAGGATCAGCCCCTTGGGTCCCCCGGCGGCGGCGGGGATGGTGTGGATGTGCTGCGGCAGCAGGCCATGCTGGCGGATGTGCTCGCGGGCGGCCGGCCCGGCGTACAGACTCAATGCTTTCATGCGAAACGAAATCGGGGGAAACCGGACTGGCCGGCGCTCAGGTATGGGCGGACCAGTCGAAGGGATCTT
>Ga0316628_100003419_pt1 | contig 12219 bp, 9 predicted proteins | sample OWC_Aug_M2_C1_D5_FD_207648 | JGI IMG/M metagenome (GOLD analysis project Ga0316628, IMG submission 207648) | Wetland soil microbial communities from Old Woman Creek delta, Ohio, United States - OWC_Aug_M2_C1_D5_C | ecosystem: Environmental > Terrestrial > Soil > Wetlands | place: USA: Ohio...
CTTGATCTTGTAGAAGATCTGCGGCTTCAGGTCCGTGATCACGATCCGCTGGAAGAGCTCGAAGATCCCCCCCTCGATGATCCGGGACCAGCTGAGCTTCGTTCCGCGCTCCTCCTCGACCCGCGCGAGGAACCAGGCGACGATCATCTTGTGGGCCTGCTTGTCGAGCTCGATCAGCTCGACCGGCCGGATCTTGTCGTTCCACCGCTGCATGTAGGCGGCGTCGAGGAGCTTCAGCAGCAGGGCTTTCCTGATCATCCGCGCGGCCCCCCGGCGCCGGCCGGCGCCCTATTCCTTCGGCACAAGGATGATCTCGATCCTCCGGTTCTTCGCCCGCCCTTCCTCCGTGTCGTTGTCGCCGACCGGTTTCCATTCCCCGTAGGCGACGGCCGCGAGCTGGCCGGGGTCGATCCCCTCCGCCTGCAGGTACCGCGTGACGTTGATCGCCCGGGCGGCGGAGAGCTCCCAGTTCGTCGGATACCGCTTGGCGAGGGCCCCGACGATCTGCACGTTGTCCGTGTGCCCTTCGATCCGGATCGCCTTGTCCTTCACGTCCTTCAGGATCGAGATGACCTTCTGGAGGATTTCGAGTCCGCCCTTCTTGACCTCCGCCTTCCCCGAGTCGAAGAGGATCGAGTCGACCATGTTGACGGTCAGCTTCCCCTTGAGCTCCGAGATCGTCACCTGTCCCTTCGAGATTTCCGACTTCATCTTCTCGAGCAGGCTCTCGTAGGTCGAGCTCACCTTCTGGACCTGCTCCTCCTTCGCCTTCGCCAGGCTCGCGTTCTCGGCCTTGAGCTTCGCGTTTTCCCCTTCGAGGTCCGAGACCTTCCTGCGAAGCTCGAAGATGGTCTGCGAAAGGCTGTCGGATTTCGACTGCAGGATGCCGTCCAGCTCCTCCTTGTCGGCCATGGCCTTGTCCCGCTGGCCGGTGACGTAGGCGAGATCGGTGGTCAGCTTGTCCTTCTGGAGCGTCATCCCCGCCAGGTCCGACAGGAGACGCTCGTTACGGGTCTTGAGCGCGGCGTTCTCCGCAACGAGGTCGTCGTGTTTCTTCTGCAGCGCGGCGAGGCGCTTCGTGAGCGTGTCCGCCTCGTCCACCTTCTTCTGGTAGGTGCTCTGCATCACCGAGCAGGCCGACAGGCCTGCGGCCAGCAGCACGACCAAGAGCGAGAGGACGATTCTTTTCGCCATCACGACCCTCCTATTCGCAGCGGCCTTCAAGGCCGCGGCGCGACGTTTCCGAGGAAATCCCGGACCACCTGGATCATCTTGTTCTTCACCCCGGGCTTGTTCCCCTCGGGGGGCTTCTCGTTTTCGATGAGGAACGCGTCATGCCCGTGGATCGTCGAGAGCTCCAGGCACGCGACGGCGAGCCCGTTCTGGAGGATCGCGTTGCGGATCTCCTGCGACTGGTACGTCGGGTAGAGCCAGTCGGTGTCGAAGGAGATGATCAGGAACTTCGACTTCACGTTCGCGAACGCCTTCGCCAACCGCCCCGAGGGTCCAGAGAGGTCGAAGATGTCGATCGCCTTCGTGATGCACAGGTACGAATTGGCGTCGAACCGGCGGTCGAAGACGAAGACCTCCCCCTGGTGCTTCAGGTACCCCTCAACCGAGAATTCGACGGCGGAGTGCTGCCCGATCGTCCCCTCGGCCCACTTCCCCTGCCTCCCGATTCCCTTCGCGGCGGCGAGCTGCTTCATGCGGCCGAACTTCTCGTGCATCTTCCGGTCCGAGAGGTAGGTGATGAACCCCACCATCCGCGCCACGGACAAGCCGCGCTCCGGAACGGTCCTCCATCCGTAGTAGTCCCCCTCGTGGAACTCGGGGTCGGCGAGGATCGCCGCCCGGCCGACGTGGTTGAAGGCGATCTGCTGCGGCGAGTGGCGCGAGGTCGTCGCGATCGGGATGGCCGCCGCGACGCGGTCCGGGTAGTCGACCGCCCACTGGAGCGCCTGCATCCCCCCCATCGACCCGCCGATGACCGCCAGCAGCCGCTCGACGCCGAGGTGGTCGAGAAGATGCGCCTGGGCCCTCACCATGTCGCCGATCGTCACCACGGGGAACGACAGCCCGTACGGCTTCCCCGTCTTCGGGTCGACCGACGACGGCCCCGTGCTGCCGTAGCACGATCCGACGACGTTCGAGCAGATGACGAAATATTTCTCCGTGTCGAGCGCGCGGCCCGGCCCGATCAGGTAGTCCCACCATCCCGGCTTCTCCTTCGAGGGGTCCTGCTCCGGCAGGTATCCGGCGGCATGGGCGCTCCCGGAGAAGGCGTGCTGCACGAGGACGGCGTTGCTCTTCTCCCGGTTGAGCTTCCCGTACGTCTCGTAGGCGAGCGTGATGGGCCCGAGCTTCCCCCCGATGTCGAGGGGCATCTCGTGCGGCGGTTCGGCGAAGGTGAACCGTTTCGTCTCGACGAAACCCACGGAACCTTGCGGCAGGTGCGTTTTCATGGGGGCATGATACCAAGATCCCGCCGGACGGGCGACCGGGAGTTTCCGCGGAGTCTCTTTCTCCGGGGGGGAATGTGACACAATGGACACCGGGAAGACGATCCCTCCTCCTGCCCCCTCGGAGAAATGATCGCGGTGCAAATCATGAAATGGAGCACGCGGCATGGCGCTGTTGAGCTTGCGGGACATCCGGGTTGCCTTCGGCGGACCGCCGCTGCTCGAGGGGGCGAGCCTCCGGATCGAGCCGGGGGAACGGATCTGCCTCCTGGGCCGGAACGGGACGGGGAAATCCACCCTGCTGCGGGTCGTGAACGGAGAGATCGCGCCGGACGAAGGCGAGATCGTTCGGCAACAGGGGGTCAAGGTCGCCCTCGTTCCCCAGGAGGTTCCTCCCGGTCTCTCGGGGACGGTGAACGAAGTCGTGTCCGGCGGTCCCGGGGAGATAGCGGCGGAGAAGGCGATCTCCCGCCTGGGACTTTCTCCGGGCGCCGATTTCGGGACCCTTTCGGGGGGGATGCAGCGCCGGGTCCTCGTCGCGCGAGCGCTATCCCGGAACCCGGACATCCTCCTGCTCGACGAGCCCACCAATCACCTGGACATCGACGCCATCTCCCGGCTCGAGAATTTCCTGCTCCGGGATGCGCGAACGCTTCTCTTCGTCACGCACGACCGGATGTTCCTCCGGAAGCTGGCGACGCGGATCGTGGAGCTCGACCGCGGGCGACTCCGCGACTGGGCGTGCGATTACGATACGTACCTCGAGCGCAGGGAAGCGGACCTTTCGGCCGAAGGCGCCCGGCATGCGCGGTTCGACAAGAGGCTCGCGGAGGAGGAAACGTGGATCCGGAAGGGCGTGAAGGCGCGGGGCACCCGGAACGAGGGGCGGGTACGCGCGCTGGAAAAGATGCGCGAGGAGCGGCGGGGGCGGCGTGAGGAGGTTGGCACGGTGCGCATGCAGGCACAACGTGCCGTTCCCTCCGGCAGGCTCGTCGCCGAGGTTCGGGGGGTGGAGGCCGGCTACGGCGACCGTCCCGTGCTCCGGGACTTTTCAACCACGATCCTCCGGGGCGACCGGGTGGGGATCATCGGGCCGAACGGGTCGGGCAAGACGACCCTGCTGCGCGTCCTCCTGGGGGAGTTGCCACCGCGGAACGGCACGGTGCGGCTCGGGACCCGCCTGACCGTCGCGTATTCCGACCAACTCCGCGAGCGCCTCGACGAGGAGAAGACCGTGGCGGAGAACATCGGGGACGGGAGCGACACCGTCACCGTCAACGGCCGGTCCCGGCACGTGATCGGCTACCTCAAGGACGTCCTCTTCTCCCCGGATCGGGCCAGAAGCCCCGTGCGGGTGCTCTCCGGGGGGGAACGGAATCGCCTGCAGCTTGCGAAGCTCTTCACGAAACCGTTCAACCTCCTTGTGCTCGACGAACCCACGAACGACCTGGACATCGAGACCCTGGACCTGCTGGAAGACCTCCTCCTGGAGTATGCGGGCACCCTCCTCCTCGTGAGCCACGACCGGGCGTTCCTGAACAACGTGGTGACCAGCACCCTGGTGATCGAAGCGAACGGGACGGTTGCGGAATACGCCGGTGGGTACGACGATTGGCTGAAGCAGGGGGGAGAAGGCGTTTCCCCAGGAGCGGAATCGTCCCCTTCTCCCCGGGAAAAACCGCGTCCGAAGCGTGAGGGACCGCGCAAGTTGAGCTTCAAGGAGCGGCGGGAGCTTTCGGAACTTCCCGGGCGGATCCGGGACGCGGAAACGGGAATCGCTTCCCTCGAGGCGGAGCGGGATGAACTTCAGCGCTCCATGGCCGACCCGGCGTTCTACCGCCGGGACGGGGGGCGCGTCGCGCAGGCCCGGGCCCGCCTGGAAGCGGTGCAGGCCGGGATCGAGGACGCGTACCGGCTCTGGGAATCCCTGGAGGCGTCACTGCGGGAACTCGAGGCGATCGAAGCGAAGCCTCCTGCGGATTGACGGATCAAGGAAATCATTCGGGACCTTCCTGCTTCCGGACGGGGAGCTCAATACGGAACTCCGCTCCCCCCCAGCGGCTTTCCCCTACATCGATCGACCCCCGATGGCCCGCGATGACCCGGCGGCTGAAGTTCAAGCCGATCCCGTACCCGTCCCGGCGCGTGGTGAAGAACGGATCGAAGATCTTCTCCCGCAGGTGGGGAGGCACCCCCGGACCCGAATCGGAGACCTGGATCACCGCCCGGCCCCGTTCCAGGGACATCGAGATCCCGAGAACCTTTTCCCTTTCCGAATTCTCCATCGCCGCCGCCGCGTTGGAGATCAGGTTCAAAAGCACCTGGGTGATCAGGCGGGGGTCCACCCGGCATTTCGGCAGCTTCCCGATCCCCGTGCGATCCAGGGTGATGCCCCGGCGTCGCAGCATCGCCATCGAGAAATCGATCGCCTCCTCGACCGCCTCGTTGATGTCCGCCTGGTCCAGGCGGAACACGCTCTGCCGTGAGAACTCCATCACCTTCCTGATGACCTCCTCGATCCGGCAGGATGCGATCTTGATCTCGTTGATGATCTTCTTCGCCTTCTTTTTCTCCTCCTCGCCGAATCCGTCCGCCTCCTCGTGAATTTTTTCCAGCGAGGATAGGTGCATGTTGATCCCCGAGAGGGGATTGCGGATCTCGTGGGCGATCCCGGCCATCGCGTGGCCCAGCACGGCCATCTTCTCCCCGATCATGGCGAGGTGCTCCATCTCCTTTGACCGGGTAATATCCACCATGTTCACCAGGGCGGCTCCCTGCCCTTCGTACAGGATCGGGCTGGACCGGATCAACACCCAGCGCATGTCCACGCCTCCCGCTCCCTTTCCGTACGGGTAAAACCTGAGATCCGTTCCCGGCGCGATCACCTTCCCGGAATCGATGGCATCGCACAAGGAGGAAAATTTCGCCCGGTCGTCGGGATGGATGTCCTGGAACTCCCGGAGCGTAAAGGATTCGGGCATCTCCCCGAACAGCCGCACCTGCTCGGGGTTCCGGAACACGATCCTGCCGTTGCGGACGATGAAGATCCCCACGAAGGAATTCTCCACCTTCGCCCGGAACCGCTCCTCGCTTTCCCGGAGGGTCTTCTCGATCCGATTCCGTTCCCGCGCATACCGCATGGACCGGAGAAGGAGTTCACCGTCGAATTTCCCCTTCACCAGGTAATCCTGCGCGCCGCGACGAATGCTTTCCGTCGCCGTCTTTTCGTCGTCCAACCCGGTGAGCACCACGACCGGGACGCCGGGAGCGGCTTCCCGGACGGCCGCCAGCGTATCGCTTCCCCCGCTGTCGGGCAGCGCGAGGTCCAGCAGGACGACGTCGATCCCCCCTTCGGCGAGCGAACGGAGCCCCGTCTCGAGCCGTTCCGCCCACTTCATCCGGGGGGATCCTTCTCCCGCCTCGGTCATCATTTCACGGATCAGGCGGGCATCCCCGGGGTTGTCCTCGATCAACAGCGCCTGGATCGGCCGATGGTCCATCGGACCCCCTCACTCCTTCTTTTTCGGAAGCACGACGACGGTGAACCAGAAATCCTCGATCGCCTTCACCACGGCCAGGAACTGGGCCAGGTCGACCGGCTTGGTGATGTAGCAGTTCGCGTGGAGCTTGTAGCTCTTGAGGACATCCTGCTCGTCCTTCGAAGTCGTGAGGATCACGGTGGGGATGATCTGCAGGATCGGGTCCTTCTTGATTTCCTCGAGCACTTCCCTGCCGTCCTTCTTCGGCAGGTTCAGGTCAAGAAGGATGATGTCGGGCCGCCGCGTATCGGCGAACCTGCCCTCGCGCCGCAGCGCGGCCATCGCCTCCTCCCCGTCCCGGGCCACGGTCAGGCGGTTGAGCACCTTCCCTTCCTTCAAGGCCTCGATCGTAAGCCGGACGTCGCCGGGATTATCCTCCACCAGCAGGATCTCGATCGGCCTGCAGAGTTCTTCACGGCTCATGCTTCCCCCCCTTTTTCTCCATTATGGAAAAGAAAAACGTGGATCCCTCCCCGGGTTCCGACTCCACCCAGATGCGGCCGCCGTGGCGTTCCGCGATCTTCTTGCAGATCGCCAGGCCGATGCCGGTCCCGGGATATTCCGTTTTGCCGTGCAGCCGCTGGAAAATCGTGAAGATCCGGGAGAAATATTTCGGATCGATCCCGATGCCGTTGTCCTTCACCGAGAAGATCCATTCCCCGTCGTCCAGGCTCGCCGAGACGTGGACCTTCGGCTGCCGCTCCCCTCGGAACTTGACGGCGTTTCCGATCAGGTTCTGGAAGAGCTGGACCAGTTGGGAGTCGTCCGCCATGACGGTGGGCATCGGATCGCAGCTCACCGATGCCCCGCTCTCTTCAATGGTCGCCTTCAGGTTTTGCATCGTCCTCTCGAGGACGAGCGAAGTGTCGACGGGCGCGAACTTTCCGCCCCGCGTTCCCACGCGGGAATACGCGAGGAGATCGTTGATCAGCTGCTGCATCCGGTTCGTCCCGTCCACCACGTAGCCGATGAATTCGTCGGCCTCCGGACCGAGCTTCCCCCCGTACCGCCGCGCCAGCAACTGGGAGAAGCCCGAGATCATCCGCAGGGGCTCCTGCAGGTCGTGGGAGGCCACGTAGGCGAACTTCTCCAGTTCGGCATTGGAGCGGGACAGCTCCGTCGCCTGGCGCTTCAGCGCGTCTTCCGCACGCTTTCGTTCCGTGATGTCCCGCGCGGCGGCGAACACCCCGACGACGTTGCCCGACTCGTCCCGGTACACCGAGGCGTTGTACAGGACCGGCGTCGTACCCCCCGTCCGCCGCCGGACTTCCAGCGCGTAGTCCCGCACCGACCCCTCCCGGAAGACCTGCAGGTACCCCGCGCGGGCCTTCCCCGGATCCGTGAAGTAGTCCGCGAAATCCGTCCCGACGAGCTCCTCCCGCGAATACCCCGTGACGCCTTCCGTGGCGGCGTTCACGTCCGTCACCGTCCCGTCCGGACCGATCGTCACCAGCGGGTCCAGGCTCGCCTCCAGAAGGCTGCGGTTGTACTCCCCCGCACGCCGCAGCGCCTCTTCCGCCCGCTTGCGCTCGTCATCCGCCTTGTTCAGCGTCGAGGCGCTCCACCCGACCACGATCACGAGAGTGACGATGCTGGTGGTCACCATCAACGCCACCCCGAACTCCTCCCCGTAGAGTCCGGCGCGCTCCCCCAGCACTCTCAGCCATCCGAAGACCACCGGAACGACGATCACGGGAGGCAGCAGGTGCCGCGCCATGGCGCCACCCGGGGTATTGCTCATGACGATCCCCGTAACCCCGCGATCCCTAAGACTGAAAAGGACGCCGCAGGCAAGCACGAGGAATGCCGCCGCGGTGTGGATTGCAATATGGGTGTAGGAGAGGAAACCGACCAGGGAATCCGCTGCATAGGCGTATCCCATCAGGGCCAGCAGCGCGACCGCGCCCGAGGCGAGGGCGAGAATGGACGCGATCCATTCTCCGCGGCGCACGTCGAGCAGCAGGAGGGCCCCCCCGATGAAGAGGAAGTTCAGCGCCGAATTGGGCGCCATCCTGCCGGGGCTGGAGGTCTTGATTGCTCCCGGAGCCTCCCGGGCCAGCATCAGGTCGATCCCCGGGTTCCACCCGAACAGGTATTCGGACAGCGTCAATAATCCGAGGAGCGCCACCAGAAGAGCGAGCCCCTGCGCGACCCGTTTCTTCCACCGCGTATCCTCACCTTTTTCCTGCACCGAGAGCCACAGGGAAATGCCGGACAGAAGGAATGCGAACGCCGCATTCGCTTTCATCCGTATCATGCCCCGGGGAACCCACTTCAGGAGTTCGATGTCGAACACCCATCCCGCGAGCATGGCAGCCCCGAGCAGGGATACGAGGAGTGACGCGCCTTTCGAGAGGGGCGTGGAAAAATCGGCGTTACGACGCATTGAAGAACCAGGCACCACCTACCCCTTCATGGGAAAAGGCCGGCCCGATACCGCATTCGTTTCGCGGAATTCCAGGGCTTTGCCGGTCTCGACGCGAGTATACCGGCAATGGGAAGGCGCGGGAAGGGGCAGCGATTGAAATCGATAATTGACAATAGGAAGAATTTGGGATAATTTTCCCAATATGGAGACAAGGATCTTACAAGCCATCTCCGCGGCAGTCGCAACCCTGCTGCGTCCCCTGGTACGCATTCTCCTGAGGAACGGCGTCCCCTACCGGACGTTTTCCGAGATCGCGAAGCGGGTCTACGTGGAGACGGCTACCGAGGAATTCGGCATCCAGGGACGAAAACAGTCCAAGTCCCGGGTTTCCATCCTCACCGGCCTCTCCCGGAAAGAGGTGCTCCGCGTGATGCGCCTCCCCGCTCCGGACGATCGGGGGGCCGGGGCACGGTACAACCGCGCCGCGCGCGTGATCGCAGGCTGGGTCCGGGACCGCCGCTTCGACGACGGCTCGGGAAATCCGGCCGCGCTGCCGTTCGAGGAGGGGGACTCGTCCTTCCGGTACCTCGTCAAGACCTACAGCGGGGATGCCCCCGCCCGGGCCGTACTGGACGAATTGCTGCGCGTGGGGACCGTCGAGCGGATGCCGGACGGGAAAATCCGGCTTCTTGAACGGTCCTACATCCCGAAGAAAGGCGAAATCGACAAGATCGGCATTCTGGGCACCGACACGGCGGACCTGATCGCGACCATCGACCACAACATCCGCCGGGCGGATGCCCCGTTTTTCCAGAGGAAGGTTTGCTACGACAACCTTCCCCTGGAGGCGCTCCCCGAACTGGAAAAAATTGCGGCGACCCAGGGGCAAGGAATGCTCGAATCCCTGGACGGCTGGATGAGCGCCCGGGACCGCGACACCAACGCCGGGGTTACGGGGACGGGGAGAAAGCGCGCCGGGGTCGGGATCTACTTTTTCCAGGATGACTACAAGGAGGCTGGAAAAACATGCTCCCCGTGAGGCGAACGTCCCGGCTCCTTCTCGGCGTCCTGTTGCTGGCGGCGATGACCTTCTCCCTCTCGACCTGCAACGGGATCGGCGGGTCCGAGTTTTCCGGCGGGGGAACCGGCGGGACCGGGATCAGCACGGGCTCCATCACTGGGTTCGGCAGCGTCGTGATGAACGGCACCCATTACTACACCGACAACGCGGTATTCCCCGGCTTCCGGACGAAAAAAATTTCGAAGGGCATGGACCGTTCCAATGCCGGGGACCGGGACGTGTTCCGGGTGGGCATGGTCATCACCGTTCGCCATTCGTCCGGCGACAACAACGCCGCCGAAATCGATTACGAGCCCAACCTGGTCGGACCGATCGCGTCGAAGGATTCCGGCAGCGGATTCGTCCTCCAGGTCCTTGGCCACACCGTCCTCCTGGACAATGCGGCGCTGTTCGCTTCCCTGGCCGAGGGCAATGTCGTGGAGGTCAGCGGCTTCGCCGACAACTCCGGCCGCATCCGCGAGACGTATCTCGAAGCGCTGCGCCCCGCCCCGATGCCGGGCGATACATTCACGATCAAGGGATTCATCTCCGATCATCGTCCCGCCGACGGCACTTTCGCCATCGGCCCGCTTCCCGACGGCTCCGGCATCACGGCGACCGTGACCTATGCCCCGGGGGCGGTCCGGGACCTCCCCTCCGGGCCTGCAAACGGCATGTACGTCCGGGTCGAGACCAGGGACATCCTGCCCGGAAGCGGCGGGATCAGGGCCGATCACGTCGCCCCGTTCGTCCCGAGGACGGCGTTCCCCGAGGGCGCAACGGTGGATCTCGACGGCCTGGTCACCCGGGTCGACAGCCGCTCCGGAAACATCCTCTCCTTCGATCTTGAAGGCAAGGCGGTCCGGACGAACGATGCCACGGTTTTCCTCGGCGGCGCCGGGACGGATATCCAATCCGACCTGAGGGTACAGGTTCGAGGCGCAGAGGCGGGCGGGGTTCTTTCCGCCGCCGTTCTGATAATCCGATAGGCGACGCGGACGGCGACGCTGCGGACCGCGCACGGCGTGCAATTCGGGAACAGCAACGGAAAGACGCAGAAAGAGGAGGGAAGAACCATGAGGACATCCGATCGGAAAATCCGGAACATCGCGTACCTGATTCTTGCCGTGGCGATTTCCGCCGCGCTCGCGGCATGCGGCGGAGGGGGAGGCGGCTCCACTTCCTCGCTGTCCGGAGGGCAAGCTTCCGCCAGCCTCTCCGTGGCATCCGCCCCCGCCTATCCCGCGGGGACGACCTTCGCGGTCCCGGCTGCGTCGCCGGTCGGGACATCGGCCCCTCCCGATTCGACGCCCGCCTTCGACCATGTCTGGGTGACGGTGACGAAAGTCGCGTTGATCCCTTCCACCGGCGAGGAGTTTCCCGACCGGGACGGGGAAATCGAGGCGATGGACTCCCCCGGAGAAGGCGGAACATCCGGCATGCCCGGATTCGTGATCTTCGAACTGCCCTCCCCCGCGGTGTTCGACCTGCTCCATCCCCCCACGGGGCGGCAGGTGGCCAGGCTGCTGAACAGGTTCCCGGACCTCCCGGCGGGAGAGTATTCGAAGATCCGCGTCTACTACAGCAAGGTGGAAGGGCAGACCTCCGACAACACGTTCGTCCCGTTCCATGCGACGGCTCACTATCATTTCGACGTCCACTTCGTGGGCGGAAACCTCATCGTTCCCGTGGCGCCCGACCCGGCCGGCGGCATCAAGTTCTACCGGATCCGCATCCAGGTGGTCGGCCTGAAGATCCACACCGCCGGGAACAGCGGCAACGTCCTGCTGCGGCCCCAGGTTTTCGCGACGGTCGAGCCCGCGGAATACATCGTCTCCGGCGTAGCGGGTAACGTGAACGCGGCGGACAACACCTTCGACATCCTCACGTCCGGCGGTGCCGTCGTTCCCGCAGCCTTCGGCGCATCCACGGGCTGGATCTATATCGACAACACCGTGGACCCCGCCAGGGCGAGCAGCGCGGCGGGCGATGTCCTTGGCGCAAGCGGCCTGCGGAACGGCGCGATCGTGGACGTGATCGGCACGTTCTCTCCCGGTAAAACCCTCCTCGCGGAGGAGGTGGACATCACCTTCCCCGACGTGCTCACGGGTTTGGTATCCGTCGGCTGGAACGGCGACACGTTCGACCTGATAAAGCCGCCCGGCGAGGACAACACCGTCATCCCGATGCCCTCACGGACCGGGGCCTACTATGACAACGCGGTGGATCTTTCCCGGTTATCCGATACGGACATCAAGGACCACGCGGCGATCACCGCGCGGGGCTACAATGTGGCCGGGGGGATCGACGCCTACTGGATCAGCATCGGGCCGGTCGTCGTCCCCCGGTAATCGGCCGGGGCGGGCCGGCGGCGGGAAGCACTCCGGCGAGGTCGGAAAGAGGGGTTACGGCGAAAGTCGTAGCCCCTTCGTTTTTCCTTCACGAAACTTTACCTCACCGGCGGGCTTCGAATTGGTTGATGAACAAGATCGGGAACGAGGAGGTCCGCCGGCCATGCCCGCAGGAAAAAGACCCATGCTGCCGGTGACGGTGTTCACCGACTACATATGACCGTTCTGCTATTTGGGCGAGAGGCGTCTCGCCCGTCTGAACGAGGACTTCGACGTGCGCGTGGAGCGCCGCTTCCTGGAGATCCACCCGCAGACGCCGGCGGAGGGAAGGCCCGTTTCCGATCTGGGGTACGCGCCGGAGCAGTGGGCCAGGATGACCGAGAACATCAAACGGATGGGGGAACCGGAGGGGATCGTCTTTTCCGACAGGGCCTTCACGACG
>Ga0316628_100003420_pt1 | contig 12219 bp, 13 predicted proteins | sample OWC_Aug_M2_C1_D5_FD_207648 | JGI IMG/M metagenome (GOLD analysis project Ga0316628, IMG submission 207648) | Wetland soil microbial communities from Old Woman Creek delta, Ohio, United States - OWC_Aug_M2_C1_D5_C | ecosystem: Environmental > Terrestrial > Soil > Wetlands | place: USA: Ohio...
TCGGCCACCGGGGGCCCGGAGTTGCGCGAAAGAAATCATGCGACCGCGGTCGCCGCGAAGGCTCGAAGAGTCATGAAGAACACCTCCCTCCTTTTCCCGGTCCTCCTCGCCGCCGTTTTCGCGGTCCCCGCCGTCGCGTGCCTTCCCGGCGCCAGCCTCGACAAGGGCAAGCTCGTGTCGACGGCCTCCTTCGATCACAGCTGTCCCAAGGAGAAGATCGACGTCGTGACCGAGGACGATCACGGCATGGACGGCACCGGCAACTACCTCCTCAAGGTCTGCGGCGCAGAAAAGCGCTACAAGCGCGCCGGCACCCTCTACTACGACGCCGACAAGGGCAGCCCGATCCCCGGCGCGAAGTGAGCGCGGGTGGCAGTCGCGCCCTCAGGGCCGCACGAAGTGCCTAGAATCGCGGGCCGCCAGCGAATGTGCTATACCTATCGGGATGAGCGGTACACGCAAGTTGGAGAGGTTCGATCTCGAACGGCCCGCGGCCTTCCAGAGCGGCACGCGGCGGCTCGACAAGTTCGCGCCGCCGCATGAGTCGTCGCTGTCCATCCCGACGCCGGTCGCCGAGATCTCGCCCGCGGTTCTCGCGGCCGCGCGTTCGTCGTTCGTGGCCGTCGAAGAGGCGGTCATCATCGCGCGCGACCCGGAGCCCAAACCGGCGCCGGACCCCGAACCGGCGCCGGAGCCCGAAGCAGGATCACCGCGCTCGGCCCGCAACGCCGATCGCGAGCCCGGCGTCGAGAAGCTGCGCACGCGGCTCGCGCGGAAGTTCACGACCCTCGCCGACAACGTCACCGAAGGCTTCGACGAGTTCCAGATCGGCGCGGGCTGGTGGGTCGTCGAGCTCACCGCGCCCGAAGGCATGTCGACCGGCGGCGGCAAGCAGATGCTCCAGTACCTCCGGCTGCGTCCCACGCGCCAGGGTCATGCGGTGCTCGTCGGCGGCGTCGTCAACGCCGTCGCACGGACCGCCGAGCTCCGCGACCACGCGCACATGGAGATGATCTACCGCGCGCGCTTCGGTCGCACGCTCGAGATCACGGGCCCCGAGTGGGAGCAGTTCCTCCGCAAAGCCGAGGTGGTGCTTCGTCAGGAGCGGATCCGCACCGAACGAGTCGCTGCTCCGCGCGACGTCCGCATGCTCGTCCAGAGCAGCAGCCGGTCCGCCGATGTCGCGGCACGCCGGAAGCTGGCAGCGGCGGTCGCCTTCGGCGTCAGCACCGCGGCGGCGGCCCTCGTCGTCTGGCGTGTCGTCGTGGCGCTCTGGCCCTGAGCACCCTCATGCTAAGACGCGGCCACGATGAGGGCCGTCTTCCTTTCCCCCGGCTATCCCGCGGAGATGACCCATTTCGTCCGCGGGCTCGCCGAGGTCGGCGTCACCGTCTACGGCGTCGGGGACACGCCGCGTGACTCGCTTCCCGCGCACGTGAAGCCGTATCTCGCGGACTACCTCACCGTGCCGCGCATGCTCGACGAGCACGACGTCGCCAATCGCGTCTCCGACTGGCTGCGCGGCCGCGCCGTCGATCGCGTGCTGACCAACTGGGAGCCCTGCGTCCTCCTCGCCGCGCGCCTGCGCGAGCGCTGGGGCATGCCCGGCATGTCGGTCGATACCGTGATGGCGTTTCGCGACAAGGAGCTGATGAAGACACGCCTGCGCGCCGCCGGCCTGCGCGTGCCGAAGTCGCGACGCGTGCATACTGCACACGAAGTCCGCGAAGCCGCGGAGGAGATCGGCTACCCGCTCATCCTCAAGCCGATCGGTGGCGCGGGCTGCGCCGACACCTACAAGGTCACGAGCGCCGCCGAGCTCGAGAAGACGCTCCCCGCCCTCGGCAACCTCTCGGAGGCGAGCTGCGAGGAATACATCGACGGCGAGGAGCTGACCTTCGACACGGTGTGCCTGCGCGGCAAGCCCGTGATCGAGAACGTCACCATGTATCTCCCGAAGCCGCTCGAAGCGGCGACGCAGGAGTGGGTCAGCCCGATGGGGATCAGCATCCGCGATCTCGCCCAGCCGAAGCTGGCCGGCGGAATCGCGCTCGGTCGTGCCGCGCTCGACGTGCTCGGCATGGGCGACGGCTTCACGCACATGGAGTGGTTCCTCACGCCGAGCGGCGAGGCGGTCTTCGGCGAGATCGCCTGCCGCGCGGGTGGAGCCGGCCTCGTCGATCAGATCAACTACACCTGTGACGTCGATCTCTATCGCGAGTGGGCGCGCGTCGCGTGCTGGGGCTACTTCGAGGCCAGCACGGTCCGCAAATACAACGTCGGCATGATCTTCAAGCGCGCGCGCGGCTGGGGCTACATCACGCGCATCGAAGGCCTCCGCGACTGGCTGCACGCCTGCGGAGGATGGGTGGTCGAGGAGAACCTCTCCCGCCCCGGAACGCCGCGGCGAGACTGGAAGCAGGCCCAGCTCGCCGACGGTCGTCTCATCGTGCGCCACCCCGACTGGGATCAGGTGATGCGCATGTGCATGTCGGCGGCGACCGACATCCAGATCCACGCGCAGTAGCGCACGGCGCTGGGCTACGCCTTGCGGGCTGCCGCCTCGCGGAGCTTGTCCTTCTTGCTCTTGCGCTTTCCCTTCACGCCGCCGTGCGGATCGCGGACCGGCGCACCGGCGACCGTCGGCTCGAGGATCGCTGGCTCGAACCCCGCGATGCGTTCGCGCTCGATGTGAAGGTGATGACGCCTCTCGATGAGCCGGAAGTGGGCGTCGGTATCGGCGCTGACGAAGCTGATGGCGACGCCCGCCTCGCCGGCTCGCCCGGTGCGGCCGATGCGGTGCAGGTAATCGACGGCGGAGCGTGGGAGGTCGTAGTTGATGACCGCCGGCAGCTGCACGATGTCGAGGCCGCGCGCCGCGAGATCGGTCGCCACGAGCACCTGCACGCGCTTGGCCTTGAAGTCGGCGAGCGCCTGGGTCCGTGCGCCCTGCGAGAGCTGACCGTGGAGGGCCACCGCCGCGATGCGTGGACTCTGCACGGATTCCGCGCGCTTTCCGGCGCGATTCAGCTTGTCGGCGACGTGCTCGGCGGCGTAGCGACTGCCGACGAAGACGAGGACGTGCGACCAGCCGTGCGTCTCGATGAGGTGACGGAGCAGCATCGTGCGCTTCGGCGCATCGACCTCGATGGCGCGCTGCACGATGAGCGCGCCCGCGTCGCCCAGCGAGGTCCCGGCGTCGACGTCGATACGCAGCGGATCCTCGAGGACCTCCTCGGCGAGAGCGCGTACGGAGGGCGGGAACGTCGCGGAGAACAGGAGGCTCTGGCGGCGCTCCAGGAGCGCGAGCAGGCGCGTCAGCTCGTCGGCGAAGCCCAGCGAGAGCAGCCGATCGGCCTCGTCGAGGACGAGGATCTCGACGGACGACAGCCGCAGCGCGTTGTGGTCGACGAGGTCGAGGAGGCGCCCCGGCGTGCCGACGACGATGTCCGCCCCGCCGCGCAGCGCCATCATCTGCGGGTTGATCGAGCCTCCGCCGACCGCGAGGCACGTCTTCGGCGGCTTCGGCAGATAGCGCGTGCACGCCGCGATGACGTCGGCGACCTGCGCCGCGAGCTCGCGCGTCGGAGCGACGACGAGCGCGCGCACCGGTCGCGACCGCAGGCTCGCGTGCCCCTCGGCGAGCATGTGGAGGATGGGCAGGACGAACGCCGCCGTCTTGCCCGACCCGGTCTGCGCCGACGCCCAGAGGTCGCGTCCGGCGAGGACGGCGGGAATGGCTTCGGTCTGGATGGGCGTCGGCTCCGCGTAGCCGAGGTCCGCGACCGCGCGGACGAGCGGCTCGGAGAGACCGAGCGACGCGAATGGGCTCATCGGCGAAGGCACGCCCGTGACATGCATCGCCAATACCACACGAGGATCGCCGGTCGCATGGACATCGGCGGCAAGCGTTGTACTCAAGAGCCATGAGCACGATTGACGTGAGGACGGCGACGCTTCCGCTGCGCTCCGGCGGCTCCATTCCCCAGGTCGGCCTCGGCGTGTGGCAGACGCCTCGCGGCGAGGTGACGCGCGAAGCGGTCTTCGCGGCGCTCCGCCTCGGTTACCGCCACATCGACACCGCGCGGATCTACGGCAACGAGGCGGACGTGGGCGCCGCGGTTCGCGAGAGCGGCGTGCCGCGCGCCGAGATCTTCGTCACGACGAAGCTCTGGAACGACGACCAGGGCTTCGACGAGGCGCACCACGCGTTCGACGCCAGTCTCTCCCGGCTCGGCCTCGACTACGTCGACCTCTACTTGATCCACTGGCCGGTGGCGGGTAAGCGCCTCGATTCCTGGCGCGCGCTCGAGCGCATCAAGGCCGAGGGGCGCGCGCGCCACATCGGCGTCAGCAATTTCCTCGTGCCGCACCTCGAGGAACTCCTCACCCATGCGAACGAACCGCCGGCCGTCGATCAGATCGAGGTCCACCCGTTCATGCAGCAGCGCGAGACGCGTGCATTCTGCAAGAAGAACGACATCGTCGTGGAGGCCTACAGCCCGCTCACCCGTGGCGAACGGCTCGACCACCCGGTGGTGGCGGCCATCGCGAAGCGCACGAAGCGGTCGCCGGCGCAGGTGCTCCTGCGCTGGGGCGTACAGCACGGCCTCGTGGTGCTGCCGAAGTCGACGTGGGAGCAGCGCATCGCCGAGAACGGCGCGCTCTTCGACTTCTCGCTCGACGCCGCGGCCATGAAGGAGCTCGACGCGCTCGAGGAGGGCCTCGCCACCGGGTGGGACCCGCGCACGCAGAAGTGACCGGCAGCCGCGAGGACCGTCAGAGCGAGAAGTGGACGAGCAGCGAGAGCGCGACGACGACGTGGGTCGGCTCGTCGCCGTCGTCCGATACCACGCTGCCGCTCTTCGTCTTGAGCTCGGCGGAGCCGATCGACCCGACGTCCACGCCCACGTTCAGGTCGGCCGTCGTCGCGGGACGAGCGCCGTGCGCTCCCGCGAAGCGATAGCCCGCACCGAGCTTCGCCTCGACGGGGCTCGAAAACGAGTAGGTCGCGCCGCCCCCGGCGGGACCGCTGTAGTTGGTCGCCAAGCCGAGGCCGAGCTCGCCGTAGACGCCGTGCGTCCGATCCTCGGCGAACTGGAGGATTACCGGGACCTGCGTCGAGTACCCCGCGTTGCACTCGGAGCAGCGGAGCACCTCGTGTCCGTACGACGCACGGACGCCGGTGAGGATCCCGAAGTGCGGCGTCGCGTAGTAGCCGAGGCGTAGCTCGAACGTGACGCCCGGGGTGAGGGGTCGGAGGCCGCTGATGAAGGACGTCGCCGGCACGAGCGCGCCGCTCCCGAGCTGGATCACCCAGCCGGTGGGCTTCACCTCGGGTGCGCTGGCCGTGCGGGGCGGCATGACCACGGCGTCGCGCGCCGGAGGCGCAGCGCCGGCACCCATGCCCGGCTGGCCAGCGGGCAGTGCCGGTAGGGTCTCGGGCGCACCGGCCGGCGCCGCTGCCGGCGCACCGGGATCGCCCGGCCCGCCCGCACCAACGCCGATGGACGCGCTCGTGACCGTGGTGATCGCGGTCACGTCCCGGGGCACCGGTGGGAGCGGCGGCAGCACGTCGGCCTTCGGCAGCGGCGCGAGCAGGACGCGCGGCGACGCGCCGGTCGCGGTAGTCCCCGCGCGCTTGGCGATGCGCTTTCCCGTAGCGGCCGGTGCCGCCGCCGCGCTGGACGGCGCGAAGGTGACGAGACCGACCACGACCGAAGCCACGACCATCGAAGCGAGCATGAAGGTGCGCATGACCGCCTGTCGGCCACGCGCGGCCGCAGTTGCGTCCTACGTTTCGGCCGACTCTGCGGCGATCCGGCGGCGATTCAGCCCGGGAAAACGCGCGCTGTCCGCGGATTCCACCGCTTGGTGCCGCCGGCCGGAGAGAGCGGCGGGATCGCCACGGTGCCGCGCATGCCTTGGTGGCCGCCCGAGCGCTTCACCACCGCGGCGAGCAGCGCCTCGGCGAGCGCGAAGGAGGCGAACTCGGCGATCCATCCCCCGCGCGGGATGCCCTTCACCTTGGCGAAGACGCCTTGCTCGAAGAACTCGAGGAGCGGTCCCCACGCCGCGCCCATGTGGCCCTTGTCGACCGCGAGCACGCGACACACGCCGCCGGTGCGGTCGGCAAGCGGCACGAAGCTCGTCTCGAGCTTCTCGACCGCGCTCTCGTCCTTCGAGATGCGGCCGCGGATGATGCGATGCGGGTTGCGGTTGGTCGTCTCGTGGACGCCCTTCGTCTCCGCGTCTTGCAGGCTGTAGCGATAGGCCGCCGTGCCCTTGCCGGGGAGCGAAGGGTCGCTCGCGAGGGAGAACGTGTACGGCGGCTTCTCGGCCTCGATGACCGGCAAGGTCGTGATCGAATCGACGACCAGCACGGTGTCGACCCAGATCTCCTTGATGTTCTTGCCGCCGTTCGGGTTCGTCTTGCCGTAGATGATGACGTCGCCGGGACTCACGGTCTCGGGAAGGCTGTCGGCAATGACCTTGCCCGCGCCCATCACCTTCTCGTTCGCGAGGTTCGCGCCGTCGAGACGAAGGAACGCGTGGAACGGTCCCCACGGATCGGAGAACACGCACGGATCCTGGTAGGAGCCCACCACGCCCGGCGCCTCACCGAGTGGATCGAAGAAGCCGTCGGCCATCACCCAGAACGGCCCCTGACGGAGCTCGCTGCCGAGCAGCGTTCCGGTGACCTCGAACGGCACGCGTCCGGAGATGTTGTCGGCCCCGGGCTTCTGGGCAGGCTCGAGCGAGTGCGGGAAGAAGAAGGCGCGTCGGCTCACGACTGAGTGTCTACCAGATCAGGCGCTCAGTCGGTGGCGGACTCGACCTCGGGCTCGAGGCGCACCAGCGTCGACTGGCCGCGGAACATCTTCGCGTCATACGGCCGCGCCGGGCCGACCTTCTTGATGATCCAGCCCGTGTACTGGTTCAAGACCCAGTCCTGCTCGTAGCGGCCCTGGTTGTCGACCTCGAGAATGAGGTTCTCGTCCTTGACGGCGTAGATGGCCGTCTCCGGGACGCGATCGCCGAAGACCTCGGGCTTGGGGTGCTTCTCCTTCGTGATCACCTCGAAGGAGCCGATCTCGGGGGTCTTGCCGGGGACACCTGTATAATACATGTGAATGACGTCGCCGATGGCGACCGCCTTCGACGGCTCGCCCATCTGGCCGGTCTTTTCGTGCGCGGCACGACAGAGGAGCCCGCGATTAGCGAGCATCACGGTGCCCGCGCGGTCCACGTTCTTCACAGTCGCTTTGTAAGCCCATTCCATGGTGTCAGCAGCTCCGGTGGCGGAGCATGGCACTGCGGTGGTGGGCCCACAAGGAAACCGTCAGGTCTTCTTCTCGACCTCGAGCTGTGGCATCCGCTCCTCGAGCCGAGCTGCGAGCTTAGCGAAGTCGCACGCTTGCGGAGGGCCTCCTCGAGGCCGAGCTTCTCGCCGAGCGCAACCGGCGTCGTGTGCTCGCTCGTCGACACCACGCCGTCGAGCTGGGCAAACCAGGCCGCGAGCGGGCGCCTGGCTATCGAGTGCTACCTTCGCGGGAGGTGCCGGAGATCACGATCCACGAGACGACGGACGACACCGGAGCGGTGGTCCGCACCCGCCTCTCTCGAGAGGACGGGGTCTCTGCGCTGAGCGTGGGTAGAGACATGCTCCGCCTGCCCGACGGCGCGCTCGAGGCGGTGATGAAGCGCTACGGAAAGCCGCTCGACGCGCCCGAGAGCGACATGATGATCGACCAGAGGCTCGAGCTCGGTGACGGATGCGCGCTCGTGCGGTTTCGCTTCATGCGCCGCTACGACGTCATCGCGCGCGACTATCTCGTGCTCTATCGGCCGGATGCCGAGCCGCTCTGCGAGATGGCCACCTCGATCACCGCTGCGCTCGACCACCTCGCGCGGAGGTTCGCGGCATCGCAGACCGAGTGAGCCAAATCGCCACGGCAACCGGCCCGGCAACCCCCGCGATCAGCGGAAATAGGCGGCGGAACGGACGTTGCTCTCCCTCCTGGTGAAGTCGAGCTTCCCGAGGTGCCCCAATGGCCGCTAATCCTCTCCATGTGACCGACGAAAAACCGAGCGACCCCACCTCTGCAACCCACGCGACCGCCGCCGCGACCGGCGCGACGGTCGCGGTGACGGCGCCGTTCTACCTGAGCGTTGCCGGCCAGACCGACATCGGCAAGGTGCGCGAGAAGAACGAGGACACGTTCGTCGTCGCCGACCTCACGGGCGGCACGCTGCTCGAGAGCGTGCCTCATGCGCGCTTCGACGTGGGCGAGCGCGGCGTGCTGCTGGCGGTCTCCGACGGCATGGGCGGCGCCCAGGCCGGCGAGGTGGCGAGCGCGCTCGTCGTCGAGACGCTCACGCGCGCGATGAAGGACGCACCTCCGGGGAGCCGTCGTGACGCGCTCATGGAGCAGGCCATCCAGCAAGCCCATCGCGCGGTGTGGGACACGGCGAAGCGCGAGTCGAAGAAGATGGGCGCCACGCTCACCGCGGTCTTCGTCCATGCGGGACAAGCGTTCATCGCCGAGGTCGGCGACTCGCGCGCGTACCTGATTCGCGAGGGCAAGATGTGCCAGCTCACGCACGATCAGAGCATGGTCCAGATGCTCGTCGACACCGGCATCATCGAGGCGGATCAGGCCGAGCATTCGCCGATCCGGAACATCATCCTCCAGGCGATGGGCAATCAGCCCAGCGTGAAGGTCGCGATGGCGAAGCTCGAATTGCGCGATCGAGACTGCTTCGTCCTCTGCTCGGACGGCCTCACCGGCCTCGTCCACGACGACGAGATCCGCGATGTCGTCCTCGCCTCCGGTCGCCCGGAGGTGGCCGCCAAGCAGCTCGTCGACCTCGCCAACGAACGCGGCGGCAAGGACAACATCACCGTCGTGGTGGCCGGCGTCGGCGGCGGTCTCTCGCGCCCCGCCACGGGCGAGACGATCAACGACACGTTCCAGGTCCTGACCACGTTCGAGCCGCCGGGGCTGCCCAAGAAGGAGCCCGAGAAGGAGCCCGAGAAGGCGCCCAAGAAGGAAGCGACGTAGGTTTTTCGGCAGGGGGCGCGCCGCACCTCTTGTCAGCCCCGAGAAGCCTATTAGGGTGCCACTCGCGGAGTTCCGCGAGGAGGATGTACCCGTGACGATCGTCAACTCTCTCAAGTCCCTGCCGCTCTTCCAGGGCGTGCCCGAGGCCCGCCTCGGCGAGCTCGTCGCCGCTTTCCAGCCGGTCACGCACAAGGCGGGCACGACGCTCTTCAAGGCCGGCGACATCGCCACGCACTTCGAGCTCCTCACGAAGGGCGAGGTCTGCCTCGAAGAGTCGCCCACCACCAGGTTCGATCTCCGTCCGGTCTCGCCGCTCGGCGAGCTCGGTGCGCTCACGGGCATCCCGCGCAGCACGACTGCCACGGCCACCACCGACATCGAGGTCCTCACGGTGCCGGTCGGCGACCTCCTCGGCTTCTTCGATGCCAACGCCGACATCGGTCTCGCGTTCTACAAGAACCTGCTCGGCGTCGTCAGCGACAAGGTCCGCCGCGACCGCCGCCGCCTCGGCGAGATGCGCGCGAACATCATCCGCACGCAGAAGGCGATGAAGGCCATGCGCGAGACCGTCCTCGCGGCCGCCGAGAGCGAGATCTCGAAGCCCCTGTTCGAGTCGCTCGACCAGCTCATCGACAACAACCGTCGCGCCAACTACCGCGTGTCGCCGACCGCCGGATTTCCCGCGCAGGTGCGGCTCGACAACGGTCACCTTGCGCGCGTCGTCGAGGTCAGCGAGGGCTACCTGAAGATCGAGGGCAAGACCGCCGACCTCACGAGCGATCCGAGCTATTGGGCCGGCGTCCTCGTCATGCCGACGTCGGAGATCCTCGTGAGCGGCACCGTGCTCCGCGAGGACAACGGCGCCGTCGTCGTGAAGCTCGACACGCTCGTCGACGAGTTCAAGGCGAAGCTCGACGACTACAGCGTGCGGCTGCAGCTCCTCGACTACGTCGTCTGAGCGCTCAGGTCGTCGCTCAGGTCGTCGCTCAGGTCGTCTGGGAGTCGTCCCAGCCGGAGTCGACGTCTTCCAGGTTGACCCTGGCGAGGTTGGCTCCGGCGTGCGCCGACGGCCACGTGAGCGACGTCTCCGAGATGTCGAACTCCGTCGACATCGGGGCGCTCTCCTCTTGCTCCGCAGAAGCCAGGAGCAGAACGCAGCGCACGGACACGCGCTCGAGGCGGAGCACCGCCGTCAGCTCGCGGCGCTTCTCGAACGCCGCGACGACCTCGGCGAGCGGTAGCGCCAGCGCGATCGCGGGAAGGACGCGCTCTCGAAGGCCCGCGCCGATCTCGGACATGATGCGGACCTTCGTGCCTGCTTCGTCGTCGAAGAGCTCCACGGCAAGATCGCCTTCGAGCCACGTGCACGCCGGCGTCGCGAGACGGCCGACCAGGGCGAGCAGCGTCCGTGTCGCCGACCGATCGGACGGGAGCCCGGCTATGCGCGCGAGCAGCGCAGCGCATTCGTCACGGGAGAGGAGCGCGGCAAGAGCGTCCCGCTCGGACAGATCGGAAGCACGTGCGAATCGGGCCATGAATGCGTACCGGGTCGCCATCGGTGCCGGTCTTTAGCACGCGAACGATGACGTGCCAGCCGGCCGGAGCTCCGGTGCGGCCTACCTGCGGCGCCGCTTCGCCTCCGTGAAGTTGCTGCTGGAGAGGGCTCGCCCGGCGCGGATCAGCGGAATGACGCCGAGACCGAGGAACAGGCACGGAACGAAGAAGATGAGGCCGCGCATCGCGCTCGGCTCATCCATCCCGAACGGGCCCCCCAACGCGGCGACGACGAACCCCATGACGCCGGACGCCGCGGCGCCGCACGCCACCTTCTTCCACGGGATCGGCCGCTTTTTGTTCTCGAGTGACTTGGCGTAGTCGAAGTAAACGATGCGATCCTCGTCGCGCTCGTCCGATCGTCGGTAGGAGGACGGCATCATCAACCTCGGCACGCGAAGGGTTGCGTGGGTGGCTGCCGGTCGTGGACCTTCCTCGCCTCGGCGCTCATGTCGATGCCGGCGTGCTTCGGCTGCGCGCCGATCCAGTTGAAGTATTCGACTCCCTTGCCGAAGGCGACGTCGTTGCGCTGGCGATCCGCGAAGCCGTTGTCCTTCATCCAGCGCTGCATGGCCTCGGCGCGGGCGGGGGTGTTGCCGAGCTGCTGCGTGGCGGCGAACGCACGCTCCTGCGCCATGAAGCCCTCGTCGGCGCGGCCCTGGAGGATCGGCCTCAGCGCCGCGTCCTTGCCGTTCAGCTGCTCGAGGAGCTGGCCCGTGCCCTTCTCGACGCCGGGACGCCGCGCCTTCTCGTCGGCGCCGAAGCGCGGGTCGAACGCGAGGCTCGTTGCGAGCGCCACGTTCACCGCGTCGTTGTGCTGGAGCGCGCGGAGGTTGTCGCCCTTCTGATGCGGCTCTGCCCAGGCATGCATGTAGAGCTCATAGGCGCCGACGACCGTCCCGGTCGCGACGCCGACGCCAATCGCCGTGCCTGCAACTCTTCCCGCGCTTGCCGCGGCGACGGCGGCGGCGCCGTGGCCCTCCATCAACCCGTACTCGGCGACATCGGGCGCGAGCTCCTTTGCGAGACCGACCGCGACCTCCTTCGCGCCCTCTCCGGGCGTCCCATGGTTTCGCTCCTCCCAGGCTCGAGCCGAGCTGCGCAGGCCCGCTCGCCCTTGGACGTGCTCGTCCTTCTGGACGAGGCCGGCGTCGTGCGCCCAACCGTCCACGAGATCCTCGGTCCGCCGCCTGCAGTCCACGCCATCGACACCCATCGCGTCACCTCCTCGGGGACGCCGGTCGGCCGCTCCGCGAGGAAGTTGCGTGCGAAATCCGCGCAACCGATTCCGCCGCCGGCCGACGAAGCCCTCCATGATGACCATGAACAAGGCGAAGAGCCTTGCCCTCGATTGTGTCGCGCGGCTCACCGGCCGCACCCGAGCCGAGCTCCTCATCATCGACGAGCTGACCCAATGCCGCCGCAGCGGCTGGATCTTCTTCTACGAATCGCGGGCTTACCTCGAGAACGGCGATCTGTCGGCTGCGATCGGAAAGACCGGCCCGGTCGTCGTCACCCACCAGGGCGACGTGCACCAGCTCGGCGGCGAGCGTCCCGCCGAAGACGTGCTGCACGACTTCGAGCAGAGCCTGCGCCGCCG
>Ga0316628_100003421_pt1 | contig 12218 bp, 7 predicted proteins | sample OWC_Aug_M2_C1_D5_FD_207648 | JGI IMG/M metagenome (GOLD analysis project Ga0316628, IMG submission 207648) | Wetland soil microbial communities from Old Woman Creek delta, Ohio, United States - OWC_Aug_M2_C1_D5_C | ecosystem: Environmental > Terrestrial > Soil > Wetlands | place: USA: Ohio...
GGCGTCGTTGCCGGCGGGCGAGCGGACCGTGATCCCGTTCAGCCGCATCCGCAAGCTCACCGCCGAGCACATGGTGCGCTCGAAAGCGACCAGCCCGCACGTGCTGCAGGCGGTCGAGGCGGATTTTCATCTGGTCGAGAAGGTGCGCAAGGCGTGCGGCGACGCGTGGCGCGCGCGCGAAGGCTTCGGGCTCACCTATCTGCCGTTCATCTGCCGCGCGGTGTGTCTCGCGCTGCCCGAATATCCGCATCTCAATGGCAGCGTCGACGGCGAGGCGCTGGTGGTGCACGGCCGCATCAACCTCGGCATCGCGGTCGATCTCGAGCTCGACGGGCTGACGGTGCCGGTGATCCGCGACGCTCCGTCGCGCTCGGTGGCCGAGCTCGCGCGCGCGATTCACGATCTCGCCGGCCGTGCGCGGCGCGGCGCGCTCGGGCCTGACGACTATGCCGGCGGCACCTACACGATTTCCAATTCCGGCTCGTTCGGCACGCTGATCACCGCGCCGATCATCAACCAGCCGCAGGTCGCGGTCCTGTCCACCGACGGGGTGCGCAAGCGCCCGGTGGTGATCGAAGGTCCGGACGGCGATTCGATCGCCATCCGCCCGGTCGGCATTCTCGCCCAGTCGTTCGACCATCGGGCGATCGACGGCGCCTATTCGGCCGCCTTCCTGCGCCGGCTGCGCGAGATCGTCGAGACGCGCGACTGGGACGTCGAGATCGGCTGAAGCAACTCAATCGACAGGAACCGGGTATCGCCATGGCTAAGGACGCGTTGAAGAAGCACTCGATCGGCTGGATCGGCGCCGGGCGCATGGGCTACGCGATGGCGGCGCGGCTGCTCAAGGACGGCTGCGACGTCGCGGTCTGGAACCGCACCCGCGCCAAGGCCGAGCCGCTGGCCGAATACGGCGCGACGATCGTCGACAGGCCGTCCGAGCTCGCCGGACGCGACATCGTGTTCACCATGCTGGCGGGACCGAAGGATTTCGTGAACATCACGACCGGCAGCGACGGCGTGCTGGCGGTGAAGGGCAAGGCGCCGCGCATCCTGATCGACTGCACCACGGTTTCCGAGGAAGCCTCGGCCCAGGTGCGCGCCGCCGCGGCGAAGGTCGGGACGAAGATGCTGGCCGCGCCGGTCAGCGGCAACGCCAAGGTGGTGAAGGCCGGTAAGCTCTCGATCGTCGCCTCGGGACCGAAGAGCGCCTATGACGAGGCGCTGCCCTATCTCGAAGCCCTCGGCACCGGCGCGAGCTATGTCGGCGAGGGCGAGCGCGCGCGCATCGTCAAGATCTGCCACAACGTGTTCCTCGGCGTCGTCACCCAGTCGCTCGCCGAAGTGACCGTGCTGGCGGAGAAGGCCGGCATCCCGCGCCACGCCTTCCTCGAGTTCATGAACAAGAGCGTCATGGGCTCGGTGTTCTCGCAGTACAAGACGCCGGCCATGGTCAATCTCGACTTCCACGTGACCTTCACGCCGGAGCTGCTGCGCAAGGACCTCGATCTCGGGCTCTCCGCCGGACGCGCCCTCGAAGTGCCGATGCCGGTCGCCGCGCTGACGCGCGAGATCGTGCAGGCGATGATCGGCAACGGCTACGCCGACCTCGACTTCTCCGCCCTGCTGGCGCAGGAGGCGAAGGCGGCAAACCTGACGCTGGAGCCGGAGAACGTCGCGGTTTCCGACGGTCTCTGAAACGCCGTTCGGCGACCCTTCCTCCGGTTGCGAACGGCCGATGTTCCTGTCGTTGACGTCGGCGGACGGGCCGGAGCGCCGGCTTGCGATCCGATGCGTCTCGATGCGCGATCGCTTCTCGTGTAAATTCGGCTGTCGAGCGCAGCCAGACGGGGACTCCACCCCGCAGCGGCGGCGCAACAGGGAGGTTCATATGAACGGCAATCGCATCAATCGTCACGTCGCCATCCTTGCGGCCGTCGCCGGCATCGTCGGCATCGGCGCCGTCGATGCCGCGGCGCAGTCCTATCCGACGAAGGCGGTGGTCATGGTCGTTCCGTTCTCGCCGGGCGGGACGGCCGACGTGGTCGCGCGGCTGCTCGCACAGGAAATGAAGGGCGAGCTGAAGCAGTCCTTCGTCGTCGAGAACAAGGCCGGTGCGACCGGCGCGATCGCCGCCACCTACGTGGCCAAGTCGGCGCCGGACGGCTATCGCCTGCTGGTGGGGACGGCATCGGTCAACACCGTCAATCCCGCGTACAAGAAAGACGTGGGGTTCGATCCGCTGCGCGACTTCGCGCCGGTCGTGCTGTTCGCGAACTTCCCGAACATGCTGGTCGTCAACCCGTCGGTACCGGCGAAGACCGTGCCCGAGCTGATCGCGGTGCTGAAGGCCAATCCGAACAAGTACAATTTCGGCAGCTCGGGCGTCGGCAGCTCGCTGCACCTGTCCGCGGAGCTGTTCAAGCTGCTGTCCGGCACGAAGATGACCCATATTCCCTACAAGGGCAGCGCGCCGGCCCTGAACGACCTGCTGGCCGGGCGCATCCAGATGACCTTCGACAACATGACGACGGTGTGGCCGCTGGTGCAGCAGGGCCGGCTGCGCGCGCTCGGCGTCACGACCAAGGCGCGCGTGCCGCAGGCGCCGGACGTGCCTTCGATTTCCGAGACCCTGCCGGAATACGACGCGGCGTCGTGGGTCGGTCTGCTGGCGCCGGCGAAGACGCCGAAGGCCATCGTCGACACGCTCGCCGGCGCGGTGGATCGCGCGCTCAAGAAGCCCGACATCTCGAAGAAACTGGTCGACCTCGGCGCCGCGGTCGGCGGCGGCACGCCGGCCGAATTCGCCGCCTTCGTCAAGGCCGACCTCGCGCGGTGGCAGGACGTCGTGCGCAAGGCCGGCGTCGGCGGCAAATGACGGTGGTGGGCCGAGCCGCCCTTGACCGTTCGGTCCCCGCGGCCACAATGACCGCGGGGAGGAACGGATGACGGCGCAGTTCGTAAGAACCGACGACAAGGTCGAGCTTTACGTCGAGGAAACCGGCGACGGCCCGCCGGTCCTGTTCCTGCACGAATTCGCCGGCGACTGGCGCAGCTGGGAGCCGCAGATCCGCCATCTCTCGCGCCAGTACCGCTGCGTCGCCTTCAACGCCCGCGGCTATCCGCCGTCCGACGTGCCGGCCGCGGACGCGAAGTATTCGCAGGACCGGGCGCGGCTCGACGCTATCGCGGTGATGGATGCGCTCGGGCTGGAGCGCGCGCATGTCGTCGGCCATTCGATGGGCGCCTACACCGCGCTGCATTTGGGCATCCGCAACCGCAACCGGGTGCGCTCGATCGTCGCCGCCGGCTGCGGCTGGGGCTCGAATCCGGCAACGCGCGAGGAAAGCGCGCGGCTCGCGCAGGAGATCGCCCGCATGTTCCGCGACGACGGCATCGAAGCGGCGGCGCGCGCCTATGCCGACTTTCCGATGCGCTGGCCGCACCGCGCCAAGGACCCGCGCGGCTGGGCGGAATTCGCGCGGTTGCTGGCCGAGCATTCGGGCGAGGGCATGGCGCTGACCATGCTGAACGTGCAGATGAAGCGCCCGACGCTGTGGGACATGGAAGCGGAGCTGAAGCGCCTCGATGCGCCGGTTCTGGTGATCGTCGGCGACGAGGACGAGCCCTGCCTCGACGGCAGCGTGATGCTGAAGCGGACGATACCGAGCTGCGCCCTTTACGTCGTGCCGCGCGCCGGCCACACCATCAACAGCGAGGAGCCGGCCGCGTTCAACGCCGCGCTGATGGAGATGTTCGCCGCCGTCGACGCCGGCCGCTGGATGGCGCACAAGGCGCGGTGAATCAGTGAATTCTGTCGTCCCGGACAAGCGGGACGCTCCGGCGTCCCGCGCGATCCGGGACCTGCAACCGTGCGGTGTCGGATCCCGGCTCGCGGCTTTCAGCCGCTTGGCCGGGATGACAAGAAACTGGTCGCTATGCCGCGCGGAATTTTACCGATCCCGCGCCATGTCCATCAGCGGCTTCATCTGGCCGCCGTCGATCTCGATCATGGTGCCGTTGACGAAATGGGCGAGATCCGAGGCGAGATAGGTGACGAGATTGGCGACCTCCTCCGGCTCGGCGATGCGGCCGAGCGGGATCGAGCGCGGCGCGAGGGTGTTCGCCTCCTCGAAGCTGATCTTCATGTCGCGCGCCATCGCCTTGACCAGCCCGTCCCAGCGCTCGGTGCGCACCGGGCCGGGATTGACGGCGCAGAAGGTGATGTTCTCCTTGCCGTACTGCATGGCGAGCGACATGGTCAGGTTCTGGCCGGCGGCGTTGGCGGCGCCGGGCGCGATCTCCCAGTAGGATGCCTTCACGCCGTCGTTGCCGATCAGGTTGACGACGCGGCCCTTGCCCTGCCGGCGCATATGCGGGATCGCCGCCTTGGTGCAGCGCACATAGCCCATGAACTTGAGCTGCAGCGACAGGGCCCAGTCCGCCTCGGTCAGGGTTTCGAGCACGCCGCCGGGGGCGGAGCCGGCATTGTTCACCAGGATGTCGAGGCGCTTGAAGTGCTTCACGGTCGCGTCGATGAAATTCTGCGCATCCTGCGGCTTGGTGAGGTCGGCGACCACCGGCAGGATCGTCTTGCCGGTGGCCTCCGCGATCTCCCTGGCCACCGCGTCGAGCCGGGTGCGTTCGCGGGCGCAGATCGCCACGTTGCAGCCTTCGCGCGCGAGGGTCAGCGCGATCGCCTTGCCGATCCCCATGCTGCCGCCGCTGACCGCGGCGATCTTGCCCTCGAGCTTCAGGTCCATGCCGATGTCTCCCGCGTATGGTTCGATGTCGCGGCTGCCATCCTCGCCGATTTGGTTCCGTTTGGGGAGGGGCGGCGCATGGTTGCCGCCGCACGTCCGGCCGCATAACCTGTCGCCGCGCGACGGTAGAACGACGGAAACGGAACCGGGATGAGCGGGACGCGGGCAGAGAAGCCGCCGGACGGGCACTATATCGGCCGGTCGGTGCCGCGTCTCGAAGACCGCCGCTTTCTCACCGGGCGCGGCTGCTTCGTTGACGACATGCAACTGCCCGGCATGGTGCATGGAGCGGTGCTGCGCAGCCCGCATCCGCACGCCCGCATCCGCAATATCCACGTTGGCCCGGCCCGCGCGGCGGCCGGCGTGCTCGACGTTGTCACGGCGCGCGATCTCGACGGCAAGGCCCAGCCGATGCCGATACGCCTCGGCCCGATGCCGGGCTTCGAGCGCTTTCTTCAGGCGCCGTTCGCGACCGACAAGGTGCGCTATGTCGGCGAGCCGGTCGCGCTGGTCGTCGCCGAGACCCGCTATCTCGCCGAAGATGCGCTGGCGCTGATCGAGATCGACTGGGAGCCGCTGGAGCCGGTCGCCGATTTCGCCGCCGCTGCCGCGAACCGGTCGATCGTGCACGAGGCCGCCGCGACCAATATCGCGACGCATTACCGGGTCGCGCGCGGCGACGCCGACGCGGCCTTCGCGCGCGCCGACTATACCCGCCGCGAGACCTTCTATTGCCACCGCCAGACCGCATCGCCGCTGGAGACTCGCGGCATGATCGCCACGTTCGACGACAGCGCCGGCACGCTGCGCATCTGGGGCGCGACCAAGGTGACGTTCTACAACCGGCGCAACATCGCGGCCTATTTCGGCCTGGCGGAAGATCGCGTCGAGCTGATCGAAGTCGACGTCGGCGGCGGGTTCGGGGCGCGCGGCGAGCTTTATCCCGAAGACTACTTCGTGCCGCTGGCGAGCCGGCGGATCGGGCGGCCGGTGAAATGGATCGAGGACCGGCGCGAGCATCTGCTGGCGACCAATCACTCGCGCGAGATGGCGTGCGATCTGGAGATCGCCGCGACGCGCGACGGGACGATCCTCGCCCTGCGCGGCGCGGTACGGGCCGACATGGGCGCCTATGTGCGCACCAACGGCGGCGTGGTGCCGTCCAAGGCGGCGCAGTTCCTGCCCGGGCCGTATCGCATCGACCATTTCGCCTGCGACGTGCAGGCGGCGATCACCAACAAGACGCCGGTCGGAACCTATCGCGGCCCGGGCCGGTTCGAGGCCAATTTCTTCCGCGAACGGCTGATCGACATGATGGCCGACGATCTCGGTCTCGATCCGGTCGACGTGCGCCGCCGGAACCTGCTTCGCGCCGCCGACATGCCCTACGATATCGGCGACCTGGTTCCGGGCGAGGCCGGGCCGGTACGTTACGACGGCGGCGATTACCTCGCGGCGCTGACGCGCCTGACGGAGACGATCGACTATCCGACGCTCAAGCGGGTCAACGGTACGACGAAGAATGGCCGGCGCCACGGCGTCGGCGTGGTCTGCTTCGTCGAGAGCAGCGGCGCCGGTCCGACCGAGACCGCGCGCATCGCGGTCGGTCCCGACGGCGGCGCGGAAGTCTCGGTCGGCTGTTCCGCCCTCGGCCAGGGGCTGGAGACCAGCATGGCGCAGGTTTGTGCCGAGTATCTCGGCCTGCCGATGGAGTCGATCACGGTGCGTCACGGCACCACCAGCCTGCTGCCGTCGGGCAACGGCACCTATCACAGCCGCACGGTGGTGATGGGTGGCAATGCGGTGCGCCTGGCGGCCGAGAAAATCCGGAAGCAGGCGATCGCGCTCGCCGCGCTGCGCTGGAACATGCCGGAGGATTCACTGATGTTTGCCGACGGCGCGGTGCGGCGGCGTAACGGCGCCGGCGGCGATGTCCTCGGTCTTGCGGCGCTCGCAGCTTTCGCCGTCGCGCGCGGCGAAAGCGGCCTGGACGCGACCGAGACATTCCGCGTCACCGCGCGCACCCATACCTATGGCGCCCATGCCGCCCACGTCGCGGTCGATCCGGCGACTGGTGCGATCGAGGTGCTGCGCTATGTCGTCGTCGAGGACATCGGGCGCGTGCTGCATCCCGCCGGTGCGCACGGCCAGGCGATCGGCGGGGCGGTGCAGGGGCTTGGCGGCGCGATGCTCGACCATATCCGGTACGGCGCCGACGGCCAGCCGCTCAGCACAACGCTGGCCGAATACCTGCTGCCGACCGCGACCGACGTTCCCGCGATCGAGACGCTGACGCTGGAGGAGGCGCCGTCGACGCTCAATCCGATGGGCTTCAAGGGAGCGGGCGAGGGCGGGATCGTCGCCGTCGCCGCCGCCGTCGGCAACGCGGTGGCGCGCGCGCTCGGCATCGACGTCACCGAGCTTCCGCTCAGCCCGGCGAATCTCCGCCGCCGGCTCGATCAATCGACAGGACAAGGAAAAGACTGAACATGGCCATCGATGTTCACGCCCATCTGGTGCCGCAGGCGGTGCTGGAAACGCTCGAAGCGCGCGCGCAGGATTTCGGCGTCAGCCTGGTCGAGACCGCGCCCGGCTGCCAGTGCGCGCGGTTCGACGGCTACGCGGGCGGGCCGACGATCCGGCCGTTCTTTCCGGCGCTGCTCGACGTCGAAGGACGGATGCGGGCGATGGACCGGCAGGGGGTCGAACGCGAGATCCTGTCGCTGTGGACCGACATCTTCGGCTACGGCCTGCCGGTGGAAAAAGGCGCGGCGTGGCACCGGCTGCTCAACGACACGCTCGCCGATATCGCCGATGCCCGGCCCGACCGGTTCTCATGGCTCGCCTCGGGCCCGATGAACGACGCCGCGGCGGCCGCGCGCGAGCTGGAACGCGCGATGCGCGAGCGCGGCGCGGTCGGCGCCATCGTCTCGGCCAATGTCGAAGGCGTCAACCTCGGCGAATGCGCGCTCGACGAATTCTGGTCGGCGGCCGAAGCGCTGTCGGCGCCGGTGTTCATCCATCCCGCCATGCCGGTCGCGCCGGATCGGGCGAAGAAATTCGCGCTGAACCAGATAGCGACCTACACCTACGACACCACGCTCGCGATCGGCTCGCTGATCCTCGCCGGCGTGATCGATCGTCATCCGAAGCTGCAGCTGATCCTGTCGCACGGCGGCGGCACCCTGCCCTACCTGATCGGCCGGTTCGACCGCATGTACCGCGCGGCCGACCACGCGGCGACGGGAATCCAGGCGAGCGAGCCGCCATCCGCCTATCTCGCGCGCTTCCATTACGACACCATCCTGCACGACGGCGCCGCCCTGCGCTTCCTCGCCGGCTGCGTCGGGGTCGGACGGCTGGTCCTCGGCACCGACCTGCCGTTCCCGCCCGGCGATCCCGATCCGATCCGCACGCTGCGCGTCGCCGGCTTCTCGGAGGCCGACGTCGAGCGCATCGCCGATGCGACGCCGCGCCGGCTCTTCCGCATCCAGGGTTCGTGATCGGTTGCGAACGAATCCGCCGCTGTCGGGCCGACCCCTTGACCGCTAAGGATTAATTCAAGATTGAGGGTTAACGTCGCCATTGACTTGGAGCGGCGGACGGCTGGTAATTGTCCCGCCGTGCCGGCCGGCAGCGCTGTCGTGTCGTCGCACTGCCGAGCTTGGGCCGAGCACTCTTAAACCACGCTAACGATGCCGATCTCCCGCATGTCGAGTCCCGAAGCGTCTTTCGAAAACATTCCCGCCACCATCGGACCGTTCCTCGCCCGCACGCGCATCGCGTATTTCTCGATGGAGATCGCGCTGCGGACCGAAATGCACACCTATTCGGGCGGGCTCGGCGTGCTGGCGGGCGATACCGCCCGGTCGGCCGCCGATCTGGAGCTGCCGGCGGTGTTCGTCACGCTGGTGAGCCGCAAGGGCTATCTGCGTCAGGAGGTCGACGCGCAGGGTCGTCAGGTCGAGCATACCGATCCGTGGGATCCCGCGGCTTATGCGACCTCGCTACGCTCCAAGGTGGCGATCCCGATCGGCGCGGGCGCACGCGAGGTATGGATCAAGCCGTGGCTCTATATTCTGGCGAGCCCGCTCGGCCACCGCATCCCGGTGCTGCTGCTCGACACCGATCTGCCCGAGAACGATCCCGAGGACCGCGCCATCACCGATTTCCTCTATGGCGGCGATGCGGAGTACCGGCTGAAGCAGGAGATCGTGCTCGGCATCGGCGGCCTGCGGCTGCTGCAGTCGCTCGGATTCAACATCCGTACCTATCACATGAACGAGGGCCACGCCTCGCTTCTGGCCCTCGATCTGCTGCGCCGCTATCCCCTGGCGCCGGACCAGGTCGGCCCGGGCGACGTCGCCTTCGACATGGCGCGGGTGAAGAACGCCTGCATCTTCACCACCCATACGCCGGTCGAGGCCGGACACGACCAGTTTCCCTACGATCTGGTCACGAAGCTGCTCGGTCATTACGTCGACATGGATCAGCTCCGTCTGCTCGCCGGCCAGCACTCGCTCAATATGTCGCGGCTGGGGCTGCGCCTGAGCGGCTATATCAACGGCGTCGCTCAGCGTCACGCCGAGACCGCGCAGAACATGTTTCCGGGCTATCGCATTCGCGCGGTGACCAACGGCGTCCATGTTCCGACGTGGACGCATCCGAGCTTCACGCGACTCTACGACCAGTACGTGCCGGCCTGGGCCTACGAGCCCGAGATGATGGTGCGCGCCGACCAGATTCCCGATGAGGCGATGTGGGCCGCGCATCAGGACGCCAAGCACGAGCTGATCCGGCTGATCGCCGAGCGCACCGGCTGGACCATGGCCCCCGACGTGCCGCTGATCGGCTTCGCCCGGCGCATGACCGCCTACAAGCGCCCAGACATGCTGTTTTCCGACCTCCGGCGGCTTACGCGCATCGCGCAAAAGCATCCGTTCCAGATCATCATGGCCGGCAAGGCCCATCCGCGCGACGCCCCGGGCAAGGCGCTGATCGAGGCCGTCAACACGCATCTTCGCTCGCTCGGCGACAAGATCCCCGGTGCGTTCCTCGGCGGCTACGACATGACGCTCGCCAAGACGCTGATTGCCGGCGTCGACGTCTGGCTCAACAACCCGATCCCGCCGATGGAGGCCTCCGGCACCAGCGGGATGAAGGCGGCGGTCAACGGCGTGCTGAACCTCAGCGTGCTCGACGGCTGGTGGGTCGAAGCCTGCATCGAGGGGGTGACCGGCTGGTCGATCGGTGACGACCGGCTCGGCAACGTCAATGCGCCCGGGCCCGACGACCTCTACGACAAGCTCGAAGGCGCGGTCCTGCCGATCTATTACGACGACCGCACGCGCTGGATCTGGATGATGAAGCAGTCGATCGGCAAGATCGCCTACTACTTCAACTCGCAGCGCATGATGCGCCGATATGCGAGCGAGGCCTATCTGATCTGATCGCCGGAGCGGCTTTGCGCCGGCCGGCGCGCGTCAGCCGGCGCGTTCGGGCGCGGGCATCGCGGCCGGCGCCGAAGCGGCGGCTGTCGCCAATCGTGCCGCATTGTGCGCCGCGAGCAATTCGAGCCCGTAGATCAGGGGCGCGCACAGGAAGGGCAGGCTCTGCACCACCAGCGTGGCGGCGAACACGTCGATCACCACCATGTGCAGGTAGTTGGTGAAGTGCAGTGCACCGGCGCCGGCGAGCAGGGCCAGGCCGGTCACCCCCTCGAGCCGCGCCGGCCGGTCGACCTTGGCGTGCTTCGCGGCCTTGGCGAGGCCGCCCTTCTCGGTGCGCAGGAACGGCAGGTGGATCCTGAACAGGCCCTTGCCGACCGCGCGCGCCACGGTCATCTGCAGGCTCATCGCCGCGATCGCGGCGCCGACGATCTGGTGCGGCGGAAGCTTGACGCGCACGCCGTAAAGCAGGGCGCAGTGCAGCAGATTGACTCCGAACATGGCGAGGATCGGCAGGGTGAACGGCAGGGTCGGGATCAGCACCCCGACGAACAGGATCATCGGTACCCACAGCAGGTTCAGATAGGCCGCCAGCACGCCGAACGAATCCGACAGCCAGAAGCTCCATCCGGTGACGAACTGGAACTTCTGCGCCGGCGTCAGCTCGTGCCGGCCGGGCAGCATGGCCCGCCAGTGCTTGCGGATGATCTGCACCGCGCCGTAGGCCCAGCGGTCGCGCTGGGTCTTGAACGCCCGGAAGCTGTCGGGAAGCATGCCCCAGCCGTAGCGCCGCGACGTATACAGCGCGTGCCAGCCGCCGCGGAACAGCCGCAGGCCGAGCTCGGTGTCCTCGGTGATCGTATCGGTGCTCCAGCCGCCGACCGCCTCGAAAGCGCTGCGGCGGATCAGCAGCATCGTGCCGTGGACGATGATGGCGTCGTCCTCGTTGCGCTGCACCATGCCGATGTCGAAGAAGCCGGCGTACTCGCTGTTCATGACGGTCTTGAACAGCGATTCCCGGCCGTCTCGATGGTCCTGCGGCGCCTGCACCAGCGCGACCTTCGAGTCGGCGAAGGCCGGCACGAGGTCCTTCAGCCAGTCCGGATGCACGACGTAGTCGGCGTCGATCAGGGCGATGATCTCGGCATCCTGGGCCATGTGGGCCATTGCGGCGTTGAGCGCGCCGGCCTTGAAGCCCGCGACCTGGGGCAGGAACACGAACTTGAACCGCTCGCCGAGCTTCGCGCAGTGGGTTTCGATCGGCTTCCAGAACGCCTCTTCCGGCGTGTTGTTGACGATGGCCAGAACCTCGAAATTCGGATAGTCGAGCTCGGCGAGGCTGTCGAGCGTCGCGATCAGCATTTCCGGCTTTTCGCGATAGGCCGGGACGTGGATCGAAACCTTGGGCGGCCGCCAGCCGGCCGGCGGCGAGACGGCCTTCCGGATCAGGCGGGCAGGGCGGCGGCCGAGCGTGATCTCGGCGACTTCATGGACCTTGATCAGGGTCATCGCCGTCAACGGGATCATCAGCACGATGCCGATCACCCAGGCGATCGCCGAGCCGGTATTCAGGTAGTTCTCGAACGGGTAAAGCGCCGCCATCGATGCGCCGGTCGCCAGTCCTTGCGCAGCGATGCCGACGGCCAGCGCGTGGCCGAAGGTCGGCCGCCGATGGGTCAGGATGAAACCGAGGACGGTAATGACGAACCCGATGCCGATCGCCAGCGCGGCGCGCAGCGGATAGTTGCTCTCCTCGACGATGCCTTCGAAGGAGAACTTCGGCGCGCGGTCGTTGCCGAGGATTCCCCAGTAGGCGCCGACGCTGCCTTCATTCGCCTTCCAGGTCTGGTCGATCGCCTCGATGACGTTGTAGTGGATGCCCTGGTGGTTCGCTTCGGTGATGAAGCCACGCAGCGCGCTGGCCTGGAGCGTCGGCCCGGCATAGGCGGCCTTGTTGTTGTAGCCGCGGCTCGGCCAGCCGAACTCGGCGATGACGATCCGCTTGCCC
>Ga0316628_100003422_pt1 | contig 12216 bp, 16 predicted proteins | sample OWC_Aug_M2_C1_D5_FD_207648 | JGI IMG/M metagenome (GOLD analysis project Ga0316628, IMG submission 207648) | Wetland soil microbial communities from Old Woman Creek delta, Ohio, United States - OWC_Aug_M2_C1_D5_C | ecosystem: Environmental > Terrestrial > Soil > Wetlands | place: USA: Ohio...
CTGCAGGCTTACTGCCAAGACCACAACTCTCATAACATCTGGAATATTGGAATACTGGAATCATGGAATAGTGGGTTTAAAAAAAGTATGAAGTCAAATGATTTTGAATTGATCAATATTCCATTATTCCAACATTCCATCATTCCATGGATTTCTTCGAGGGCTTAACTGATGACGACAACTTTAAACACGAACTTAGCTGAAACCATTCGCAAAGAGACCGGTGAGAATGTCTTTCTCTGCTACCAGTGTCAGAAGTGTTCCTCTGGCTGTCCTGTCGTCGAGCACTTCGATCTCGCCCCCAATCAGGTGATGCGGGCGATTCAGTTGGGCCAGAAAGAGATGGTTCTCCATTCGAGAACGATCTGGCTCTGTGCCATGTGCGAGACCTGCGCCACCCGTTGTCCTCATGACCTCAACATCACAAAAATCATGGATGCATTAAAAATTATGTCAAAAAATGAAGGAATCGAACCAAAGGTTCCTTCTGTTCCTCTCTTCTATCAAGCCGCCATGAGAGGAATCAAGTGGTTTGGGAGAATGTATGAAGCTGGTTTGATGGGAGAAATCTACCTCCGTCAGATGCTGGCAGGCCAGCTCAACTATCAGCAGGTTTGGAAAAATGATATGCCGATGGCTTTGAAGATGTTTAAGAATGGAAAGCTAAAAATCTTTCCTACTTTTGGAAAGCCAAAGATCAAGGGGAGAAAAGCTCAGAAGAAAGAGGGGATCGCTTACTTTCCGGGTTGCAGTCTTCATGGCACATCAAAGGAATATGATCTCTCCACCAAAGCCGTTTTCGACAAACTCGGAGTCTCTCTTCATGAACCAAAGGGATGGGGGTGCTGCGGAACCACACCCACCCATTCTACGGATCATTTTCTTTCGACCCTGCTTCCCATGAAGAATGTTGCTCTAATAAAAGAGGAAGGGATGAACAATGTCACCACGCCATGTCCGTCCTGTTTTCTCAGGATGCGGGTGGCATTGAAAGAGACTGAAGAAGATCGAAGTTTGAGAGAGAGGGTCAGCCATGAGATTCCAAATCTTTCTTCCAATGGAATGAAGGTTGAGCATCTCTTGAACACGGTCACGGAAAAAATAGGCTACAAACAAATAGCTTCGAAGGTGGTCCGTCTCCTGAAAGGTCTTAAGGTCGTTTGCTATTACGGATGTATCATCACACGTCCTCCGAAGATTACAGAAGTAAAAGATTATGAATATCCAACTCAGATGGATCGGTTGATGAAAACGATCGGAATCACATCACTTGACTGGTCCTATAAAACTCGATGCTGCGGGGTCTCTCTCGGAATCTCACAATTACCAATCGCCTTAGAGTTAAGCAGGAAGATTCTTAAGAATGCAAAGAGTGTAGGGGCCGATGCGGTGGTGGTGGCCTGTCCGCTTTGTCATGTCAACTTAGATGCCCGACAGAGACAGATTGAAGAGGAGTTTCATGAGGCCTTTCACCTTCCGATCATTTACTTTACTCAGTTGATGGGACTGTCCTTTGGCTTGAAGTCGAAAGACCTGGGCCTTGACAAACACTTCGTCGATCCCCTGCCACTCTTAAACAAGATGATGGGCTGAAAATAATTGCCTGATCGAATTTCTGTACTCCATTAGATTGAACATTTGGATACCATATTGTGACTTTTTAGAGTCGATGGAAACAGAGGATAGATAGCAGCTGTACGTAATAAATTCTGTTTTTCCTAATGGTATTGGTAGGTTATGTGCTGTTATCCTACATCTGTTTTTTCCTTTCTGTCAAGACATTTTTACTGGGTTTAAGGTATAGAGGTATCATCCAGTAAAAAATGACTTCACCATTTGCCCGACAATCGATTTTCTCAGACCAACCCATAGCTCAGTATTCCCCTCTTTGAAGAAAAATTTGCTTGCTGCTCCTTGAATCGATTGAATTGAAGTCCAATATTTTCTTGAGTCGACTTTTGCAGAATCACCTCCATCGCTTTGTAATAATCCCTCTGTACTTTGAGATTCGAAATCCGCGCATACCGTTGTGTGGTCTTGATCCGGGTGTGTCCCAACAGATCCTGAATGGTCACAAGGTCCGCGTCAGCGTTGAGTAACTGAGTGGCCATGGTGTGGCGAAGATGATGGCAGGATATTTTTAATCCCGTTTTTCGCGCGTAATATTCGATGCGCTTCTGAATGCCACGAACTGAGATTGGCGTCCCTCGGTACACTCCTTTACCCACCAAGAAGACTCCTTTAACTCTCGACAAGGATCGGCTCTTCAAGTAATCATGCAGGGCTCGATAGGCATCGTGGCTGATGTAGACGACACGGCCTTTGTTCCCCTTGCCTCGGCAGACCAGGATACGTCTTTGGTCCAGCTCAAGATCCTGCAGGGTCAGATGAGTGACCTCTTCCACTCGCAAACCACAGCGCAGCATCAACATGAAGATGGCGCGATCCCTTAGATCTGTGATCACCTCAAAAAGTCTTAGCACCTCTTCGTCTTTGAGATATCGAGGCAGAGGCCTGGCTAAACGTAAGGCATAGCCTTTCTTAACTGGATTGGGCAGGAGCATCCCTTCCTCCTGATCCATATAACGATAGAACCCTCGGACGCTGTCCAGGCGGCAGTTGATTGTCTTTGCCGCCAGCCCCTTCGCCAGCAAGGAATCGATATAGGCGGAGATCTCCTTAGGAGTTACCTCCTCAATCGGTCCTTGCAGCCACCGTACAAAGTGTTGCAGGGCATTCACGTAATTCTTGATTGTATGGGTCGAATAGTTGCGCCTCTTCAAAAACCGCCGATACTTCACCAAGATCTCGATCTCGTTCATGAGCCTCCCTCCCTTCGATGCGGGCCATGGCCCGGAAGTACTCCTCCTCACGCGTCTTATCGGTCAAGCGAGCATAACGTCGGGTCTGCTCCAGAGAGCTATGGCCCAACAACTGCTGCAGACATTCCAAGCGCATGCCCGCATTTAAGAGTTCGGTCGCACAAGTGTGCCGCAAACAATGCAAGGAATAGCTTTTATGCAATACGTCAGCTTTCTTTAGATATCCGACAAACAACATCCGAGCTCTGGTATAGCTCATTGAGCTTCGCCCTTGAGCATAAAAAAGCAATGGCTTGTGAGCATCTCGCTTCCGGATCCAGCCCTTCACCGCATCACAGGCATCCTCACTAAGGTAGACGACCCTTCCCATCCGATTCTTCTCTCCGACAAAAAGAAGAATCTTCCGCTCGGCCAGATGAACGTCACAGACCCTGATCTGTAAAAGCTCCCCAATCCTCACGCCGGTCCGCAATAACAGCAAGATCATGGCCCGATCACGGATGTTCTGAGTTGTGGAAAGCAGCCGCTTAACATCCAAGGGGTCCATCGCCCGCGGCAATGGATCGGGCACTTTGATCCGAATCCGACGAGCAAGGACATCGGAAGAAACGATTCCTTCCGCGATCAAGAACCGAAGAAACGTGTGGACTTGGTGCAGATTACTTTTGACTGAAAGTGGCTTTAATCCTCGGTCCTGCTGTGACTCAACAAAGGCTTCCAGATCTTCTTGGGTGAGCGAAGAGAGGTGAGGCTTTCCATGGTTCTGAAGAAAAGTCAAAAAACTTTGAACAGTGGTGAATGCACTTTTTAGGGTGTAAACACTTACGTCCCGCCGATATAGGCTCTGAAAATACTGCTCCACATACGGCGAGCTGGAAGAAGTTTGTTCCCCTAGTTTTCGTAAAATCCGACTGAAGAATCTCTGTTTCTTACTGTAATCCCAATACCCTCCAAAAGATTCCTGCTCCAAGGTCATCTCTGCCTCCTTTCCCCAATACCTTAGGAAATACAAGCAGATAATGACCCTGACGCCCCACAGAATCAATTACCTTTTTGTTACGTACAGATAGCAGATATATAGAGCCTTCCCCAAAAAAGGAGTTCAGCCTCGTTCCATTCGGTTGTTGCTTTCGCTTACGAATCTGCAATATAGGATGGTAATTAGATGCAATGATTACGGATAGAAACATGCACAAAAAAGGCAGGCCCAGTGGAGATGAAAACTTGATCACCCGTCTCTCCTGTTTAGATCTCTACGGTCACCGCCATTCCGGCACGCTGAGCTTTATTGATAGAGTTTTGACAAAATTGGACAAAAGATAAGTTACGGACTAGAATCCGCCTGAATAATCTTTTCCGAAATTAGGAATATCAAAGGGTTGCAGGGTATGGGAGAAGGCATTATATTTGCATCTAATCCATATCATAATGTACACCCTCGTTTTGGCTAAATTGTACAAAATCTATGAAGAATATTTCCTATGGGTGGAAGCCATCGATTTCCCGATGGAGCTAAAAACACTCGGCCTTCCGGTCGCCATCCTCTTCCTCCTCATCTCCTTTCTTGTCAACCTGCTGCAGCGCCGTTACTCAAGAACCCGCCTGCATCGCACGCTCGAAAAGGACGAGTCGGTTGTAAATCTCCTTGAAGTAATAAATGAATACTTGGACAACCTCGAGTTTACCTGTACCTATGACGTTAGCGGAAGAAGTTCCCCGCAGGAAGTGGGAAAAGCGATCCATCTGGTACGGAATAAAATTGAGTCGACCATTGCCAATATAGGGGAACATCTTTATTCCTTTCGTCAGTACCGGGGGAAAAGAGAAGTGCAGGGGAAAAGGAGAAGACAGCTGAAGAAAGTACATCAGCGCACTTCCGAAAGATGGAAACACGGAAATATCTGATAGTGCTCGGCTCCTGTTGAGGTCTTCCCGGTACCGATTCGGCCAAGAAAGTGGACTCCGGGGAGGGTGAATGATGAAGATATTCCTCATTGTCACTGGTTGCATCATTCTTGCATGGCTCGTCTATTCCTTTTTCTGCCGAAGAGCGAAGTTATCGACCAGAAGATTATGTTCCTTTTGTGGAGGTGAATCAGAATACGGTTATTCAGCGGTTGGCAAAGATGGTAGGGGAATAAGGCCGGTCTGTAAAAAATGTTTAATCTCCCAGCTTGAAAATGATTATTCAAGTTTTTCTGGTCGAGCAGTTGTCATTCAACCCATCTCTGGTCCCCCGTGTTACGCTTTCCATTCTAACCGGGATTGGAGTAAATCCTTTAAGGAGTCAAAGATAGATGATGATGTGAGATCTTATCTCTTAAAGATGAATACGACATGCCAGGATTGTGGTCAGAAGGCAAATTTTCTTTGGATCGGATCCAGTGGTCTCACAAAATATAATTTTGGAAATGTATTAAGGAAAGGTTTTGCAGAAACAATCTTGCCCATGAACCCTCGCCCCATCTCCGTGTGTGGAAGATGTTGCGTGAGACGAATTGTTAAAGAACTGGAAGAAAGACAGATAACTTTTCTTGAAGTTCTTGGGCCGGAAGGGACAGAGGATGGATTTGTCATGCCAATGGCCCACTAACGATGCTTTTCTCTTCGCCACTCCCACCTACTCTGTCTACTGCCAGGCAGGCCTCTCTTTAGGTCATGGCCCTCTCCCTTTGTGGGAGAGGGTTAGGGGTAATCCTTAGAACTGACTTCTTGTCCCAAGGAAGAATCTCCAACGCTGATTGGAAACAAAACTGTTGTTCATTTCCACTTTCCTAGAATAAACAAGGAAGGAATCAATGAGGGTTATTTCAATTTGCTGGATATCCGGATCTTCCTAATAACACCCGTACGGGTTTTGACAATTTCTTTGAAGTAACCGATCGATAGCGAATTACGCACTTTTTGTATCGGATGAATCAGCCATCCTTTCAATTTTTGCCTTTTCCCTTGCCTTTTCCCTTTCCTTTGCCCAGGTCAGCGTCATCGCCACTGAGATCTCCCTTCTTCAAAGCATGGAACTCCTTCGAGCCCGGTTTTATGCCCAGATTTTTGGCAATGACCCCCCATCCCTGCCCCTTGTACGCTTGGTACTCTTTCATTACCACATCAACGGGCTGAGAGGCTACCTGGCCGACCCGAAAGCACATGTATGCGTCTCCGGGAGTCGCTACGCTCGCCATAATGGCTTCCACCCTCGGAACAGGAACCCCGAATTGGGTCGAGAGCCTGACTTTGAAGGCTCCGAGATCTGCATGCGCCTCAACATTCAGGCGCTTGATGAATCCATCTAAATCGGACGCTGCGAAGACGGGCGAAGATAGGAAGAGTGATAAGAAGATGATAGAGAGAAGGGTAAAGATTTTTTTCAAGGCCGAACCTCCCAAACAAACAATGAGAATTATACCATATAAGAAGTGCAAGCGAGCATAAGTCTAAGATCACCAACGAGCATGCTCAGAAGGAAGGGAGGAACAATGCTCTTCTCTTCCTAGGGCCTAATCAATACGTGCGTCCACCTATCCTCTACACGCCCCACTCCATGTCGTGTGAAGCGACTGTCCAGCATGTTCTTACGGTGCCCCGGGCTGCGCACCCAAATGTCAAAAGCTTCCCGAGCAGTCTTCGGACCAAGTGCAATGTTTTCTGCCGCTGAGGAAAAATCCAGCCTTGATTCCTGTAACCGCTCAAAAGGACCTTGCCCATCAGGGTTGGTGTGACTGAAGAAATGACGAGAGATCATGTCCGCACTGTGACCCAAGGCGATTGCCGCAACATTACCATCCCACTTTAGCTCTGCACACCCAACACTGCGCCGCTTCGCATTGACTAACCGCACAAGCTCCTGAATCACCGGGTCTGTTGGACTGACATTACCCTGATCTTCACCTGAGTAAATCAGGAAAGGTAAGGCAAGAAAGACAAGAACAATCACAGTCACTGTTAACCATTTCATATGCTAATCTGACCTCCCATTGACCAAACATGAGGCCACTCAGGCCAATCACCCCTGAGATATTTTCATGGTTTCCCCAGTTCCCGCCCCTTGAGCTCTAACTCGATCACTTTGCTTTCCTCTTTTCCCATCTCTGCCTTTTTCATCTCTACCCTTCCGTTAAACTCTGCTCCTTCAATTATGGCCAATTTTTCGGTGAATATATCCCCCAAAACCTTTCCTTTCGATTTGATCTCCACAAGTTCCTGAGCACGCACGTTTCCACCCATCTTTCCCCCGATGAGAATCTTCTTGGCCCTGATCTCCCCTTTAACCTCGGCACTATCGCTTAGGATCACATAGTCGGCGTCCAGTTGCCCCTCAACTGTACCGTCGATCCTCAAGGTTCCCCTGACGTTCAATTCCCCCTTGAAACTGGAGTTCATCCCCAAGAAGGATTCCAGCTTGTCGGTTTCCTTGGAGAACATCACGACCTCCCTTGAAGAAATTTGCTTGGGTTGATCCTCTTCCCTTTCTCCCATACTTCATAATGTACATGGAGGCCTGTAGATTTCCCCGTGGAACCAATATAACCGACAGTCTCTCCTCGCTTCACTCTTTGTCCCACTTTGACCACGTTGCTCCTGTTGTGAGCGTAGGCCGTAGAGAAACCACATCCATGTTCAACGAGTACCACATTTCCGCTGGATTGGGTCCAGCCCGAATAGCTTACTACTCCATTCGCAGTGGTCCGGATGGGCATCCCAGGGGGAGCCGATATATCCACCCCGGAATGGAAAGTCCGTTGCCCGCTGATAGGATTGTCTCTCTTCCCATAGGGAGAGCTGATATTGCCTTCCAATGGATATCCTTTTGGGGTGGCCATATAGATATCTTTCTGGATACGCAGATAGTCCTTGATTTCATCAACTCTCTCGACTGTCTTCTGAATTTCTCCCATGAGGTTCTCGATATCGCTGTCTCCGGAGTAAGAAGTCTCGATCGTCTCCAAGACCCTATTTTTGGATTTAAAGGAGAAGATTTTGCGAAAATCTCTTTCCGTTTCGTTTAATGCAGTGAGGGTACGATTCCATTCGGAAAACTTTTGAGTATAAAAATTCACTTTTTGGATCAGAAATGGATATTTCAGTCCGTTCAGGATAAGCCCATAGGTCTGTATGACTCCGAGCGTTAGAACGAGCAAAGCGAGAAGAATTCCGACGAAGGGGACTTTCAGATTCAAGGGTTTCAGGTTCTCATGAGGAATCACCATAATCGTAATTGGAGTAAGTGCTTTTTTGAATAAGAAACGGATTCGGTCCATTTCCATGCCTCCACAAATAAGCACACGTAGAATCGTTAAACCCGAAGCAATGTTTGTGCCAAAGAATTGTATAGTAGTAGTTAGTGAAATTAAAAGATTTTCAAAAAATTAGGTTTCATCCGAGGTATTCAAATGGAAAGATTTTTGTCGGAGAATGACAAAATTGTAAGCTCTGGATTAACTCTTGAAATGTTGTATTGAAGCTTCGAAATTGAAAAATTATTCTTTTTTGGTCGAAGATTACCGCTTGAAAGAGTGGATAACGCCAAGCTCACCTGGAGCCTATCTTTTGGGGATCCGGTAGCCCATTGTTAGGCAAGTCAACTGTTTCCTTTTTCATCAAGCCCTTGTTAAAACCTGACCCTTAAGGGTAAATGTTATGACCCATCGGGTGTGTTATTTGGGAACCATCCGTTCATTAATAGGTAAGCCCGTCTCTTTGGTCCGGCCAAAAAGATCAACATAAAGAACTTGGGGTAGTCCTATCTGTCTTTCCCTGGATTCCACGTAGACTCTTTCGAGAACGCTCGGTTTGTCATTGATAGTAATGATAGCCCCGAAAGAACCTTCCATCTTTTCAACGATGACCTCCCGATCTTTGAGAGCGACAAAAAAGATCCTGAACTTGCTCTTCCCAAGTTTCTCATAGGAATCGATCCGTAGGCAAACCTCCTCTGAACCAGGTTAAGGTCCTGTTGCATACCATTCCCTAAGACCCAGTAAACCGAGACAGGATCTGAATCAACGATATTATCATTCTCTGTGAGCCTGACATCGTACTGGACGAGGTTTTTGTTTTTGCTTCTTTCAATAAAGAAGAGATGGTCGGTTTTGCTCGAAGAAAGAGCAACTGCGGACCATGAAACAAAAGTGAAAATCAACGAGCCCAATAGAACAATGAACCATCTCACGGGAACGACCTCCAATAAATTCTAACCAGTACCGGAGAGGCCTTTCCAACACTAAGCGTGTTGAAAATAGACTCACCTCTGCATCGAAAATGCCGAGAACTGTCGATAGCTGCTGATTAATCGGCCAGAAGGCCTATCACTCAGCTTTTAATAATTACTGCCTCATCTTCCCCTCTCATAATGGCCACCACCATGGCCTCTGCCGTGGCCACCATCATGGTGCCCACCGTGGCCACCACCAAGCCACCAAGGGGGAGGGGGGCACCCTACCAACCCCAATGTCAAAACCAACAATAAAATGATCAACGCAATCTTTTTCATTTATTTCACCTCCTTTGAATATTTTGACCACACTTCAAGTTGTTCTTATCGAAAGAGAATACCCCACGGAACATTTTTACAGTCATCTTTTTGTATTGATTAGACGTAAAGAATGGGGAACTTATTCACGCCCCCCTCTCCTCTCTTATTCCGTTAGGCTGGTGAGGACAGGCAGGGCAGAGAAAAAGGTGGTTGCCTAAATTATGATGCTATGGATTGAGCTAAATTTCGCAATCGAAGCTTCTCAGATTTTGGGGCTTACATTTACTAGTCCTCAGGGCGAAGTTGATTGGAGAACTGAAGATTATCGGATGAAAGTGAGTGACCTAACAAAATATAGGCAGGAATGGCTCCAGATAAATTAAAGCGATTGTTGTCCAATTGGCCATGATGCACGAATAACTGTTCCCTCTCCCTTAACGGATTCAATATCAAACAATCCACCTGAAAATTCCGCTCGCTTTACTACCAATGCCCAATATCTTCTTCATACTTTCCATATGGAACCCAATGTCATTATCTTCAATCACGAATTCTATCCTGTCCTCCTTTTTTCTCATCAAAGAAATGCCCACAGGGTTTGCCTCGCTATGTTTGGCAATATTGTTCATCGCCTCCTGCAGGGTTCGTTAAATTACTGCTTTCAGGGAATCAGGCACTTGGGTTTCCTCTATTTCGGTCTGTTTCTCAACAGGAATGCTCGAATAAGTCGTCTGATATTCCCGAGCGAACCACCCATGGTGGGCAGAAGACCAAGAAGGTAGGCCAAAACTGAGGGAAATTTTAACAGTTAGAGTTACGAATACTCCCTTTTACTGTCTGAACCATCTGCATCAAAACCTTTTTCTAATAAAAGTGATTTGACCAATTTGCAAATCTGATTAGTTTTTAGCTTCGAAAGGAGGTAATCAGCCTTGCACCGGATCGCTGCCTCTCGATATTCTGGCAAATCATGACTTGTTAGAATAATGATAAATGTGTCTGGGTATTCGGCTTTTATCTTCTTGGTTAATTCAAGGCCGTTTTCCCCAGGTAATTCGATGTCCATAAAGATCAGATTTGGAGGATGAGAATCGATTTTCTGAAACGCCTCTACCCCATCGCCTGCTTCAATAACGTCCATTGAAGGAAATTGATCCTGTAAGCGTATCTTAACTAATTGCCTAAATGAGAAGTCATCATCAACGAGTATTGTTTTAAACATAATATTCCTTCCTATAAAGTGGTTTATGCAAAGCATTGGCCAAAAAATATAACCCACTGAAAGTATTTGGATTCAAATTTTTCTGACTGTCCAAAAGCGACATTAATCGTCAAAGATTACCAAAAGATGTCATATGGCAAGGCTATGGGTTACCCTTATTTGATGAGCAATTTCGAGATGAAATATTGTTTTTAAAAGAGAACAATCTGAAACTGGATTACAGGAAGTAACATACGCGACAGAGGTGAGAAGTTCTCCGCTTCAGATGGCCAGATAGCTTGCCAAAATATGCACGTCTTTGAAGGTTGCGATATGGAGAAGAGATCAAAATCTTAGATCTATTTCATTCATTACCACTTACGTTTGCATAAAAGAGTAGAGGTTAAAAAATAGGATTTCAGGAAGATGTGCTCTGAGGCAATGATGCATTCCCCCATTCGACCTTAGCCGATATTCTCACTCTTTTCTGCTTGGTCGAGTAAGTCTTTCAGGGTGACTTCGGGGTGATGATACCGCTGGTATTTGGGGGTCTTTTTCCCATATTGGATCGCTTCTTGCGGGCACCACTGCAAGCAAGCGAAACACTGTTCGCATCGATGGAGCCACACAGGCTTCTCATTTAGCATCTCGATATTGTCCGCGGGACAGACTTTTGAGCAGATTCCACAGCTATTGCACTTATCGTCCACCCAGAAGTTCTTATCCATTTTGGGAACCTGTCGAAAAGACATTTTATAGAACCAGGAAAAGAGAATATTCTGCCAAAAAGGTCCCTTTTCTACTTCCTTTCGTTCACCCCTAAGAACGGATTCAGCAATGCTCTTCACCTTTACGTGAGCTCCTTCGAAGAGACGCTGTTGGGTTTCAAGGGGCCCAGGACCTCCCCAGGGAATGTAATTGGTAGGCATGACGAGGGAGTAGCCCATGGCAAGTGACAATCCTCGCTTTGTCGCTAACTTTTTCAACTGCAGGAGCGTGGCTGCAACTTGTCCGGCGTTAACAGCTAACGCGAACAGGTACGTCTCGCGCTTGACTTGAAGATGATTCACGAATTGGATGACGCGATGGGGCAAACCCCAGATATGAACCGGAAAGATAATGCCCACCTTATCAGCCTCGACCATAAAATCTTTTGGTGAGTTCGACATAAATTCAAGGCTGGCTTCTTTCAATTCCGTCTCTAGTTGCCGTGCAATACATAATGAATTGCCGGTTCCAGTACAGACATACAATCTGGCATTCATAACATCGTCCCGGTGCATAGTCCTCGCCTTCAAGACGAGGGTAGCTCAGTCTTTCACTTCAAGCTCACAGAAGACTTTATAACAGAAAAAGGATTCGTTACCAAGCCGTTCCCAAATTTTAAGATTTTACATCGGCAGGTTTCATGCTATACTTCTTAGTATTCTACCCAATAATCATTTCATCATAATCGATTCTTAATCAATCATCTTCTTTTGAAGTGCCTATAAAGAATCGTTCCACTTGGTCTTGCTTTTTGATCGGCAGGCATTTAGCTGAAGGAGGAGAAATATGAAGCTTTTCAATATCGTATTGATTCCGTGTGATTCAGTTGGTGATTTTTACTTGAAGTTCAAGAAAAAGATGATGCTTCATACCATTTTGGAAGCGGCCAAATTGGTTTTCATCATTGCCATTGCGGTTTTCTTTTTGTTGGAATATGCCGCTCCCTTTGCCCA
>Ga0316628_100003424_pt1 | contig 12211 bp, 12 predicted proteins | sample OWC_Aug_M2_C1_D5_FD_207648 | JGI IMG/M metagenome (GOLD analysis project Ga0316628, IMG submission 207648) | Wetland soil microbial communities from Old Woman Creek delta, Ohio, United States - OWC_Aug_M2_C1_D5_C | ecosystem: Environmental > Terrestrial > Soil > Wetlands | place: USA: Ohio...
TGCCGTTCTTCGGCATCTGCCTGGGCCTGCAGATGGCGGTGGTGGAGTACGCGCGGCACGTGCTGGGCCTGGCCGGCGCCAACTCGCTGGAGTTCGACGAGAAGACGCCGCACCCGGTGGTGGTGCTGATGGAGTCGCAGGTCAACGTGAAGGACAAGGGCGGCACCATGCGGCTGGGCGGCTACGCCTGCGCGCTGAAGCCCGGCACGCTGGCGCACCGGCTGTACGGCGCCGACTCGGTGCGCGAGCGGCACCGGCACCGGTACGAGGTGAACAACCAGTACCGCAAGCGGCTGGCCGAGGGCGGGCTCGTCTTCTCGGGCCTCAACACCGAGCTGGACCTGGTGGAGATGATCGAGCTGGCCGACCACCCGCACTTCGTGGGCTGCCAGTTCCACCCGGAGTTCCAGTCCAAGCCCTTCGCGCCGCACCCGCTGTTCTCGGGGTTCATCCGCGCGGCGGTGCAGCAGCGCGACGGCAAATAGGCGGGGAAGGCCGGGCCGTGTGAGCGGCGACGACGGTGAGCTCGAGGCGTGCCTGGGCCAGCTCGACGGGGCGCCGGCCGACCTGCGGCTGCTCGATCGATTGATCCTGCTCTGCGAGGGGTCCGTCTTCAAGGCCTGCTTCGCGAGCGCCACAGCCTTCAGGCAGAACCCGTCCCTGGCGTACTCGGCCGCCATCTCGGCGTGGCAACGCGCCGCCCCGATCACGTCGCCTGCTGACTGCGACAGGCTGCCGAGCTCGGCCACCGTGGGCGCGGAACCGCCCTTCGCCCCGGCAAACGGCTCCGCCAGCGTCCGTGCGAGCTGCCGTCCCTCGCCAGCCTCGCCCTCGCCGGCGACGAGTACGCCCGCCGAGGCGATCACGAGAAGGCCGAAGAAGCGTATGCCCGACGGCTCGCGCTGGACCTGTCGAGGAGGTGAGCCATCGGCGCTCCTATCTCGGAATGTCGGTCATTCGTGCCGCGGCGCGGCGAGATTGACCGACGTTCCGGGATAGGAGCCAGAAGCCCCACCCGCCCCGCGCCGCCGAGTCGGATGGCGCGACGGGACGCGGGCTGCCGGTTAGACAGCGGGAATGAGCCCCCGCCGATCGCACCCTCTCGCTGCATGCGTGACGTTCCTCTGCCTCGTCGCGCTGCCGGCGCGCGCGCACTTCACGCTGGTCGCTCCGGCGAGCTGGGCGTCGCAGGACGCGTTCGGCGGCCCACAGAAGAGCGCGCCGTGCGGGCAGGACGACCCCGGCGTGCCGGCGACGCCGACCGGCGCGGTCACCACCGTGCAGCAGGGATCGACGCTCACCATCACCATCGACGAGAAGATCTTCCACCCCGGGCACTACCGCGTGTCGCTGGCCGCCGACCAGGCCTCGCTGCCGGCGGATCCGCTGGTGACCGCCGGCTCGACGCCGTGCGGCTCGACGGACATCGTCACCTCGCCGGCGCTGCCGCTGCTGGCCGACGGCCTGCTGGTGCACGACACGCCGTTTCCGAGGCAGCAGACGGTGCAGGTGCAGCTCCCCGCGGGCTTCACCTGCGCCAACTGCACGCTGCAGGTGACCGAGTTCATGTCGAACCACGGGCTCAACGTGCCGGGCGGGTGCTTCTACCACCACTGCGCGAACCTCACGATCGCCGCCGACGCCGACGCGGGAACGCCGCCCCCGACCACCCCGCAGGGCTGCGGCTGTACCCAGCCCGGAGCCTCGCTGCTCGCGTCAGGAGTCGTCGCGCTGCTGGTGCGCCGCCGCCTCACGGCAACTCGTCGCTGAGCTCGCCTTTCACGACGACGGTGACGAACACCGGGACCTGGCGCAGAGTCGTCTCGAGGAGCGATGAGCTGCGGAAACGCGGCTCGCAGGGCTGCCGCTTCCCCACGCCGGCGCACGCCAACTGGCATTGACGACGTTGAGGACGAGCGGCCCCTTGACGTGCTGGACGAGGACGGCGGCCCAGTCGTCCAAATGACGAACCTCGTCACTCTGCGCGCGATTCGTCACCGCCTCGCCGTGCGCCACGCAGCGCCAGCATCAAGAGCACGACCAGCGCGAGCCAGAGGCACAGCAACCCCAGTCGCTGTCGAAGCCCCGCGGGGAGCGCCGCCTGCGCGCTCATCACCGCGAAGGACAACGGCGCGAGGCCCGCCACCGTCGCGCCGACGAGCTGCTCGCCGAGTCGTCTCGCGGACGCGAACACGAAGGCGCCACTGGCGGCCACGGCGAGCCACGAGGCGACGAGGAACGACGCCAGCCCGGCCTCGTGAAACGCCTGCTGGCGCACCAGGGCGGGTGCCGTCCCAGCCCGCGCTTCCTGGAAGGCAGCCAGCAGCACGAGGCCTCCGATGCCGGCGCTGGCGAGCAGCGACACCACCTTCGTCGCCGCGCGTGTCCCCAGCAGGTCGTGCTGCGAAACGAGCAGCCCGAGGCACGCGAGCGCCAGCGCCGAGCTGATCATCGACGCCGTGATCCACGCGCCGTGCGGAGCGCGCGCCGCCCAGGTGCTGAGCCGATCCGCAGTCCAGCTCAGCTCGGGCGCGCCGCAGTGGCCGGCGACCATGAAGAGCAGCGCGGCGAGCGCGAAGAGGCAACCGCTGAGAGCAAGGGTGCGCACCCGACGAGAACGTGCCCGCGCAACACGCATTTCCGCGGGCCCCCGTGGCGAGCGGCCCACGCGGCGCGGTCGCCGCGCGAAGCGCGGGTAGAGCACCACCGTCGGCGAGCTCGAGCTCGGCGTGCAGACCGGGACCGGCTGGGCGACGCCGCTCAGCTCCACCATCGTCATGGCGCGGCTGGTGGTGCAGGGCGGCGCCGCGCGGGACGCAATGCAGCGCCGGCTCGCCCGTACTCGCGCCGATGGAGCGCCGACTCGCCTTCGCAGTGGCAGCGTCGATGGTGGCGCACGGCCTCCTCGCCGCGGCAGCGTGGCCGTCGCCACTGGCGCTGCGCCCGCGGACGACCGCGGTGCCCATCGAGCTCGTCGTCGCTGAGCGGCCGCGACCGCCAGCTCCACCGGCTCGCCACCTCGAGCCGTCCCGGTCGTCGCCGCGCTCGGCGATTCGGACCGTGGGAAAGGCCGCGCTGGTGGTCGACGCGCTGCCCACCGCCGGCACCGTCGCGGTGGAGATGGTGACGCGGGACGAGCCGGGCGAGAGCGACGAGGCAGGCACCGCCAGCTACTTCGACGCGTGGGCGCTAGACGAGGTGCCGGCGCCGAAGACGCCGCCGCCGGCGCTCTCCTTGCCGCGTGGTTCCGTCCAGCTGCGGGTCACCCTCACCGGCGACGGCCGCGTGGCCGGCGTCGTGGCCGCGTCGGCCGGCTACCGGCCCCCGCCGCCGGGCATCCTCGAGGCGATCCGCACCGTCCGCTTCTCGCCGCCGGTGGCGCGCGGCGAGCGCGTCTCGACCACCGTGGACGTCACCGCGGTCGCCGACGACGGGCCCGACGCCGGCCCTGCCGGGTGGACGCGCACCGGGCTCGGCTGGCTGCTCCGCGTCGACCCGATGCACTGACACCCAACCAGCTTGACACCGAACAGTGTTCGGTTATCTACCGAACAGCATTCGGAAACCCCTGGAGGTGACATGGCCCGGCCGACCAAGACCGACGACCCGCGACGGACGATCCTCGCGGCGGCGCGCAAGCTGGTGGTGAAGCACGGTCACCGGCAGTTGAGCCTGCGGGCGGTCGCCGCCGAGGCCGGCTTCAGCCCGGCGAGCCTCTACGAGTACTTCGACGGGAAGGCGGAGCTGGTGTCCGCGCTCGCGGCGCGCGCCCAGGCGCTCCTCCTGGACCGCTTGCGCCGCGCGGCCGGGGGGCGCGCTCCCGCCGCGGCCCTGGTCGAGGTGGGCCTGGCCTACGTCGCCTTCGCCAGGGAGCATCGGGAGGACTTCCTGCTGCTCTTCACCGGCCTGGAGTCGCGCCGGAGCGGCCTGTTGCAGGCGGTGCCGATCGACTCGCCCTACGAGCTCCTCGCGGTGACGGTGCGCGCCGCGCTCGCACGCCAGGGCCGAAACCACCCGAGCGAGGTGGTCGACGGGGCCGCCTACGCGCTGTGGGCCGCCGCCCATGGCATGGCGATGCTGCAGCTCACCCACCTGGCCCGGTTCTCCGCCGACTTCCCCACCGCCGACCGGAAGGCGCTCCTCGCGCTGGTGAAGGGCCTCCACCTCGACGGCCGCTGACCTTGTTCGAAGGACCGCGCGCGGCCGGTTCGCCGCACCTGTTTCCGAACAGTGTTCGGACCAAGAAGGAGCACCCCATGAACGCCAGGACCCTCGCCTTCGTCCTCGCCGCCGCCGCCGGCTGCGGCACCGAGGGCCCGCCGATCGGGCCCTACGAGAACCCCAGCACGGCGCTGCTGGTGCTCGACCTGCAGCGGGACTTCCTCGAGCCGGGAGGCCGCCTGCCGGTCGCGGCCGACCAGGTGGAGCCGATGCTCGGCGCGGTGCGGGCCACCGAGACCGGGGCGCGCGCCGCCGGCGCGGCGGTGGTGCAGATCGAGAACGGCTTCGCGCCCGACGACGCGGCGAACCCGTTCCGCAACCAGGCCGCGGTGCGCGGCACTGCCGGCGCGGAGTGGGACCCCCGGATCCCCCTCGACGCCGACGCCAGGTTCACCAAGGCGTCGGCGGACGCGTTCAGCGTCGCCGAGCTCGACGCGTGGCTGCGCGAGCGGCGGGTGAGCCACGTGGTGCTGCCCGGCGTCTACGCCGACGGCTGCGTGCTCTCGACCAGCCTCGGCGCGCGCAACCGGCGCTACCGGGTGAGCGTGGTGGCGCCGGCCGTCGCCGCGGCCACCGGCGAGGCGCGCCGGGCCGCGCTCGAGTCGATGCGCAGCCACGGCGTGGAGGTCGTCGAGCGGCCCGAGCAGGTCGACTGGTCGCCCTGAGCCGCGCTCCTCGCGGCGCGGCGCCCGGGCTTCGTGCTAGGTGGAGCCCATGTCGCCCATCACCCTCGCCGGCCACCAGGTCGGCCCCGGCCTGCCGCTGTTCGTCATCGCCGGGCCCGACGTCGTGGAGAACGAAGACTTCACCCTGCGCCACGCGCGCCGGCTGAAGGAGCTCTGCGCCCGCCACGGCGTGCCCTTCATCTTCAAGTGCAGCTACGACAAGGCCAACCGCACCAGCATCAAGTCCTACCGCGGGCCGGGCCTCGCCGAGGGGCTGCGGGTGCTGGCCCGGGTGAAGCGCGAGGTGGGGGTGCCCATCCTCACCGACGTGCACGAGACCTCGCACGTGGCGCCGGTGGCCGAGGTGGCCGACGTGCTCCAGGTGCCGGCCTTCCTCTGCCGGCAGACGGACCTGATGGTGGCGGTGGCGAAGTCCGGCCGCGGGGTGAACCTGAAGAAGGGCCAGTTCGTCTCGCCGCGCGACATCGCCCACCAGGCGCGCAAGGCCTTCGACTCCGGCAACCCCAACGTGCTGGTCACCGAGCGCGGCGCGTCGTTCGGCTACAACAACCTGGTGGTGGACATGCGCGGCTTCGCCCTCATGCGCGAGGCCGGCCTGGCCACCTGCTTCGACGCCACCCACTCGGTGCAGCTGCCCAGCGCCGGCGAGGGCGAGACGCTCGGCGAGCGCAAGTTCGTCTCGCTGCTGGCCCGCGCCGCCGCCGCCGCCGGCATCGACGCGCTGTTCGCCGAGGTGCACGAGGACCCGGACAGGGCGCTCTGCGACGGGCCGTGCTCGCTCACCTTCGAGCTGTTCGACCAGCTCCTGAAGGACGTGCTCGCCATCCGCCGGGCGCTGGGGCACCAGCCGTGAGCGCCGAGGCGCGCGCGGCGAAGGTGAAGCTGGTGGTGTTCGACGTCGACGGCGTGCTCACCGACGGCGGGCTGGTCTACGGGCCCGAGGGCGAGGTCGCCAAGCGCTTCGACGTGAAGGACGGCCACGCGATGGTGCTGGCGCGGCTCACCGGCCTGCCGGTGGCGCTGCTCACCGCGCGCACCTCGAAGATCGTCGAGCACCGCGCCGCCGAGCTCAAGCTGGCCAGGGTCTCCCAGGGCCGCAAGGAGAAGGGCCCGGCGCTGGCCGAGCTCTGCGCCGAGCTGGGCGTCGCGTCGGCCGACTGCGCGTACATGGGCGACGACCTCAACGACCTCGCCCCGATGGCCCTCGCCGGCCTGGCCGCCTGCCCGGCCGACGCGGTGGCCGAGGCGCGCGCCGCGGCGCACTTCGTCGCCACCCGCACCGGCGGCCACGGCGCCGCCCGCGAGTTGCTGGAGCTGGTGCTCAAGGCCACCGGCCGCTGGCCGGCGGTGCTGGAGCGGATGAAGTAGGCCCCTCGCGCCCTACAGCCAGCAGGCCACGCCGCACATCCCCGCGGTGCAGGTGAAGCTCGCGCACTGGGCCGCTCCGGCGCAGGTCGCGCCGTCGGGCTTCAGCGGCTGGCAGGTGCCGTTGTTGGGGCCCATCGTCTCGCAGTAGCCCTCGGCGCACCGCACCTGCTGGCCGGAGATGTTGCCGCACGGCGCGAGCAGCGGCGCCAGCACCGGGCCGCAGACGTTGCCGCCGGCGGCGTTCATGCACGCCAGCAGGTTGCGGCAGTCGCCGCTGGCGTTGCACGACTGGCCGTCGTCGCGAAACGCCTGGCAGACGTTGCCCGAGCAGCGCAGGCCGGGCATGCACATGTCGGTGCTGGTGCACGGCTGGGCCTGCGCCCGCCGCGGGGTGCACAGGCCGCCGGAGCAGAACTCCGTCTCCAGGCAGTACGGGCCGAAGCCCTGGCCCACGATGGTCTCGCCGTTGTTGCACAGCCCGGCGGCCGCGGTGTTGTACTGCTTCACGCACACGTCCACGCCGGTGACGCCGCCGTCGGGGTTGGTCATCGTGGCGCACACCAGGTCCACCCGGCCGCGGCCGGTGCGGAAGCACTCGAAGCGGCCCTTGGTGCACGCCTGCCCCTCGGCCTTGCCCACCGCGCAGCGGAACTGGGCGAGGGTGCCGGTGCCGGCGCACACGTCGCCGGGGCCGCACTCCTCCTGCTGCGTGAACTGGGTGATCGAGGTGCTGCACAGCGCGCCCATCGCGGTGTACGGCTGGCACGGCTGGTTCTGCGCGTTGTTGTCGGCGCCCAGGCAGTAGCTGCGCGACGGGTCGCACTGCGAGTCGCGGAGGCAGTTGGGGCCGGCGCCGCCGTCGTTGAGGTAGGTGCTGCAGGTGCCGCACACCGCGCCCATGGGGATGTTGCAGAACCCGTTCACGCACTCGGTGTCGCTGGTGCACAGCGCGCCTGCCGCGCTGGCCGGTGCGATGTACTTCGCGGCGCCGCACCTGGCGGCGACCTCGTTCAAGTCGCGCACGCAGCTGGTGCCGGTGGGGTACGCGGCGTCGATGCAGGCCGTCAGCGCCGCCTGGTCGAGGGTCGCGCGGCCGAGGGAGACGTTGGCGCTGCCCACCAGGCACTCCGGGGTGTTCAGCTGCTGGGCGATGCAGTCGGCGCGCTGGCCGGTCGCGACGCCGTCGTTGCCGCGGTTCTGGTTCAGCGCGTCGTTCGTGTCGGTCTTGCAGCGGATGCCGTAGTCGCACTTCCGCGCGGCCAGCGTGGCGCAGATGTTGGGGATGCCCGCGTCGACGGTGCCGCCGCCGGTGCCGCCACCCGCCGCGCCGCCGCCCGCGCCGCCGCCCACCGCACCGCCGCCGGTGCCACCGCCCAGGCCGCCGTCGTCGCCGCCGCCGGTGCCGCCGCCCAGGCCGCCGTCGTCGCCGCCGCCGGTGCCGCCGCCCACCGCGCCGCCGCCGGTGCCGCCGCCCGCGCCGCCGCCCAGGTCGCCGCCGCCGGTGCCGCCGCCCGCGCTGCCGCCTCCGGTGCCGCCGCCTTCGCCGCCGTCGGGGCAGAGCTGGCCCCCGCAGTCAGGCACCGCGTTGTTGCAGCTACAGCCGGACATCGCGAGCGCGACCGCCGCAGTCAGCAGGAGGTATCTCATGGGCCGGCGATGCTATCGCAGACCGCCCCGGCTGGCCTTCTGGCGGCCGGAAATCGCGCGGGAAGAGGATCCGCCGCCGTGCCCGCGCTACAGTGCCGGCCCATGCCGGGCCGTGGGACCAGCCGTATCCAGGACATCGTGCGCCGTGCCGGGCTGGTGGACGACATGCAGCTCAAGTCGGCGCTGGCGCGCTGGGAGCAGTGGGGCGGCTTCCTCCCCAAGATCCTCGTGGAGCTGGGCTTCGTGAACGAGGAGACGATGGTCACCGCCCTCGGCAAGGCGCTGGGAGTGCCGGTGCTGCGCCTGGGCAGCGCGCCCAAGGACAGCGTCGCGCTGGCGAAGATCAGCGACGACTTCTGCACCCAGCACGGCGTGTTCCCCGTCTCGCTCCGAGACCGGGTGCTGACGCTGGCGATGATCGACCCCACCGACCTGAGCGTCATGGACGCGGCGGGCTCCAAGGCCGGCGCCCGGGTGCAGCCCGGCATCGCCACCCCCACCGAGGTGCTGGCGGCCATCGCGCGCCACTACCACGGCATGTCCACCTCCATCGACTACCGCAACCAGGCGCCGCGCCAGTCGGTGCGGATGGCCGAGGAGCAGCTGCTGGAGCTGGACAGCTCGGCCCCGCCGCCGCCGGAAGGCCGGGCGTCCTCCTCCGGCGGCTCGAGCGCGTACAGCGATCCGCTGCCCCCGCCTCCGCCGCCGGCGCCCACCACCTACGGGGACGACCACTCGCTGAGCCCGGGCCGCGCGCCCGGCGCCAACACCATGCTCGACGAGCTGGTGGGCGACCCGCGCGACCTGGACCTGAGCCCCGAGGAGCTCCGGCGCGTCGAGGCGGTGAAGGTGAACCAGGACAAGGCCTCGGCGATCCTGCGAGCGCTGGAGGCCCTGCTGAAGGAGAAGGGCCTCTCCTGAGCTCGCGGCCGGCGCTTGCCGAACTGACTGCAAAGAAATGGACGGGGCGCGTCCTTTTCCGCGATCTCAATGCCAGCGCCTGGCGCCTGCCGACGTGACCGCGCACCTCGAGGTTCTGGGGCGGTGGGTGGCCGGGCTGCGCCTCGCCGACGTGCCGCCGCGCACCCTTCGCGCCGCGCGCGCCCAGGTGCTGGACATGGCGGCCGCGGCGCGCTCCTCGGCCCGCGGCGGCGAGGTGCGCTGCGTGCTCGACGGCGCGGCCGCCTTCGCCTCGCCGGGCCGCGCCACCGCGCTGGCCACCGGAGCGCGCCTGGGGCCGGCCGACGCCGCGGCGGCCAACGCGGCCTGCTCGATGGCGCAGGACTTCGACGACATCGTGTGGATGGGCCACACCTGCCACTCGGCGGTGTTCGCCTCGCTGGCCGTCGCCCAGCACGAGGGCAAGACCTCGGCGGAGCTGCTCACCGCGGTGGTGGCGGCGAACGAGGTGGCCGGCCGGCTGGGCGCCTCCAGCTTCCTGGGCCCGCTCAACGGCCAGATGTGGACCTTCGTGCACCTGGTGGGCGCGGCGGCGGCGACGGCGAAGCTCCTCGGCCTCGACGGCGAGCGCACCGCGCACGCGCTGGCCATCTCGCTGGCCCAGCCCACCTTCGCGCTGCAGCCGGGCTTCCTGCGGCCCTCGAGCAAGCTGCTGGCCGCGGCCACGCCCACCGCCACCGGCCTCCAGGCGGCGTACTTCGCGCGGGCGGGCATGACCGGCGCGCTGGAGCTGCTCGAGGACCCGCGCGGCTTCTGGCGGCGCTTCTCGTTCCTCCCGATGCCCTTCATGCTCGGCGGGCTCGGCCGCGCCTGGGTGCTGGACACGCTCACCGTGAAGACCTTCCCCGGGTGCCACTACTTCCAGACCGCGCTCACCGCGCTGGAGCGGCTCTCGCGGCGCGACGGCCCGCTGACTCCGGAGCGGGTGCGCGCGGTGCGCGTGGAGACCACCAAGCTGGCCTGCGAGGCGACGCGCTTCGCCCGCGAGGCGGCCGCCTTCCCCTCTCCCCGGCCTCGGGGAGAGGGTCAGGGTGAGGGGTTGGGTGAAGACGTGCACCCGGTGCGCGCTCTCTCGCCAGCGTCAGCGATGACGCCGGTCACGGTCAGCTTCGACCTCGCGCAGTCGGCGGCGGTGCTGCTGGTGGCCGGCCGGCTCGGCCCCGAAGAGCTGAACCAGCGCTGGCTCGACGAGCACCGCGAGGCGCTGCGCGGCTGGCTCCAGCGCCTCGAGGTGACGCACGACCCGGCGCTCACCGCGAAGGTGCTGGCCGGCGCGCGGGCGCTGGCCGCCGGCGACGAGGCGCTGAAGGCCCTGTCGGCGCGCGCGCTGCTGAAGCTGCGGCGGCGGTACGCCGAGGAGTACCAGAGCTCGCTGCTGGGCTGGGGCGATCTGCTGGCCGGCGTGCGCGGCGCGCTCAAGCGTGACGCGCCCGAGGAGACCGGCGGCGACGGCGTGCCGCTCTACTTCCCAGCGCGGGTGACGGTGAGGCTGGCCGACGGCCGCGAGGTGTCGGAGCGCGTGGACCTGCCGGCCGGCTCGCTGGCCTCGCCGCGCTTCGAGCAGGAGCTGAAGGCGAAGGTGCTCCGAGAGCTCCCCCGCGCCGCCTGGGACGCCGGCCTCGCGCTCGAGTCGCAGGACCTCGGCGACCTCATCACCGCGTTCTGCGCGCCGCCCGGGTGAGCCTCGCCGGAGCCCGCTGCCGCACGTGAAAGAGGCGCAGCCACACCACGCGGCGCCGCGCCTCGTCCGGCTGGTACCAGAGGAAGAACGGCAGCTCGCGGAGCAGCAGCCTGCGGAGGCCCGACCCATCCGCGACGCCAGTGAAGGGCGCCCCGAGCAGGAGCTGCCGGGCGTCGTCGAGCCGCGCCCTCAGGCGCTCCTGCCACGCCGGGAGGTCCTGCTGCGCGAGCCACGCGAGCTGCGCTTCGACGTCGCGGGCGAAGGCCTCGGTGACGACGAGGCGCCAGCCCGGGCGATTCGTGCCTGCAGCTCGTCCCATGACACCTCGCCCCGGTTCGGGTCGTTCGCCGTGGCCCAGGCCTGCTCGCGCTGCCAGGCCTCGGCGGCGCGCAGGTCGGCCTCCACCTCGAGCTCCGCGAGCCGCTCCTCGACCAGCAGGCGCACGGCCGTGGAGAGCCCGACGGTGCGTTTGCCGGCCACGCGCTGCACGCGGCGGCGCAGCTCGTCGGGCAACAGCACGCTGACCGGCATCGACGCCATAGTGGAAAACACTATAGCAGGCGGCCGGCTCAGGTGCCGGCGGCGGCCGCGGCCGGGGCCTCGCTCCAGAGGATGAGGTCGCCCTTGCCCAGGAACTCCTTGCCGCCGAACGCCTTGTAGAACTCGTCCAGCGTGGAGTCGAAGTCCGGGTAGCGCTGCTCCTTCCGGTCCTGCGTCATCTTGTCGAAGATGGGGTCGATGCCCGCGGGCACGGTCTTGCTCACCTCCGACGGCAGGGGCGAGCGGCGGCCGGGCAGCTGGCCGGTGAGCATCTCGTACAAGAGGATGCCCAGGCCGTAGACGTCGGTGGACGGCCCCAGGTCCTTCGAGCGCGCGATGAGCTCGGGGCTCATGTAGCCCATGCCGCCGGTGCCCACGAAGACCTGCGGCATGCCCTTCGCCTGGTCCACCTCGATGACGCGCGAGAGGCCGAAGTCGGCCAGCTTCGCGTTGCCCCAGGCGTCGAACAGCACGTTCTCGGGCTTGATGTTGTGGTGGGTGAGGCCCTGCTGGTGCGCGGCGCGCAGCGCGTAGGACAGCTGCAGGAACCAGCGCAGCGCCAGCGGCACCTCGAGGCCCTTGCTGGCGGCGGCGTCGAGCTTCTCGCGGAGGCTGCCCTTGCACAGCTCCATCACGAAGTACGGGCGGGCCACGTCGGTGTTCTGGTCGAGGATGGTGACGATGTTCGGGTGCCGCACCTGCGCCTGGGCGCACAGCTCCTTCTTCAGGCGCTTGATGACCTCGCCGCGCTGCAGGAAGGAGAAGTAGCCGAAGATGTCCTTCAGCTCCTTCACGCACACGTCGAGGCCCAGCGCGTTGTGCTTGCCCTTGAACACGCTGCCCAGCGGGCCGGCGCCGAGCTGGTCGAACTTCACGTAGCGCAGGTCCAGGTCCTGGCCCTTGCCGCCGGGCTGCGCCGAGGAGGGCGAGCTGCTCGGGGCGGCCACCGCGGTCAGCGGCAGCGGCGCCGGCCCGCCGAAGCCGCCGGAGGTGGCGGCGCGCTGCGGCGGCGGGGGCGGCGGGGGCGGCTCGGGCGCCGTCACGTACGGCGACGAGTCGTCGGGAGGCGGAGGCGGCTTACGTCCACCACGGGGAGGAGGAGGAGGGG
>Ga0316628_100003425_pt1 | contig 12210 bp, 7 predicted proteins | sample OWC_Aug_M2_C1_D5_FD_207648 | JGI IMG/M metagenome (GOLD analysis project Ga0316628, IMG submission 207648) | Wetland soil microbial communities from Old Woman Creek delta, Ohio, United States - OWC_Aug_M2_C1_D5_C | ecosystem: Environmental > Terrestrial > Soil > Wetlands | place: USA: Ohio...
AAGGTCAGGGCTCCGATGACAGGAAGGATGGTCTTGAGCTGCCGGCTCAGGTAGCTGTCGGCGCCGATGCGGATGGCGTTCCAGACTTCCTGCATCTTGGCCGTGCCTTTGTCCTTTTTGAGGACGGTCTTGCGCAACAGCCAGGCGTACAACAGGCTGATGAAGGCGGTCAACAACACGCCCAGGATGGCGATCTGTTCGAAACCGCTGAGGCCGTGACGGCTGGCCAGTCCGAGGATGTTCATGGAACCTCCGTGAAGAGTCGAGGGAGATGAGACAGGGATGTTTGCATCATAAGGATGATACGCGAACAACGTGAAGAATCATTGAAATCAATAAGTTATCTTTTATATAGAAAATCTCCCATGCAGTCAAGAAGAATGATAAATCCCAAAATTACCAATAGAAATGGAAATCGTTGATCTTTGTGTCGTTGCGAGCGACCGGAGGGAGCGTGGCAATCTCCAAGATAAAAATCTTTTTTGGAGATCACCACGTCGCTTCGCTCCTCGCGACGACAAACTCTATCGGCAAATTTAGAATAAATTCCCCCCCCTTTTCTAAAGGGGGGGTGCGGGGGGATTATTATTTCTTGTCATCACGAGGAGCGAAGCGACGTGGTGATCTCCAAAATAGATTATTCTCCAGTCTTCTTCCCAAATCTCGTCCGGATAAATTCCTTGGCGCTTTCGGCCGGCAAGCGGATGGTCCCCGGCCCGCTCCGGACGTAAAAATCGCCCTCCGGGCTCTCCTCGGTTTCTTTCCATTTTAAGAATACAGGCTCCGGGCTGCGCCGGCAGCTCACGAGGCAAACGGTCTTGCCCTGGACGATCTGGATCCTCGGATCGATGCAGGTGCTAGCCCGGTCTCCCAATGCGTTCCGAACGACCTGGGCGAGGTGCCGCATGAATTCATCGTCGTTCTCGAACCGATCCGGCTCTAACCCCGTTACCGTCCCGTCATCCGCAACACCGATCAGCAGATCTCCGCCGGCGGTATTGAGGAACGCGGCGATCGTCTTGAGCGCGGCCAGCGTGATCGCCCTGTCGTCCTTCTTGCTCTCCCTGAGATTCCAGCGCAACGTCGCTTTGAACTCCAGGGTTTTCGATTCGCCGCCCTTGATTAATTCTTCGGCCTGCCGGTGGGCCCGCAGGTAATTATCGAACAGGAAATCCCGGAACGCATCTCCGAACGCCCGGTCGTCGGTGATCCGCTTGTAAAACTCGAAGTTCGTATCCACGATCTCCTGGATGACGTCCTCCACCTTGTGATCGAACGTCAGGCGGATATTTTCGCGCGTATTGACCCGGGCGCTGGCGTCGAGGGCCGCGTCGTCGTTGAGCTTTTCGAGGATTTGACCGAGCGTCACCCGGTGCTCGGGCCCGAGATTCAGCCCGAAGCGCTCGTTCAGCTCGGCGATGATCCGGGAGAGCGGCTCGAGCTGCTCCGGCGTCTCTCCGTAATGATCCTTGGCCGTGATGGGCTCGAGCTGTCCGCCTTTCCGCTCGAGCGTGATCCTGCCGCTTCCGGTCTTCCGGATGCGGTAAGATTCCATATCGATATTTTGCTGAACCTCTCGCGGCAGCTCGTCCGGATCGGCCGGAATCAACCGCCTCAAGTGCCTTGTAAAAACATATAACTTTTCCAGGTCCGTGTCGGAAAACGTCAGAACTTGGGCGAGAAAGGCATAAAGCCGCACGTAATCGGTGATTTGCCCGCGAAAATCGTGTTGTTCTTCGCTCGACATCTCGGCGAACCTTGTTTTCGGCGGCTCGAGAACGGCGTAAAGCTGATCCTGCGTGGCCTTTTTATCAAAGTATACCTTGGCGAATCGCTCCACATCAGCCGCCGTAAAGACCGGAAATCCGAGAAGCCTGCTCTGAATCTCGTAGAGCAAGTTCGGATCGGTGGCCTCCGATAGAAGCGTCGTCTCATAATAGGGCTCGAACGCGGCCTGAATCTCGTCGGCTTCGTTGGCGAAATCCAGGACGATGGCCCCTTCTTTCTCCGTATGGATGCGGTTCAGCCGGGACAAAGTCTGAACGGCATTGACTCCGCCGAGCTTCTTGTCCACGTACATCGTATGCAGGAGAGGCTGGTCGAATCCCGTTTGAAATTTGTTGGCGCAGATGAGGAATCGATACTCGGGCTTCTTAAATTCCGCGGCGGTCTGTTTTTCTCCGATCGTTTTGTCTTTGCCGAGTGAGTTCATGCCCGATTCGGTGTAATCCTGTCCGCCATCCGAGACCTTCCCCGAGAACGCGACCAGGGCCTTGAACGGCAGATTCTTTTCTTCGAGGAACTTATCCATGGCCAGCTTATACCGCACGGCATGCAGCCGTGACCGGGTCACGATCATCGCCTTGGCCTTGCCTCCGATCTCGTTCTTGACCTGGGCGTTGAAATGCTCGACCATGATCCGCACTTTTTCGCCGATGGCGTGCGGATGGAGCTCCACGAACGATTTGAGGAGGTATTCCGCTTTGGCCTTGTCATAGCGGGGATCGTCCTCGATCTTCTTGAGGAGCCTCCAATAGGCTTTATAGGTCGTGTAGTTCCTCAGGACGTCGAGGATGAACCTCTCCTCGATCGCCTGGCGCATGGTGTAAAGATGGAACGGCTCGAACTTCCCGTCCGCCCGCTTCGTTCCGAAAAGCTCAAGGGTTTTGGATTTGGGCGTCGCGGTGAAGGCGAACATCGAAAGGTTGGGAAGCCGGCCGCGCTTTTCCATTTCGGCCAGGATCGTATTCTCGAGCTCCTCTTCCGGCGTCGCCGCCTCAGCCTCCTCGCGCTCCGCTTCTTCGAGACTGCCCGCGGCTAAAGCCGCTTTGAGACTCTTCGAGCTTTCGCCCGACTGCGACGAGTGGGCCTCGTCGACGATGACGGCGAAGCGATGTCCCGGAAGCTCGCCGATGTCCTTAACGATCACCGGGAATTTCTGGAGGGTGGTGACGATGATCGTTTTTCCCGACTCGAGCGCCTCCTTGAGCTGACGCGAAGTCGTGTCGATATTCTCCACGACGCCCAGCGTCTGCTCGAACTGGCGCATGGTCGTTTGAAGCTGACGATCGAGGATGCGCCGGTCGGTAACGACGACGATCGAATCAAACACCCGTTTGTCGGCGTCGTCGTGGAGCGTCGCCAGCCGGTGGGCGAGCCAGGCGATGGTGAAGCTCTTGCCGCTGCCCGCCGAGTGCTGGATGAGATAGCGCTGACCCGCACCATTCTGCCTGGCGTGGGCGACCAGCCGCTTGACGGCGTCGAGCTGCTGATAGCGGGGAAAAACGAGCATCTTCTTTCCTGTTTTCCGACCCTTCTCATCCTCTTCCTCGACCTCATGGATGAACCGGCGGATGAGATCGAGGACGCTGTCGCGCACCCAGATCTTCTCCCAGAGATAGGCCGTGGCGTAGCCTTTTTGCGTCGGCGGAACGGGTGGATTTCCCGCGCCTCCGAATTTGCCTTGATTGAATGGCAGAAAGCGGGTCTTCGGTCCTTCCAGTTGCGTGGCCACATAAACCAGATCCGGATCCACGGCGAAATGGGCGAGACAGCGGCCATACGCGAAGAGCGGCTCGCGCGGATCCCGGGCCGTTTTGTATTGCCGGATGGCGTCCTCGACCGTCTGTCCGGTAAGCGAATTCTTGAGCTCGGCGGTGAATACCGGAATGCCGTTCAGAAAGAGAACCATGTCGAGACTCTGCACGCTTTTCCGGCTGTAGCGCAGTTGCCGAACCACGGCAAAAAGGTTCGCCGCGTGGAGGCGCCGGAGCGCTTCATTGAGCCCGCTCGAAGGCCGGAAGTAAGCCAACTGGAATTTACAGCCCGAGTCTTTGATGCCGTTGCGAAGGACATCGAGCGCCCCGCGCCGTTCGATTTCACGATATAGCCGCTTGAGGAATTGAGCTTTTACGGCGTCGCCGTGGTGCTGTTTCAGCCGTTCCCATTCTTTCGGTTGAGTGGCCAGGATGAAGTCGATGACGTCGCGGGGGAGAAGGCAGAGTGCCGCATCGTATTCTTCAGGAGCCCGTTTCCGATATCCTCCCGGCGCCGCTTCTCCGTAGTGCGCCGCCTCTTCTCGGACGCCCTTGGCCTCCCCGCCGCAGGCGTCCGGTCCATGCCGCAGCAGTCCGCACTCGATCGTCTTCTCAAAGCTTCGCTCAGAGACTTCCACCATTTCAGGATTCCGTGCCTTTCCTCATTAAGTCTAAATATTTTTCGTAGGCAAAAAGCCTATATCTTTTCCGTCCGGATACCTCTTTTATAATTCCCTCTTGTTGAAGGGCTTCCAGGGCCCTGGTGATGGATGGAACCGATATTTTCGTTATTTCACGAAGAACCGGGATGGTCGCGATCGGCCTGCTCTGTAAGGCTTGGTGGACGCGAATGGCCGAACCTGCTTTACGGCCCATCTCTTGAATTTTTTGTCGATCTTCTACGCCGATATCGTTCAATTTTCGGGCTGTCTTGACCGCGCCTTCAGCCATTTCGCGGACGCCGATGACGAAAAATCGAATCCATGATTCCCAATCGCCCTCCAGTCTGACTTTCATTAGGAGGTCGAAGTATTCGGTTCTATGCTGTTTCAGATAAAGACTCAAATAGAGAAGAGGATGACGGAGCACTCCCTCGTGACAAAGCAATAAGGTGATCAATAACCGGCCGATTCTTCCATTTCCGTCGAGGAATGGATGGATCGTCTCGAATTGGAGGTGCATCAGAGCCGCTTTTATCAAGAACGAGGTTTTTTCGGGGATATCATTCAAAAACTTCTCAAAATCAGCCATCACTTTCGCGACTCGATCCGGAGGAGGGGGGACATAACGCGCATTGCCCGGCCGGGTTCCTTGTATCCAATTCTGAGATCGACGAAATTCGCCCGGGTCTTTTTCCTTGCCGCGTCCTTTGGCCAGAAGCAGTCTATGAATTTCCCTGATCAGACGGTTCGATAGCGGGAAATCTCCCCTAAGCCTTTTTAGGCCGTGGTTCATGGCCATAACGTAATTTGAAACCTCTTGAACATCGTCCAACGGAACGCCGGGAGCCTCTTCCAGTTCAAATAGGAGAAGATCGGAGAGAGAGGATTTTGTTCCTTCGATTTGCGAAGAAAGTACGGCTTCCTTGCGTACGTACATATAGAGAAAAAGGTCAATGTCTGGAAGAAGAGATGCGATACTGTCCAAGCGGCCTAGCGATAAGAGCGCCTGGTCGATTTCCTCTCGGAGAGAAGCGTCGATCTGGAGAGGGGGCTTAGGCGGGAGCGGGAATGGAACAAACGCCAGGACGGATTCCTCCCCGAATTTCTTGATCGAATATTCCCCCGTTAAGCCGCGTTTCATCGTCTTTCCTCGGTTTTCAGCTAATTAACGTTATGTTAACTGACCCAATGCTTATTAAAGGATAACGCCTTTTCCTTTAATAAGCAAGAGGGAAATTAGGCTATTTTGCGCAAATCCTAGGTAAATGTGAATAATTACCGAGGTTTTGTTAAATCGCTCCCCGGTCAGAGAAACTTTTTCTCGACTGTTTGAAATCTGAAATATAAAGTTTATGATACTAATGAAGCTTCAGGATATTCTTATAGGGTAATTTAAGAACTAAATCGCCAGGTTCATGACTTCAACCTCTATTATCGTGAAATGCGCCAAATGCTCGACGGTCACGGACGATGCGCCGAATGTTCTAGTCGAACAAAGACGACCCTGTCTGAACTGCGGATCCACGGCAAGAGCGTTCGAGGTTATCGTCTTCGAAACGATCACCGTCAGGGACTCCTTGGGTATGAGAACTCGACACGGTAATTCCGGACGCCCATTCCACGAGGCGAAATCAGGCCTCGATCTCCATCGAATGTCGGAGCGCTGGATGCAGCGCGACCTTATGATTGACCGCGAAAACGATCGATATTTTGAGCGCGTAGTCGATCCAGAAACCGGCAAAGTACTTCGCATATGCGAGGAACCACTTAGCCAACATCAGGGCCACGGGACAGCAAACAAAGACTCCTCTGGCGTAGAGAGGCGAAGAGAAAGGAGAAAAGGATGAATGAACTATATATTAGGTTTATGGCGCCAGTGATTCCGCAGACTGTCGCGCAGCTCTTTCAGTATTTCGATCATGCATTGCAAGACAAAATGGAACGTATACATCTTCTTTTATCTTCTCCGGGCGGATCGGTATTCCATGGCCTCTCGGTCTACAATTATCTGAAGGGAGCACCGTTTGCCACCCATACTTATAATTTCGGAAGCGTAGACTCGATCGGGCTCGTAATATTCTGTGCCGGGAGCAGACGTCTATGCGTTCCTCATGCGAGGTTTCTTATCCATCCCGTTCAATTCAATTTTCAAGGCAACGCTCAATTCGATGAAAAGCAATTAGATGAACATCTTAAAAGCTTGAAAATCGATCAAGAAAATATCGCACGTGTGATTGCGGATACAACAGGCAAAGCGCTTCAAAAAGTCGAAGAGGATATGATAGGTCGTACGACTTTAAGCCCCCTTCAGGCTAAAGATTATGGCCTTGTCCATGAAATACAATCCGCTCTTTTCCCGGCTGATGCCCAACTGGCAGTGATTGGAGAACCCGTTCAAATTCCTCCTCCTAGGATCGTTCAATCGTCCGCCCCGATAGCATAAAAGCTTATTGGTTTATCCGATTTTATAGCCCTCTGTGAATCGATAGAATTATTGGCCGGGAGGAGTAGTTATGAATGAACCAGTTCCGGATTATCCAACACGCGACACGTCGCTTATCGGAGCGGCAGGGGTACACTATGTTGTCTCTGAATTGAGCCTTCGTGGATTGATTGCTCTGCCGACCACTCGAAATACCGCGGGCGTAGATGTTATCGTAACAAACAAGGCAGGGACTTGGCACGCTAATATTCAAGTCAAATCGTCACGTAGCCGCGTAGGATTTTGGCCTATAGGGACAAAGTATAGTGATTGGGTCGCACCCAACAATTTTTATGCTTTTATCCGCTTTAATCCGCAGGCTAATTCCTTGGAGGCTTTCCTTGTTTCCTCGGATGAAGTCGCCCGGCTAGTAACACAAAGCCGCATAAGGGAGAAGGAGAAAGGTCTAAAGGCCTGGGCTCCATGTTTTTATCCCGGAGAAGGCGGAATTGAACGACTAAAAGTACAATGGGATGAGTTTGGGAAGGAATATGCCGCCCAAAAAATTCAAGATATAAAATAAAAGCATAGGGGACTTAATGATTAGGGCGTAATTTCGAAATGAATAAAGTCGAATATTACAAAGTTATTTTGGTTTGGAGTCATATTCTATGATTGACGAAATTCACAAGGGAATCGGCCCGCTCCTCATCCTTGCGGGTCCGGGAACGGGAAAGACATATCAAATAGGCAAACGCATTAAATATCTAATCGAAATAGTAAAAGTTAGGCCTGAGGAAATTACCGTAATTACTTTCACCGCCGCGGCCGCTGCAAATATGCGCGAAAGGATTTCAGACAAGATGCGGCCCGAATTATATATAGATACAGCGCTGCAACCTCGGAATATCCGAACTATGCATAGTTTAGGTTTTCATATATTGCGCGATGAGCTCGCTGATTTCCCGATCCAAGCTCCGAAAGTTTTAGCCGACTTCGATCTCCAGCGTATTATATGCGAAGATACGGCCCAGCTCATCGGCTTAAGCCGAGCTAGCGCTCAAGAAACGCTTCATTGTAGGCAAAGGGGATTATGCAGTCCTTCCGATGTTAATAAATGTGCAATTTGTAAGAAATATTCACTGTTATTACATTCGTGCCAAAGTATCGATCATGATGACCAAATATTATTAGCCTGCGAATTGCTTAAGAGCAAGCCGGAACTCTTGTCAAAGTATAAAGCTCAATGCCAACATCTTCTCGTTGATGAATATCAAGATATAAATTCAGCACAACATGAACTCATTAAATTGTTGTCAGAAGGAAATCGTAAAGGGCTTTTCGTTGTTGGAGATGATGACCAGAGCATTTATTCTTGGCGTGGTGGATCTCCTGAATTCATTCGAGGTTTTAAAGACGATTTCGGGGGGAAAGCGAGAATCGAGCTATTAAAAACGTCTTATCGATGCCACAGACACATTTATGAAGGAGCAACCGCAATCGTTTCTGCATTTGATAGAAACCGCATTCCCAAGGGCATTTCTAAATACGAAGTAGCTTGCGGGCCCAAAATTCAAGTTCACGATGTGGCAAGTGATAATAACGAGGCTAAAGTCGTTTGCTCTATAGTTAATGCTTCTATCCCAGCCAATAGCGTCTTAATCCTTGTGCCCCACCGCGGATTCGTTAAAGATGTGGCTAGACTTTTAGCAAACGCAGGGATCTCATTCAGCATGCCGCCTACTTTCCCAGGCGAAGGATTGCCGGAATTAGCTCGTTTCTCCAAATGGCTAAAAGATGAGTCTGACAGCCTCACATTTCGTTCATGTCTCGAAATCGTCATAGATAATTGCGATATAATTCCCTCGAAACGTGTCAGAACAGTCAAGAAGCAAACAGAACGAGAGAATAGTATGCGGGATATCAGCCAACTCTGGAAATCCGTGCTGTCAAAGAAGTGCGGCTCGCTTTGGGATTCCTTAATAAAACAAGAATTTGATTCGCCGATCATTCGATACGCACGCGATTTTTTTATAAAGATACGTGATCAAGCGCGGGAAGATGATATTTTGAAATTTGTTAATACAATAATCACTGGCGCAGGATTTTGGAAAAAGCCGTCTACTATGCTCGAAGAAATCGAGGAATGGGTTCTTTATATTGATCGCGCTCGTGTTCAGGATCACGGCGGAGGAGTTCGAATAATGACTTTACAGGGAGCAAAGGGATTGGAGGCAAACGTCGTATGTGTCCTTGGCGTGGAAGAAGATACCATTCCCCGGGGAGAAGCTGGCATAAACCGCCTTGAAGAAGATGCCAGGCTTTTTTATGTTTCAGCAACTCGCGCAAAAAACGAGCTACATCTTTTCCATGCAAGGAAACGTTCTGGAGCAATCGTTTTTAGGAATTTGTATCAATTTGGAGGCCCGCCCGATCTAAAGCCTTCGCGATTTCTATTGAAAATATCCGATGAGCATAAAGAAATTAATTACCATCTGCCAAAATAGCTTAAATTTATCAGAGTTATTTTCTACATGTACAAACTAATTAAAATCATAGCGAACATCGATCTTCCCGGTGACGGCGGCGGAAATGAGAGCGGTGCGGTATTCTTTGAGGCGGTCGATTGCTTCATGAATCTTCGCCATGAGTGCGTCGATCTTCGCCGTCTCCCGGTCAAGAAACGCTGAAATCGAGCGCTGCTCATCAAGCTTCGGTACTGGAACCGGTATTCTGCCGATATTTTCGACGGCAAGACCGGGCTGGGCTGCAGATTGGGAATACTCGTTGAGCGACATTGACTGCAGAAGTGCTGTCAGCCAGTAGGGATCAAGATCAGGCCCGGGCATCGTTACCACTGCATGCTCAGATGCCCAGAACTTCCCGGATGCGAAGTTGACACACCCGCAGAGTGCGCCCTGCCTCCCGATAAGTGGGAACTTGCCATCGTGCGTGAATGAATACGTATATCCCCTAATACCGTTGCCCCCATAAACTGGATAGTCACCTACCGCCTCGATGTCTTCCGACGTGATCGCCGTGCCGGCACGCATAGCCGTGAGCCTCTTAAGCCGCTTTACTCCCCAATGTGTTGGGATCTTGCCCAGCCATTTGGCGCCGGAGTTCTTCATTGGAACGGTTAGATCGAGGCCTTTGGTGACGGCCTGGGTGATGAGGGCGGTACGCTTTTCCTGAAGAAGTTCGATCAGCCGCTCCTTTTTCTCGATGAGCGCATCGATTTTCGCCGTCTCGCGGTCGAGATATGCCAGAATCCTCTGTTGCTCTATGTGGGGCGGCACTGCAAGAAGAATGCTCTTTATGATGCTAGAATTGAGACCGTGCATGATAGCACCCTTGCCCTCTGTCTCAATTTGGTCTCTGATGTAGGAAGAATCGTTAATGAGCAGACATAGAAATTTAGGATCGAGATTGCAGTCCGGCAAGCGAACCCGCAGCAGGTGCGAATCCATGATCCCTCGCTCGATGCCTTCGGGTACTACTGCACAACGGCCACTGCTTCCCATCATGGTTACGACAAGATCGTTTGGGCGAATCTCGCAGGCCGCCAGTTCCTCGAACTTCGCTTTATCCACGTGTTTGTTTCCACGCCCGAAATCGCGGGCGATTACCTGTTCCTGACCAAAAACCTTGAACCCTTCTTGGGTCATAAACTCGAGCTTCAGTTGGCTCCCAAATGGACCAATCTTGATGCTCCCTATTTCTTGGAATAATCTTCGACGAAGCGGGTAAACCTCCCAATGAGCCGGGATCTCGCCCAGCCATTCGACGCCGGAGTCCTTGTATTTCGGGTAAGGGTGAAACTGCCGGCGTTTAATCTGGGGAGAATTTATTGCCTCGCTCATGCTAAATGTATTCCCTCTCGATAGCGACTTTCGCCAAATCAATGACCGTCGAGCAATAATGCAAGCGAAAAAACTTTTTAAAAGCCTTGAATGAGCGATCAGCCGGCCACCGAGAGGGATCCGTGCACCAGCCATCGAGCTCGATCTCGAATATTGTCCTGAAATTTCTTCTTAGCCAAGACTGAGCATTATCTTCTTGTTCGGGAATCAGATAAGCTGAGGAATCGGCGTGCAGTTCATCCAGCGTCAATTTTAGATCGGTATCGGGATTATTTTTCGCCCATTCCAAAAATACTTCCGTCGGCTCCGCTACGAAGACATTGCGGTTGATCAACGGAAGGTTCTCGTAATAGATTTCCTGTTTTGAATTCATCCTAGCCACCCTTATTTTCTGTGATCTCCGCCAGCATTCGCATAATATCCTTCTCAATGACACGAATATCCGCCTCGATTTCTTCGAGCGGGCGGGGCGGAGTGTATTTGTAAAAATATCTGTTGAAGTTGATCTCGTAGCCGATGATGCCGACTTTGCCGTCTTTTTCGTCGCGCTTCGTTGTATCGATCCAGGCGTCGGGGACGTGGGGTTCGACCTCACGGTCAAAAAATGCGCGAACGCTCTTGGGAATGCCTTGGGCGTCAATCGGGTCGTCTCCGGCCGCCAACGGGACGCTTTCGGTGTCGCGGAGCTCGGAATCAGGCTCGGGATTCCCGTCTTTATCGATACAGATGGCGGCCGTTTCATCTCGCTCGGAGAGAGCCGAAAGAATCGCTTTCATGATCGCGGCCGAAAGTTTCAGTCCCCTTTTTCGGGCCGCCTTATCAATCAAATCTTCGAATTCGGTCCCATTTTTAAAGAGTGTATCTGGCAGCGACTTTAAAAGCGCTCGAATTTCGTCTTGAAACGCTCTGCCGTCGGCTTGCTCTTTGGCCGCTGCCGCGCCTTTCTTCTTGGATTGGATCAAATTCTGAAAAGCTCTCTCCTCCTCGAGCCGGGCAATTCGTTCAGGACTAGCCTGGAAATTAAGCTTGAGCGGCCGTTCGACCGTGATCTTCCGGAATCCGAAATGCGTCGTCGGATAGATTTTGACGAATTCGCCTTCTTCGAACGCTTCGAGCAGCCGGAGGATCTCGCAGGCTTTATCAGGCGGGATCTCGCGGCGTTTGTCGCCCAGGTTCTTTCTCATCGGCACCCAGAAGGACGTGGCGTCGACGAGCTGGACTTTGCCCTTGCGATTCGGCGCCTTTCGGTTGGTGATGACCCAGATGTAAGTGGCGATGCCGGTGTTGTAGAAAAGCTGTTCCGGAACCGCGATCAGGGCTTCGAGCCAGTCATTCTCCAGAACGAAGCGGCGGATCTCGCTCTCGCCGCTTCCGGCGTCGCCGGTGAAGAGGGGAGAGCCGTTCATAATGATGGCCAGGCGCGAACCTCCGTCCTTGGGATCTTTCATATGGGCCAGCATGTGGAGGAGGAAGAGAAGCTGGCCGTCGCTGATGCGGGGGAGGCCGGGTCCGAAACGGCCGGATTGACCCCGCTCATGTTCGGCGGCGACGGCGTCCTCGTCGCGTTTCCAGTCTTTGCCGTAGGGCGGATTCGTGATCAGGTAATCGAACGAGCGGCCGGCGTGGCGGTCGTTGGAGAGAGTGCTCCCGAAGGCGATGTTTTCGGCGTCGCGGCCATCCACGGATTTCATGAAAAGGTCGGACTTGCAGACGGCGAACGTCTCGGG
>Ga0316628_100003426_pt1 | contig 12207 bp, 10 predicted proteins | sample OWC_Aug_M2_C1_D5_FD_207648 | JGI IMG/M metagenome (GOLD analysis project Ga0316628, IMG submission 207648) | Wetland soil microbial communities from Old Woman Creek delta, Ohio, United States - OWC_Aug_M2_C1_D5_C | ecosystem: Environmental > Terrestrial > Soil > Wetlands | place: USA: Ohio...
CGGGGTTGGTGAGCAGCAGCCAGATCGTTGCCGCGGCAAGCACCGCGGAAACGACGGCGGCGGCGCCGAAAAGGCTCAGACTCACACGTGCCAGCCGCATAGCGTGGCCTAGTGTAACACCAGCACTGATACTTGGACGGCGCGCAGCCCAATATGGTTGGGAGGCAACGCGCCACGTCTGCCAACAGTCATCTACTACGTCAGGGCAGGCTGCCAGGTTGCGATCAGGGCTGCCATGGCGCCATCGCTGCACTCCGAGCGTCCGGACGTCCGAGCGTCCGGGCCTCAGGCCGGTCCTACCGGCTCAACGACCGCTTGAAGAAGTAGACGTAAGCAGCGAGCATCAGGATCGCCCACAACCATGTGACGCGATACCGTCGGTCCTGGCGGTGCCGGCATCCTGCCTCAGCAGCCCGCACAGCATCGAGATGATCGTGGATTTTGCCGGCGCCGTTCGGGCCCAGCTGGCCGAAGGTCTCGCCGGGCGCGACGCGGAACGACCCGCCCCGCACGGCTTCGATCGAGCCGAAACGTTTGTAGAGACAGGTCACGTCGACCATCTGACGCCCCACGATACGTCCGCGGGCCCGAGAGGGTTCTGTGCGGCCTGAATCACTCCACTGTCACGATCTGCGGTTCCGGGAATCCCTCGGCCTGCATCGCGGGAGCGACGACCTCGGCGTCGCCGACGATGACGGTGACCATGTCGGAAGGCTGCAGGTAGCCGAGCGCCACGCGCGTCACCTCTGGCTCGTCGACCGCCTTCACCCGCGGGACGAACTGTTCGAACGAGTCGTCCGGAAGGTCGTAGAGCGCCAGCTGGGCAACGGCGCGGACCACTTGCTCGGCGGTCTCGAAGCTGCGCGGGAATCCGCGCGTGAGCGAGGCGCGCGCCAGGCTCACTTCATCGGCTGTGGCGGGACGCGTCCCGCGGATCGCGTCGAACTCGTTGAACGACTCGCGCACCGCCGCCGCCGTCACCTGCGTCTGCACGCTCGTCTGCAGAAGGAACGGGCCGCGACCGCGGCGGAAGTCGAAGGTCGTACGGGCGCCGTAGGTGTAGCCCTTGTGCTCGCGCAGGTTCATGTTGACGCGGCTCACGAACTGGCCGCCGAGGATGGCGTTCGCCACCAGCAGCGCGTGGTAGTCTGCGTTCTTTCGATCGGCACCCACCTGGCCGATGCGCAGCTCGGACTGCGGCGCCCCTGGACGGTCGACGATCGCGACGCGGGAACCCGCCACGGGCGGTACTGTGGCGGGCGGCACGGCGGGCTGGTGCGCATCCGCGCCCGGCGTCCAGCCGGAAAACGCGTTCGAGACGGATCGAAACAGCTCGCCGTGCGAGGCGTCGCCGACGGCGACGACCGTGGTGCTCCGGGGATCGTACGCTTCGCGGTGGAACGCGCACACCTCCTCGTGACGCATCGCGCGCAGCGACGCTTCGGTTCCCATCGGCAGGTGGGCGTAGGGGTGCGCGCCGAACAGGAGTCGCGTGAACGCTCGATCGGCCAGCGATGGAGGCACGTCCCGCAATTGCATCAGGCGGTTGACGCGGAGCTCGCGCAGCCGGCTGAATTCGTGATCCGCGAGCGCCGGACGCGTCAGGATGTCGGCGAGCAGCGCGAGGCCGCGGTCCGTGAACCGCGACAGCATCGCCAGCGTCAGCATGGTGGCATCGGCGCCGACCTCGGTGTCGAGCGACGCGCCGATCCGGCCGAGGGCTTCCTGCAGCTCGAGCGCCGAACGGTTGCCCGCGCCCTCGTCGAGCATGTCGCCGGTCAACGCCGCCAGGCCCGGCCGTTCCGGGGGGTCGCTCGCGGCGCCGGCCGGCACGAGCGCGATCACCGCGACCACCGGCAGGCCGCGATGTTCGGCGGTCCACACCCGCAAGCCGCTCGGCAGCGTGTGCTTGGCGATTTCCGGAAACCGGAAATGCGGCTCGGGCCCGGGTCGCGGCAGGCAGGAACGATCGACGCTCACGACGCCACCACCTGCGTGGAATCGAACACCGCGAGATCCGCTCGGCCGCGCGGAACGACGCTGGCCACGACGCGCTCGGTCCCCAGGTAGCGCGCGGCGGCGCGGCGCAAACCCTCCGTTGTCGCCCCGCTGTAGCGGGCGAGGTCGCGCGAGAACCAGCCGGGGTCACCCAGGAAGACGTTGTAGGCGTTGAGCTGATCCGACTTCCCACCGAAGCCGCCGACGTTCTGCAGTCCGAACACGAACTGGGCCTCGAACTGCACCTGCGCGCGCTCCAGCTCGTCGGCGGTCGGGCCCGCGGCGATCATCCTCGACAGTTCCTCGCCGATGGCCTGCTCCAGCTCGGTCAGCGTGCGCCCGGGCGCCGCGGTCGCGATGATCTGGAAGAAACCGGACGCCTCGCGCGAGTTCTGGATGGCCGCCACCTCCGTGGCAAGGCGCCGCTCGTAGACGAGCGTGCGATAGAGCCGAGAGCTCTTGCCGGAGGTGAACACGTCGGCCAGCAGGTCCATCTCGGCATCGTCCTCCGCGAACAGGCCTGGCGTGTGCCAGGAGATGTAGAGGCGCGGCAGCTCGACGCGATCCTCGAGCAGCAGCCGCACTTCCGACGCGAGGCGAGCCTGCGGCAGATCGCTCGCGACAGGGCTGGGGCCCGGCGGGAGGTCGCCGAAATAGCGTTGCACGAGGTCGATCGCCCGCGGGGCTTCGATGTCGCCGGCGAGCGCGAGCGAGGCGTTGCACGGGTGATAGTAGGTCGCGAAGAACCGGCGCACCTCGTCCAACGAGGCCGCGAGCAGGTCGTCGGGGATGCCGATCGTCAGCCAGTGGTACGGATGGTCCGGCGGAAACAACGCCGCGAGAATCGCCATCGGTGCCAGGCCATAGGGACGGTTTTCGTAGTTCTGACGCCGCTCGTTCAGGACGACGTCGCGCTGGTTCTCGAACTTGGCCTGCGTCAGCGCGGGAAGCAGGTACCCCATCCGGTCCGATTCCATCCACAGCGCGATCTCGAGGGCGTTGGTCGGCACGACCTCCCAGTAGTTGGTGCGGTCGCCATTGGTCGATCCGTTCAGCTGGCCGCCCGCCTCCTGCAGCGGTTGGAAGTAGCCCTTGTCGTGGTGCTCGGAGCCCTCGAACATCAAGTGCTCGAACAGGTGCGCGAAGCCGGTGCGTCCTGGACGCTCGTTCTTCGACCCGACGTGATACCAGAGGTTGACCGCGACGATCGGGCAGCGATGGTCCTCGTGCACGATGACGTTCAGGCCGTTGTCGAGCACCTGCCGCGTGAACGCGACATTCATGTAAGACATGCTCTCTCGCGAGACGTGAGACCCAGGTACTCCTTTGAACCTATCACAGGCGCCCAGGTGCCGTATCGAGTAATATTGCCCCTTCGCATGATCGAACGGATCGAACACGAACCGCGCGCGCGATGGGCGATGCTCGCGCTGCTCGCGGCGGGCGAATCGCTGGGCATGACGCTGTGGTTCTCGGCCACCGCGGCCGCGCCGGCCCTCGTTGCCGAGTTTCACCTGTCCGCGGGCGGGGCCGCGTGGCTGACGATGGCCGTGCAAGGCGGCTTCGTCGCCGGCACCCTCGTCAGCGCGGTCCTCAATCTACCGGACCTGCTCGCGGCCCGGCGCCTGTTCGCGCTGGGGTGCATCCTCGGCGCGATCGCGACCGCGGCCGTCACTCGCGCGGAGACCGCGTCGGCCGCGTTCCTGCTCCGCTTCTGCACGGGCGCCGCGCTCGCATGGGTGTACCCCACGGGCATGAAGATCGTCGCCAGCTGGTTCGCGCGCGATCGGGGTACCGGCCTGGGCGTACTGGTCGCGTCACTGACGGTTGGTCAGGCCTTTCCGCACCTGCTGGCGGCCCTCGCGCCTGCCTCGTCGTGGCAGGCGCGCATGCTCGTCAGCGCAGCGCTTGCCGTCTGTGGCGGCGTGCTGGTGCTCACCGCGGTGCACGACGGCCCGCACCTCGCTCCGCTCGGCCGCTTCGATCCGCGTGCCGCGGCGGCGCTCTTCCGCAACGTCAGGACCCGCCTTGCCGCGTTCGGATACCTGGGACACATGTGGGAGCTGTACGCGATGTGGTCCTGGGCGGGCATGTTTGCCGCCGCCAGCCTCGCGGCGTCAGGCCGCGCCGACGTGTCGCGCGCGGCGTCGATCGCCGCGTTCCTGGCGATTGCCACGGGCTCGGTTGGCTGCCTGCTGGCAGGCGTGCTGGCGGATCGGATCGGGCGCGCCCGCGTCGCAGGCTTCGCGCTGGTACTCAGCGGGTCGTGCGCGCTCGTCTCGGGTCTGGTGTACGGCCAGCATCCGGCGCTGCTCTACGCGTTGCTCGCGGGCTGGGGCCTGGTGGTCGTCGCCGATTCGGCGCAGTTCTCAGCGCTCATCGCCGACTACAGCCCGCGCAGCCACGTCGGGACGGCGCTGGCCACCGAAACCTGCTGTGGGTATCTGCTGACCATGTTCAGCATTCGGCTGATGCCGGCCGTCGCCGGGGCAGTGACCTGGCGCTGGACGTTCCTGGCGCTCGTGCCGGGCCCGGTCGTCGGCGCCTGGGCGATGCGCGCGCTCAGCCGGGCGACCAGGCCGTGAACGTCTCTTCGCGCGTATAGGGTAGCGTGCCCCGCTTCGCTACCGGTCACTGTCCGGAAGGTAGCCTTCCACGACGGAACGCGAAGCTCCGGGGCTCAGATAGATTCCTCCGTTCGCGACCTCCCTGATGGACGCGGCGTCGCGCACGTTGAAGGTGAGACTGGAGGCCGACAACCCCGGCTACGTCCTCCGACCCGACATGTTCGTGGACGTGGAGCTGCCCGTCGCGCTGCGTCCGGCTCTCGTGGTGCCCGCGGGTGCCCTTCTCGATTCCGGCCTGAGAAAGACCGTGTTCGTCGAGCGCGCCGAAGGGGTCTTCGAACCCCGCGAGGTGGAAACGGGGTGGCATTTCGGGGACAAGGTGGAGATCGTCAGCGGTCTCGCCGCGGGCGAGCGCATCGTCGTCTCAGGCACGTTCCTTCTCGACTCGGAGAGTCGGATGCAATCCGCCGCGGCGAGGTCCGGCGCCGCGCGACGGGTCACCGACCCGATCTGTGGCATGCGCGTCGATGAGGACAGATCGAGATCCGGCGGCCTGACGAGTCAATACGAAGGCCGCACCTTCCACTTCTGCTCGATGGACTGCAAGCACAGGTTCGACACGGACGCGGCCCGTCGCGCCGCGATCGCGTCGCGTGCCGGCAGCGAGCGCGCAATCGAACCCCCGGGCAGGCCGCGTCCATGATCGACGCGGCCGTTACTGGAACGGCTCGTGCAGCCGTCGTCTGTCAGTACTGCACCCACCCAACGGCCTTGAGCAACCCGAGATAGGCCGCAACCGCGTCGAGCGTCACATCCTGCCCCGTTTCCCCGATCACGCAGTTGCGGATTCGCAGCACCGACCGCTTTCCATTCACATAGTTCAGGACCCTCCCGGTGAGCCCTGGCGCGAGGCCGATCTTCTTCAACGCATCGGGGTTCGCCTTGAGGTGCTCGGTGTATTTCTCGTAGGTCTGCAGGGAGAACTCCTTGCCGCGGATCCCCGGCGCGATGGCGGGAACGATCGCGTCGTATTTTCGTTCGGCAGGGGTCATGGCACGACTGAAGCCTTGCCCCACCGGTGATGGGCGCGAGGGTTGCCGTGCCGATGGTGGGCGGGAGCGCTGCGCCGCGGGCAACGGTTGGCTTCCGTCCACCGCCGGCGACGCCCGCGTGGACTGCCCGGCCCGCTGCCGCGCGTACCCGGCGACCTGCGCGCGCAAGCCAGCCCGGTACAGCTCCCACTGCTGCACCTTCTCGTTCACCACGGCCGTGGCCGCGGGCGATCCGGTGTAGACGTCCTCGATCGATCGCAGCGCGCCGACTTCGCGATCGACGGCGAAGTCCGCGATGATGAGCGCCTTCGCAAGCGCCGCTTCGAGGCCGGCCCCCTCGGCATGTTCCACCAGCGCCAGCGCGCGGGGCAGGTCGCGCTCGGCCACCCGCGAATACCCGAAGTCCGAGACCGCATCGGCCAACGGCCCTGCGACCTCGTCGGTGGCGTTCGCGGCCGCCCACGCCATCGCCGCACCGATGAACCCGACGCGTTTCATCTGTGTCGGATCGGACTTGTCGGGCGTGTCCGCGTCGGCGTGATACCACTGGTCGGGCCACGTGAACAGCTCGATGCCCGGGACCGCCACCGATGGATTGTTGAAGCACACGTGATCGCTGCCGCCCGTCGCGCGGTGGATGAAGAAGCGGAAGGCATCGGTCGACCCGTTCTTCTCGACCATCGGCTGCGGGAAGAACTGCCCGCCCGGCCGCCCGCGCGGGGCGTCGGGCAGGTAGACGATGTCGTTGGTGCGCCAGACGTAGTTCATGACCGATTTCGCGAGGCCGTCGATGTAGCACGGCAGGTGGTCCGGGCACTCGCTCATCGTCATCAGGCCGTTGTTCTTGCGCAGCGCCTCACCCACCATGTCCATGTTCAGGTTGCCGGACAGCGTGTCGGCGAAGCCCGGGTGCTGCTTGATGAACTCGTAGGTGCCGGAGATCTCGACCGGCCACAGGAAGTGGATCGTGCGGCGTGGTTTCGGCAGCTCGCCCGCGGCAATGAGCCGGTGCAGGGCGCGCAGGATTTCGAGCTGCACGACACAGCCGCTCATGTCGTCGTTCGCCCCGCGCTTGACGATCCCCTCGAACAGGTGCGCGGTGAAGATGACGCCCTTGGCGTCGGGTTCGGTGCCCGGAATCCAGCTGTACACCGCCTCGAACTTGTCCGGCACGCTGTCGACACGCGTCTTCGCGCGGACGACGATCTTCTGGCCGCGCTGCACGTCCTCGAGCAGCTCCGACCACTGGCGCCACGACAGCGTCATGCCGATCTTCAGCGTCGGGTTCTTGTAGGAACCGCCCGAGTAGAGCACCTGGTTCGGGTCGAGGTAACGATCCTGCGAGCTGAACGAGATGACGCCCTGGATGCCCGCCGCGTCGAGCAGCTTTACCTGCCCGGCGGCGCGCACGTGGCTCCACATCAGGACGATCTTGCCCTTCAACGCGCCGCCGCCTGCCGCGAGGAGCGCCTTCAGCTGCTCCTCGTTCACCGGCGGGATGTAGCCGAGTTCGGCCGTCACGTCCGCCGTGGACGAACCCGACGCGACGAGCGCGGGATCGGCATCGAGCCTCGCAATCAGCCGCTTCGCGGGCTCGGTCACCCACAGCTCGCCCTCGACCGGGTAGTCGACCTTGCGGTTCGTGGCTGACCGCTCGATGCGCGTGGTCTCGATCCCGTAGCCGCGGACGAGATCCGACATCCGCTGCGTCTCGTACAGCGTGCCCGTGAACTCCGACGGATCACGCATCCACGGCGCGCCGGCCAGCCGCACCAGGTTGTTGAACATGACCTGGCCCGAGATCTCGTTGGTGAGCAGGTTGAGGACCTCCTGCTTCAGAGGCGTCACCGGCAGCGGGGAAGGGGCCGGAGCCTGCGCCCGGGCGCCGACAACAAGCGCGAAGACGACCGTCGGGGCAAGGAGCAACCACGTCGATAGGCGTTTGCACCATGTCACGGCACTTCTCCTGGGGAACGCGGGTCGATCGCCGCGTCCGAACGACCGGCGGTCCCACCGCGACAGAGCTGATGTGGGAGTTCCGGGCTTCAGCCCGGGACCGAGGCTTCGCGCGCATGCTACTACGGGCGGCGGCCAGAGGCGAGAATCGGCAACGGCGCCTGCGGGCGCCTGGTCAGCGGGGGCTCACCGTCAGATGCCAGAACGTCGTCGCCTTGCCGTAGCGGTTGGACACTTCGACCATGTAGGTGCCGCCGTCCTCCGGTTTCGCACTTGCGATGAACAGTGCCGCTTCGTTCGAAACAAAACCCGGACGTCCCTCCTTGCTCCACAGGTAGGACAAGGCCGGGGTGCCGCTTGCGACCACTCTGGCTGATGCCTGGTTGCCCTCCAGGACGGTGAGGTCGGATGGAGGGGTGGTGATGAGGGGAGCCGCGCCCGCGGTTTCCAGGACGATGACCATCGCCGGTCGCGATAGAACCGAGCCGGCCGCATTCGTCACGGCGACCTGGTACGTGCCGGCGTCGGCCGCCCGGGCGCGCGGCACCCGGTACGTAGCATCCGTGGCTCCAATGATGTCGCTGCCGTCCTTCGACCACTGATAGGTCGGCAGCAGAACGGAGTCAGCGGTCACCTGCAGGACAATCGGCTCGTTCTCGCGCGTCATGACGTTCTGCGGCTGCGCCAGGATCTGCGGACTTCTGTTTTTGCCGGCGGAGGAGGTGTCGGCGGACAGCGAGTTCACCGTGAGACGGCAGAACGCCGACGCCTTGCCGTAACGGTTCGACACTTCGACGGCGTAGGTACCGCTGTCCTCGGGTCTCGCACTCGCGATGAACAGTTCTGCCTCGTTCGACAGGAACCCCGGACGTCCTTCCTTGCTCCACAAGTAGGACAGCGGCGCCGTGCCGGATGCGATCACCTTCATCGACGCCTGGTTGCCTTCGCTGACGGTGAGGTCCAGAGGAGGCGTGGTGATGACTGGAGCGGCCCCGGTGGTCTCGACGACGACGGCGACCGGATGCGAAAGCACGGACCCGGCCGCGTTCGTCACCGCAACCTGGTACGTGCCGGCATCGGTCGGCCGTGCTCGGGATACCCGGTACGTGGCATCCGTGGCTCCGACGATGTCGCGGCCGTCCTTCGACCATTGATAGGTCGGCAGCGGAATGCCGTCAGCGGTCACCCGCAGGGCTATCGGCTCGCTCTCCCGCGTGATGGCGTTCTGCGGCTGCGAAAGGATGCGCGGGGCGTTGCCGGCAGGCGAAGCCGCGGCAGGTTCGGCCGACGCGGTGGCTGGCGGCTGCTGCCCGACGGCGGTGGCAGGCGGCCCGCCCGTATCACGCGGTCCACAGGCCGCACAGGCGACGACGAGCCAGCAACCGACGACGTAAATGGATGCGTTGGGAACGTGCGGTCGCGCCATGGTACCCCCCAACCGGCCGGAGGGGGCAGGCGTTTGCGGCATCAGGAAGAGGATATCACTGAAACTCAACCGGCAGACCTGGTCGGGCACCCGGCCCATCCATACGCCCGCAAGCTCTTGGAAACACGCCAAATAAAGTCCTTGACTGACTATCGCAAATTGAAATATAAATATTTCGGATTGCAATATGAAGCTGGGCGAAAAACTCCGGTACTTGCGCGAAGTCGAAGGCACGCTGCGCGGCCTCGGGCGTGAGATGACGCAGCAGGAGATCGTGCACGCGATCAGGAAGGACTCGGCCAAGACGATCAGCCAGTCGTACCTGTCGCAGATCGAGCGCGGCACCAGGCCTCACCTCACCAACGCGACGCGGATGCTTTTGGCGCGCTTCTTCAAGGTGCATCCCGGCTACCTCGTGGACGACCCGGAGGGCTATTCCAACGAGTTGATTTCGCACGTCGGCGCGAGCGAAGACCGGCTCGACCAGTGGCTGAAGAACGGCGCCGAGCGCTTTTCCCGTGATCCCGACGTGTCGCACGCGCTGCTGGCGGTTGCGCGGCATCGTGATTCCCGCGGGTGCCTGATCCTGCTCTCGGCGATCCTCGAAACGCCGCGCCTGGCCGAACGTCTGCTGCAGGTGCTCAAGCCGGAGGCGCACCGGCAGGGACGACCGCGGGAGCCCCTGAAGAACGGGAGGCCGTCGTCATGACCTACGCGGACTTCTACTTGATCTGCTTCATCGTCGGGCTCGGCCTCAGTTGCCTGTCGTTCCTGCTCGGCTCGTTCCACTGGAGCCTCCCGCACCTGACCGACGCGGGCGGCGACTTCCACGTGCACTTCGGCGGCGACGCGGCGGTCGGCGCCGACGGGGTGGCCGGGGGGCACATGGACGGCGGGCACATCGGCGATGCAGGACACGCGCCAGCCGGTCACGCGGGCGATGCCGCGACCCACGCGGCCCCTCATGTCTCGCCCGTGAACTTCATGACGCTCACCGCGTTCCTCGCGTGGTTCGGAGGCACGGGGTACCTGCTCACGCGCTTTTCGAGCCTGTGGATGCTGGTTGGCCTGGTTGCCGCAACAGGCTCCGGCCTCGTCGGCGCCGGCATCGTGTTCGTCTTCATGTCGAAGGTCCTGATGTCGAAAGAGGAGGCGATGGATCCGGACGACTACGAAATGGTGGGCGTCCTCGGCCGCGTCGCCAGCTCGATCCGGGAAGGCGGCACCGGCGAGCTGGTGTATTCGCAGGCGGGCACACGGCACGTCTGCGGCGTGCGCAGCGAGGACGGCGCGGCGATCCCGAAAGGGACCGAGGTGGTGGTCACACGCTACGAGCGCGGCATCGCGTACGTGCAGCGCTGGGCGCAGCTCGCGGGCGAGACCGAGGACGGCGCGCCGCCCGCTTGAGCCGCCCTGAGCTTGAGCCGTCTTCGCTAGTGAGTTCGAGCCCCCGATGGAGGTCACATGGCCGGGATAGCTACCGAAGTCTGGGTCGTCGCCGGGCTGATGCTGCTGACCGTCTTCCTTCTGATGGCCGTGTGGGCGCGGCTGTACCGGAAGGCCGGTCCGCATGAAGCGCTGGTCGTGTACGGCTTGCGCGGCACCCGGGTGGTGAAGGGCCGCGGCACGGTCATCCTGCCGATGGTGGAGAGTTGCCGCGACCTGTCACTGGAGCTGATGTCGTTCGACGTCGCGCCGCAGCAGGATCTCTATACCAAGCAGGGCGTTGCCGTGACGGTCGAAGCCGTCGCGCAGATCAAGGTGAAGTCCGACACGGAATCGGTGCTCACCGCCGCCGAGCAGTTCCTGACGAAGACCGACGCGGAGCGCGAAGGGCTGATCCGCCTGGTGATGGAAGGCCACCTGCGCGGCATCATCGGCCAGCTGACCGTCGAAGAGATCGTCAAGCAGCCCGAGATGGTGTCGGATCGCATGCGATCGACGTGCGCCGACGACATGCAAAAGATGGGGCTCGAGGTCATCTCATTCACGATCAGGGAAGTGAAGGACAAGAACGACTACATCGCCAACATGGGCAAGCCCGACGTGGCGCGCATCAAGCGCGACGCGGACGTGGCCACAGCGGAAGCCGAGCGCGACACCGCGATCAAGCGCGCGGTGGCGACGCGCGAATCGGCGGTGGCCCGCGCACAGGCGGACCAGGAGCGTGTGCTCGCTGAAACGCTCTCCATGGCCAAGCAGGCCGAGGCGCAGCGCGACCTGGCCGTGAAGCAGGCGCAGTACGTCGAGACGACGAAGAAGCAGCAGGCGCAGGCGGACAAGGCGTACGACATCCAGTCCAACGTCATGCAGCAGCAGGTCGTCGCCGAGCAGGTGAAGGTGCTCCAGGTCGAGAAGGAACAGCAGGTGAAGGTGCAGGAAGCCGAGATCGCGCGCCGCGAGAAGGAATTGATCGCGACCGTGCTGAAGCAGGCGGAGATCGAGCGCAAACGGATCGAGACGCTCGCGCAGGCCGAGAAGCAGCGCCTCACCGCCGAAGCCGAAGGCCACGCGGCCGCGATCCGGCAACAGGGCGAGGCGGAGGCCGAGATCATCTTCAAGAAGGGCGATGCGGAAGCCCGGGCGATGAACGTCAAGGCCGAGGCGTTCCAGGAGTACAACCAGGCGGCGATCATCGACAAGCTGCTGACCGGCTTGCCGGAGGTCGTGCGGGCGCTCGCCTCGCCGCTCGAGCACGTCGACAAGATCACGGTGATCTCGACGGGCAACGGCGAGGCAGCGGGGTTGAACAAGATCACGGGCGATATCGCGAAGATGGCCGCGCAGGTGCCGGCCCTGTTCGAGACGCTGTCGGGCATGAGCATCAACGAGCTGCTCGGGAAGGTCCGCGTGCTCGGGGACAAGACGCCGAAGCCCGGCGTGCTGCCGCCGGCGGACCCCTCCGCGTCCGGGCCGGCGCGCGCCGGCAAGTGAACCGGCTTCGCTCGCGTCTCGAAGCGCCGCAGGTCGACGCGAACGAGTGATAACGAGCGAGCGTGCAGGGAGCCCGGCGGGGCGAAGCCCCCCGGTCAAGAGCGAGCGAGTACCACGAGCGAGCCACGCGAGCGGAGCGGGGATCGAAGGGGTCCCCGCGAGAGAGCGTGAAGGGGGGCCCGGCGGGGCGACGCCCCCCGGTCAAGAGCGAGCGAGTACCACGAGCGTGCCACGCGAGCGGAGCGGGGATCGAAGGGGGTCCCCGCGAGAGAGC
>Ga0316628_100003427_pt1 | contig 12204 bp, 10 predicted proteins | sample OWC_Aug_M2_C1_D5_FD_207648 | JGI IMG/M metagenome (GOLD analysis project Ga0316628, IMG submission 207648) | Wetland soil microbial communities from Old Woman Creek delta, Ohio, United States - OWC_Aug_M2_C1_D5_C | ecosystem: Environmental > Terrestrial > Soil > Wetlands | place: USA: Ohio...
CGGCGACGGTGGAGAGGCGGAGCGAGACGCAGAAGGACCTGAACTTCTTCATTCCCAACGCCTACTGGACTCGGAAAGCATCCCCGAATCTCGCCTACGGCGTGGGGATCTTCGTGCCGTTCGGGCTAGGGCAGGAATACCAGGACAAGAACGCCAGCATCTTCCGGAACCAGATCACCAAGATCAACCTGATGACCTTCGTCGTCAACCCCACCGTCGCGTGGAAGGTCAACGACGTGCTCTCCGTGGGCGCCGGGATCGACTTCATGTACGGGACGGCGACGCTCGAGAAGACGCCCGTGAGCCCGGTGGCCGGCAACCTGTACAACTCCAAGCTCGAGGCGGACGGGACCGCGTGGGGCTACAACTTCGGGGTGCTCCTCGTGCCGACGAAGAGCCTCAAGATCGGGTTGTCCCACCGGAGCCCGTTCCACATGGACTTCAAGGACGGCGACGTGGAGGTCCGCGGCATCAACCCGGGCATCGCCCCGCTGTTCGGGGGGGCGAGGTCGTTCGACACGAAGGGCTCGACCACGCTGAACATGCCGGCCACGACGACGCTGGGCGTGGCGTGCGTCCTGGACCGCCTGACGGTCGAGCTGGACGCGGACTGGACGTGGTGGCACAGCTACAGGAGCTTGGACATCACCCTTGTCAACCAGGTGCCGCCGGTCGTCCTCAGCACGTCGTCGCCGAAGCAGTGGAACGACGTCGTCGCCCTCTATCTCGGCGGGGAATACCGCGTGACCGATCCGCTCGCCCTGCGGCTCGGGGTCCGCTGGGACCCGACGCCGGTTCCCACCCGGACGATGGGCCCCGAACTCCCGGACGCCGACAAGTTCTACTATTCCGCCGGGGTGGGATACAAGTTCGGGAGTTGGACGTTCGATCTCGCGTACATGTACGTGGACAAGAAGGACCGCGACGGCAACAACCTCCGGGTGGAGGGGACCAACCCGGTCGGGTTCGACGGCGAGTGGAAGGGCGACGCGCACCTGGTCGCCGCGGACGTCGGGTACAAGTTCTAGGGGGTGCGGCCCCGCGCCGGTGCGGCGTTGCCGGCCGGCGGGGGGGCGGCAACGCCAATCGGGGGGACGGCGGGGAGACCGGACGGGCTCCCCGCCGTCGCGACTTCTTCAGAGGGCGGCCAGCTCCTTTTCGACGGATTGGACGTGCCCCTTCTCGAAGGATGACAGGTAGTCGAAGATCTTTTTCGCCTCGGGCTCCTTCGTCCGGGACGAGGCGTTGGTGAACAGGTCGACGGCCTCCTTCTCCAGGAGGAGCGCCATCTGCAGGACATCCTTCTTCGTCTTGAGCGTCCTGATCTTGCCGAGAAGCTCCTTGTGCGTTTCCTGGACGAGCTCGTCGATGTCGGGGAGCCCGCTCCGGCTCAGGATGTCCTTGTAGGGGGCCCAGCACTCCGAGCGGACCTGGCGGTCGTACGCGTCTTCCAGGGTGAGGAAATGCCCCTTCTCGTCCCCGGCGAACTTCCCGAGGACGGTGCGCAGGGACTGGTCCTCGACCAGCTTCATGGCGCGTTTGTAGAAGACGTACGCCGCGATCTCCGATTCGATTCCCAGGTTCAGGTACTTCAGCGCCTCTTCGCCGAATGCCATGGGTGAATCCCTCCGGTGGTGTTGGTTGGGAAAACCAGCGAGATCTACCTATACCACGAAAGCCGGGGAAAACGTTCGCGGGAAAAGCCGGGGCGGCTCCCCGGACCGCCCGTTTCGCGCGGCCGCCGGCCGCGCCCGTCACACCGCTCAACTCCCCCCGTAGCCGACCGTGACCTTCCCGTCTTCGACGATCACCGGGACGTCCCGCCTCCCCTTGCAGAGGGCCATCATCTCGGCCATCGCGGCGCGGTCCTTCTGCACGTTCCGGTACGTCACCGCCTTGCCGTCATTCTCGTAGTCCCTACGAGCGTTGGCGGTGTAGGGTCAGGTGTCCTTCCCGAAGATCGTCACGGCCATCATTTTTTCGTCCTTCGCGTCACGATGCGCCGACTCCGGCCATCGCCTTCAAGCGTTGGATGCGCCGTTCCGTTGGGGGATGCGTCGACATCAGCGCGGATGCGTCGTCGGAAAACGTCCGCAGCGGGTTCACGATGAAGAGGTGCTGTGTCCCCCGGTTTCCCCCGGGGACCTGGGCGCCCCCGGCCGCGATCTTCTCCAGGGCCGAGGCGAGCCCCAGGGGGTTCCGCGTAAACTCGGCGGCCGCGGCGTCGGCGCGGTATTCCCTCTGTCGCGAGATGCTCATCTGGAGCAGCTTCGCCGCGAGGGGGGCGAGAAGCGCGAGAAGGATGCCGGGCAGGATGAACGCGGCGCTTCCCTTCGCGCTCCAACGGCCGGAGGAGCCGCCGCGCCCCCGGAAGATGGAACCTCTCAGAAACATGTCGGACAGCAGCGCGATGGAGCCGACGAGCACCGCGGCGCAGATGCTGTAGAGCGTGTCCCTTCCCTTGACGTGCGCCAGCTCGTGCGCGACAACGCCCTGGAGCTCCTCCCGGTTCAACCGGTCCACGAGCCCGGTCGTCACGGCGACGACGGCCTCGTGGGGCGTCCGGCCCGCCGCGAATGCGTTCATCCCTTCGGTCTCCATGACGTAGACGCGGGGCATCGGGAGGCCGGAGGCGATCGTCATCTCTTCGACCACGTTCAGCACGACCCGGTGCTGCTGCGGGTCGGCCTCGCGGGCGTCGTGCGCCGACAGCACGATCGACGCCCCGCCGTACCAGGCGGCCGCCGCCATGATCGCGAAGAGGATCGTGGCGACGCCTAGCCCCTCGCCGGGGATGCCGTACGCCAGTCCGATGACGCCGCCCAGGGCGAAATAGGCAGCGAAAAGGGACGTGAACAGGATGCCGGTGTTCCGCGCGTTGCGGGCGGCCGCCTCGTAAAACGAAAGGCTCGTGCCGGCGCGGGCGTGCAGGGCCGCGCCGGCTGCCGGCGTTGTTGCGCCCGCCGCGAGAAAAGCGGCGCCGTCGCCGGCCTGCGGCGCGCGCGGCGTGGCGGGCGACGCGGCGTCCGGAGTGCGGCCTGCCGGCTCGCCGGCCGGAGGGGCGACGGTGTGAGCGGCAGGACGGGCGGCCGGGGCGGCCGGAGAAGGACCGGGCGCGGCGGCAGGGGAAGCGGCCGGGGCGGCGGGCGCGGCCCGCGGCTTGCGGAAGGGCTCCTGGCAGAGGTTGCAGAACCAGGCATCCTCCCGGTTGGGAGTGCCGCACCGGGGGCAGGTGAGCGCGGCCGGGCCCACGGCGGCGGATGGGAGGGGCACCGCGGGGCGCCCTACCGGAGGTCCGCCTTCGGGACCGCCCGGCTTTCCTCCCCCGCCTGGAAGTAGTCCGCCGCGGGGAAGTTGAAGACCGACGCGATGAAGTTGGACGGGATCGACTGGATCTTGTTGTTGTAGGTCATCACGGAGTCGTTGTAGAACTGGCGGGCGAAGGAGATCTTGTTCTCCGTCGTCGTCAGCTCCTCCTGGAGGGAGGCCACCCTCTGGTCGGCCTTGAGCTCCGGGTAGTTCTCGACGACGGCGAAGAGGCTCTTGAGCGACTCGGTCAGGACGTTCTCGGCCTTGGCCTGCGCGGCGGCTCCCCGCGCGGACAGCGCGGCGCCGCGCGCCTCGATCACCTTCTTCAACGTTTCCTGTTCGTAGGACATGTAGTCCTTGACGACCTCGACGAGGTTGGGGATGAGGTCGTACCGGCGCTTGAGCTGCACGTCGATCTGGTGCCAGGCGTTCCGGAACTGGTTTCGCAGCCTGACGAGCCCGTTGTAGCTGGCGACGAACCAGGCGATGGCGACGAAGACGGCGACGCCGGGAATCCAGCTCATGGGATCCTCCCCCTTCTCCGCGGGACGGTATCGGAGCTCTTCCATGACCTGTTTCGGCAGGCGGGGCGCGTCGCTTCAGGGTTTTTTGCCCGCCTCGCGGATCGCTATTCCCCCGCCCCGGCCAATGGAGGTATGATGATTACCAGAACGAACGGACCGCAAATCGCTTTCCGTGCAAGGGTTTGCGGGTGAAGGACCATTGAAGACCTCTCCCGAAAGGCCGAAAGAAGGGCCTCCATTCCCGGAACTGCTGGCCCCCGCGGGATCCGTGGAGGCGTACTTCGCCGCCGTGTCGGCGGGCGCGGACGCGGTGTACCTCGGGCTTCCGAAGTTCAACGCCCGGGAGCGCGCCGAGAACTTCACGTTCGCGGACCTGTGCCGGATCCTGCCCCACGCGCGCGACCGCGGCGTCCGCGTCTACGTGGCGATGAACACGCTTCTCACCGAGGACGACCTGCCCGAGGCGATCTCCCTGCTCCACCAGCTCGCCCCGCTCGGGCCCGGCGCGCTCATCGTCCAGGACCTCGGGCTCCTGCGCATCGTGCGCGACCACTTTCCCCGCATCCCGATCCACGTGAGCACGCAGGCGGGATGCGCGTCCCTGGCGGCGGCGGAAGAGTTCGCCCGGCTCGGGGCGGCCCGCGTCATCCTGGAGCGCCACCTCGACCTGTCGGAAGTCCGGCGGATCGTCGCCCGGGCAACGGCCGGCGTGGAGATCTTCATCCACGGCGCGATGTGCTACTCCTACTCGGGGAAATGCCTCTTCTCCTCGTTCCTCGGCGGCAAGAGCGGCAACCGGGGCGCATGCGTCCAGCCGTGCCGCCGCCTCTACGGGCATTCCGGCGGGGAGGAGGCGATCTTCTCGACGCGCGACCTGTCCCTCATGGACCGCCTTCCCGAGCTCGTCCCGCTGGGGTTCTCCGCCTTCAAGATCGAGGGACGCATGCGCAGCGCGGACTACGTCGCGGGGGTCGTGTCGGCCTACCGGGCGGCCCTGGACCTGATCCGCGCCGGCCGGCCCGAGGAGGCCGTCGCGGAAGGGAGGCGGCGGCTGTCCGACACGGTCGGCCGCGAGGAGACGCCGGGCCTGACCGGCGGCGCCGCCGCGGACGAGGTCGTCGCGGGCGGCGTCACCGGGAACGTGGGCACGCTCCTCGGCGCGATCCGGGAGGTCCGCGACGGGTGGGCGCACGTCCCGGGGCCGGTGCGCGTCACGCGCGGCGACCGCCTCCGCGCCCAGTTCCAGCGCGACGGGTCGGGGAAGGGGTTCTCCGCGCTGTCGGTCCGCGAGGACGACGCGGGATTCTACGTCAAGGTGCCCTTCGAGGTGTCGCCGGGCGACCTGCTGCTCCGCGTCGGGGGCGGCGGCCGGGCGGAGATCACCCGCCAGGCGCAGCGGGAGATGGAGACCCTCCCGTCGGACGGGGTGCGCTTCCGCGTCGCGGTCGGCGACGCCGCGGTGAGGGTGGACGCCGCGTACGGCCCGATCCGGAAGGAGTTCGTCCTCCGCGTCGCGGGGGGGCGGAAGTCCGCGGGGGGAAGCGTACCCCCGGACGCGGCGAAGAGCCTCGCGTCCGCCTACCGGTCCGACCTTCCCCTGGGCGAGGTCCAGGTCGAGGGCCGGGGCGTCGGCGTGTCGTGGCAGGACGTCACGGACCTGTTCCTCAAGGCCGCGCGCCAGTTCGACAAGGAGTTCTACCTCGCGGGGAAGCAGCTTCGCCTGGCCATCCTGCCCACCCTGCGCGTGGCGGGCAACCGGCGCGAGGAGCTGCCGACGGTCTTCTACGTCGGCTGCCGGGCCGGGCAGCTGCGCCTGCTGCCCCGGGGTCCCGAAATCGTCCCGGTCGTGGAGTTCACCCGGTCCCTGGCGCGCGACCCGGCGCCGGGCCACCGCGGGTTCCGGGACCGGGCGTATTTCCGGCTGCCGCCGCCCCTCCTCGAGTCCGACGCCGCGTTTCTGCGGCGGTCGGTCCGGGAGGCGGTCGCCAAGGGGCACCGGCGGTGGTTCGTTTCCGACGTGGGGCATTTCCACCTCCTCGCGGGGTTCGACCTGCGCCGCGACGTGACCGTCGTGAGCGACCATTCCCTGTACGGGTTCAACACGGGGGCCCTCTCGGTCCTGTCGAAGCTCGGCGCGTCCCGGATGGTCCTGCCGATGGAGGCGAGCCTGCCGGCCCTGCGGGCCGCGGCCCGGTATCTCCACGAGCTGGGGATCGCGGTGGCGTACAGCGCCGTTCCGCTCATGGTGTCCCGCCTCCTTCCCGCCGCCGGCGCGCAGGGCGAGGTTGTGTCGCCCCGGGCCGAGCGCTTCATCGTCGAGGCGGGAGAGCGGGGATCGGTGGTGCGCCCGGCCGCGCCGTTCTCCGCGTCGGGGGTGCTCCACGAGATCCGCGCCGCCGGGATCCGCGACTTCTTCGTGGACCTCGCCGGCGTCGCGGACGAGGAGGTCGGGCCCGTGCTCGACGCGCTCATGGCCGACCGCGAGATCCCCGGGACGTCCCCCTTCAACCTCTTCCGGGTGAACTTCTGACGACGATGGCACGGACGCCGGTCGACAGGATCCGCAACATCGGGATCATCGCCCACATCGACGCGGGGAAGACGACGTTCACCGAGCGCGTCCTGTTCTACGCCGGAGTGAGCCACCGGATGGGGGAGGTCCACGACGGCGACTCCCAGATGGACTACCTGCCCCAGGAGCGCGAGCGCGGGATCACGATCACCGCGGCCGTCACCCAGTTCCCGTGGCTGGGGGCCGAGGTCCACCTCATCGACACGCCGGGCCACGTCGACTTCACCATCGAGGTCGAGCGGTCGCTGCGCGTCCTCGACGGGGCCGTGGTCGTCTTCTGCGGGGTCGGCGGTGTCGAGCCGCAGTCCGAGGTCGTCTGGCGCCAGGCCGACCGCCACAGGATCCCGCGCCTTGCCTTCGTCAACAAGCTCGACCGGCCCGGGGCGGACTTCGACCGCGTCGTCGCGGACATGGAGCGCAAGCTCGCGGCGCGCGGGCTGCCGGTCACGGTCCCCCTCTACAACGACGAACACTTCTGCGCCGTGGCCGACCTCGTCGCGATGGAGCGTGTCGCCTTCGGCGAGGAGGACCAGGGGGCGTCCGTGACGCGGTCGCCGTTGTCGCCCGTCGAGGCGGAGACGGTCGCCCGCTACCGCGAGGCGCTGATCGAGGCAGCGGCCGACCTCGACGACGCGGTCGCCGAGCGGTACCTCGCCGGGGAAGAGATTCCCGCCGAGGCGCTCCGGGGGGCCGTCCGGAAGGGGACGATCGAGACCCGCTTCTTTCCCGTCTTCGCCGGCTCGGCGCTGCGGAACAAGGGCGTCCAGCCGGCGATGGACGGCATCGTCCGGTTCCTCCCGTCGCCGGCCGAGGCGCCGCCCGCGACGGGCATCGACCCCGGCTCCGGAGCTTCCGCGGCCCGCCCCCCGTCCCCGACGGCGCCGTTCTCCGCCCTCGTGTTCAAGGTCATCATGGAAGAGGGGCGCCGCACGGTGTACCTGCGCGTCTATTCGGGGAAGGTCGCGGAAGGCGCGGTGCTCCGGAACGCCTCGACCGGCGGGGACGAGAAGGTCGCGCGGCTCTTCCGGATCCACGCGGGCAAGAAGGAGCGGATCGAGGAGGCGCGCGCGGGCGACATCGTGGCGGCCCGCGGGATCAAGTCGGCCCGCACGGGGGACACGCTCTGCGACCCCGGCGCGCCCATCGTCTACGAGTCGATCGACGTGCGCAAGCCGGTCGTGTCGATCGTCGTCGAGCCGAGGACGCTGCGGGAGATGGACCGCCTGCGGGACGTCCTCGCGAAGATGGTCGAGGAGGATCCCACCCTCGCGGGCAAAGAGGACGCCGACACCGGCCAGGTCGTCCTGTCCGGGATGGGAGAGCTGCATCTCGAGATCCTCGTGGACCGGCTCTCGCGGGAGTTCGGGCTCGAGGTCCGCACCGGCAAGCCGCAGGTCGTCTACCGGGAGACGGTGGCGGAGCCGGGCGCGGGAGAGACGGTCTTCGAGCGGGAAATCGCGGAGCGGACGGTGAGCGTCCGGATCGCCGTCTCGGTCCGCCCGGGGCCCCGCGGGAGCGGCGTCAGGATCACGGACCGGCTCCGGGCGCTCGACATCCCGCCGGAGGTCGCCGACGGCGTGGCGGAGGGGATCCGCGAGGGGACGTTCACCGGGCTCCTGGGGTACCCGGTGGACGACGTGGAGGTCGACGTCGCCAGCGTGGCGTTCCTGTCCGGGACGGCCATGCCGCTGGCCGCGCGGGTCGCGGCCGTGAAAGGCTTCCTGGCCGCGTACGAGAAGGGGGGGCCGTACCTCCTCGAGCCGGTCATGTCCGTGGAGATCGTCGTGCCGGACGAGTTCGTCGGCGGCGTCATCGGCGACATCAACACGCGGCGGGGGCACATCACCTCGGTCGAGCGGCGGCAGGACGCGAGCGTCCTGTCCGCCCAGGTGCCCCTCAAGGAGATGTTCGGGTACGTGACGTCGCTGCGCTCGCTCTCGCAGGGGCGGGGCACGTTCATGATGAAGTTCTCGCACTACGACCGGGCCGCGCGGAACGCGACCTGACCGTTTGCCGCGGCACGGCGCCGGGGAGCCCGGCCGCGCATCACGCGGAAGACGGGCCCGTGGACGCCCCCGCGAGCGAGGCGCGGCGGGACACGCGGGCCGGGGGGACGAGGGCATGAAGGCGTACGACGAGGCGTTCTACAAGGAGCGGGTCAACACGTTCCCCTTCGTGAAGATGATGGGGATGCGCCTCCTGTCGGCGGCGGAGGGGCGGAGCGTGATGGAGTGCCGCGTCCGCCCGATCCTCAGGAACTCGGGCGGGACGCTGCACGGCGGCGTGATGGGGGCGCTCGTGGACATGTCGGTCGCGACGGCCCTGCGGAGCGTGATGCCGCTCTCCTCGCGCATGACGACGGTCGAGTACAAGGTGAACTTCCTCAAGCCGGTGGGGACGGGGAGGATCACGGCGCACGGGGCCATCCTGCGGCTGGGGCGGACGATCGCCGTCGGGTCCACCGAGGTCCGCAACGCGGACGGCGAGGTCGTCGCGTTCGGCTCCGCCACGTATTACATCCTGAACGTCCGGGCGGAGGCCGGGGGACCTGATATAATCAGGAAGAAGGTCCGGGGGAGGAAGGCGCGATGACGAAGGAAGGTCCGATCCGGCCGGAGTCGCTCGTCGGCGACGTGCTCCGGGACTACCCGGCTCTCCGGGACAAGGTCCGGGAGCTCTTCGGGGCCGAGTGCCTCCAGTGCCGTTCCAACCAGAAGGAAACCATCATCTACACGTCCTGGCACAAGGGGCTCGATCCCGCGCAGGTGGCCCGCGAGCTGAACGCCGTCCTCAAGGCGAAGTAGGGCGCCCGTTCCGGCGCCCGCCGCACCGCGTCCTCCGCCGGAGCGGAAAGCCGGTGAAGGACGCAGGCTAGGAGCGGAGCGCGTACCGCCCGTCCGCCCGGAGGACCTCGCCGGACGCCCCCATCCGCTCGAGGTGCTTGGACAGCAGGGCCCACTCGCCGTAATCGAACCAGGGCCCGGTCCGCTCCTTCCCGTAGACGATCCGCGCCGCGACGATCTCCTCCCGCGTGCGCGGTTCCCGAAGGTGCGCCCGCAGCGCCTCTTCGCGGCGGTCGATCGCCGCGAGGTACGCCTCCGTCCGGCCGCGGATGTCGCCGCGATGAACCGGCTCCTCGTGGGACACGACGTTCACCGGCGCCCCGATCTCCGCAAGCCTCCGCGCCGAGCGGCGGAAGGCGTCGATGCTCCCGGGCTTGTCCCCGTACCACGGCCCGAAGGCGGTCAGGTCGTAATCCGCCATGAACAGGATCCCGTCGGCGGGGAAGTGGAGGCAGAGGTGGCCGGGGGTGTGCCCCGGCGCGACGACGGCGACAGCCTCCGTGCGGCCGAGCCGGATCCGCTCGCCGTCCCGGATGCGGCGGGCGACCGCGCGCGGCGCGTAGGGGAATTTCTCCGCGAAGAGCTTCCGGAAGAACGGCTCCGAGTCCGTGCCGTCCACGCCGTACCAGTCCAGGAAGACGTCGAACGATTCGAGGGCGGGGGCGTCCCCGGCGGACGCCCACACCGGGACGTCCGGAAACCGGTGGAGGAAGAGGAAGTGGTCCTCGTGGTAATGGGTCATGAGGATCGCCGCGATCCCCTCCTCGCGCCGCAGCCGGGCGATGTCCGCGAGGTCCGACCCGCAGTCGACGAGGAGCCCGCCGCCGTCGCGGATATAGAGGGAGTGCGAATACGGGTAGCGCCCTCCCTTGCCCCCCTCGACGAGCCAGATCGCGTCCGTGAGCCGCCGGATCATCCCGTTCCCCCGCACGCCCCGTTGCCGGATGGAGCGGTTATTATATCCGGAATCACCTGTCCGAAGCGGAGAGCGGATGAAGAAGATCCTGCTGCTTCCCTTCTGTCTTTCGAGCGGGGAGCAGGACGCGAGCGAACGGATGGCCCGGGAGAGCGGGTACACGGTCGTCGTGGCGCGGTCGACGGCCCGGGCGTTGGCCGAGGTGAGCCGTCACGCGGGGCGCGGGTCCCGGGAGCCGGTCCGGATCGTCGGGGTCGTCTGCGACGGACGGGCGAAGAAGGTTGCGGCCGGCCTCGCCCTTCTCAAGCTGCGGCGGTGGTGCCTGACGGCCCTCGGCCTCCCCTCGCGGCGGATCGAGCTTGCGCGGGTGGCCGTCGCCGGCGGGACGAAGTCGGTCTTCGGGCGGAGGGCCTGCCGGATCGGGAAAAACGCCGCGGACCGCGAGGGGCTGAGGCGCGCCCTCGCCGGGGACGACACCGTCATGCGCCTGTAGCGGGCGGCTCTCCCGGGACGCCGGCCGCCGGCGGGACGGGCGGCGCCTCCGGCGGCGGGGCCCCGGGGGGGTGGAGGAGGTCCTTGCGCCCCCGGATCGACCGGGCGGTGCGGCAGCCCAGCAGGAGCGCGCACAGGAAGTAGACGGCCGCGATGGCCGCGCCCGCTCCAAGGAGCCGCAGCGCCGACCCGGTGAAGGTCTCCCACGAAATCCACCGGGACGCGATCCCCAGCCCGTAGGAGCCGGCGAGCGCCGCGGCCAGGCCCGAAACCGCCATCTTCAGGTATTCGACGAGGTCCGGGAGACCCTTCCTCCCCACCGTCCGTCGCATCAGGATCCCGTAGAGGACCGCCGCGTAGACAAGGATGCCCGCGGTGCTGGCGAGGGCGAGGCCGGTGACGCCCATCGTCTGCGCGAGGAGGTAATAGGCGGGAAGGGCGAGAAGAAGGGCTCCGGTCCCCACGATCGTGGGGGTCCACGTGTCCCTGAGGGCGAAGAAACCGCGCGACACGATCGTCTGCGCGCACCAGAGCGGTATTGCGACGGAGAACACCGCGAGCGCGGAGGCCGTCTTGAGCGTGTCCTCGATGGTGAAGGCCCCGCGCTTGAAGACGACGAGCACCACCTCCCGGGAGAGCACGCTCACGGCGGCGGCGGCGGCGCACGAGACGAAGAACACCCAGCGCAGGGTCACGCCCAGGGTCTCCCACATCCGGTCCTTCTCGCCCCGGGCGGCCTGTGCGGCGAGGAAGGGGTAGGAGGCCACGCCCGACGCCTGGCCGAAGACCCCGATCGGCACCTGCATCAGGCGGCGCGCGTTGTTGAGCCAGGTGATCGCGCCCGCGATGAGGAACGACCCGAAGATCCGGGTCATCCATTCGTCGACGACCACCAGGGAGAAGCCGAGCATGATCGGGATCGAGAGTCGGACGAACTCGCGGAGCCCGGGATCCGAGAGGTCGATGCGGGGGGCGAACCGCAGGCCCGCCTTGCGCGCCCCGTGGACCTGGATCGCGAAGTTCCCGACGAACGAGCCCGCGAGGACTCCCCAGGCGAAGCCGTCCATCCCGTACCGGCGCCCCAGGGCGAGCCCCCCGGCGATGATCCCCGCGTTGTAGACGAGGGGGGCGAGCGCGGGGATGACGAACCGGTTCTTCGCGTACTGGACGGCCATCAGGAGCCCGCCGAAGTAGAAGAAGACCTGGGCCGGGAGGACGATCCGGGTGAGCCGGGCGGCGATGGCGATCTGCTCGGGGGGGAATCCGGGCGCGATGAGCGGGACGAGGCGCTCGGCCAGGAATTCCCCGAGGATGACGAAGAACAGCATCGCGATCCCCATGGCGGTGGCGATCGCCGAGAACGACCGGTGACCGTCCGCCTCGCGTCCCTCGGCGAGGTACCGCGCGAAGATGGGGATGAACGTGATCGACAGCGAGCCGCCCGCCAGGAGGTAGTTGAGGAAGTCGGGAATGGTGAACGCCGCGAAGTAGGCGTCGGTCTCGGGGGTCGCCCCGTTCTGGTAGGCGATGACCGCGTCCCGCGCATAC
>Ga0316628_100003428_pt1 | contig 12204 bp, 9 predicted proteins | sample OWC_Aug_M2_C1_D5_FD_207648 | JGI IMG/M metagenome (GOLD analysis project Ga0316628, IMG submission 207648) | Wetland soil microbial communities from Old Woman Creek delta, Ohio, United States - OWC_Aug_M2_C1_D5_C | ecosystem: Environmental > Terrestrial > Soil > Wetlands | place: USA: Ohio...
AGGAGGCAATAACATGCAAGCCCAAAGATCCGGTTCGATGTTCAAAGTGTTGGGGCTGGCGGCGGTGATGGCCATTGCACTGACCGTCGCTTGTCAGCCGGTAGGTCTCTCGCTAGCGCAAGGAGCGACGCGCCTCTATTTTGACCCCGCGTCGCTAACGCTGCCGAGCGCGGGCGCGCAAGGAGTGACGGAAGTCAAGGTGGAAAACGTAAGCGACCTGGCCGGGGTCGAGTTCCATATCGCGTTTGACCCGGCTCAGTTGCAGGTGGTATCAACCGCAGCCGGCACGTTCTTTAGCCAAAATGGCATCCCCATGCCGTTAATTCCGACCCATGACAACGCGGCTGGCAAGGTTGACTTTGTCGGGTCGGTGGTGGCTCCGGCGGTGCCTTACTCTGGAACAGCGCCAACCGGTGTCGGCAGCATCACGTGGAAACTAGTGAGCTGCCCTGCTTCGGGCCAAATCCCATTGACGTTGGTTAACACTAAGCTGTCTGACCCGAACGGCACGGTGATCGCGCACACCCTCGGCGACAGCAGTATTGCTTGCTCGCAGTCGGTGACGCCGCCGGCCGCGCCGAGCAATCTGACGGCTTCAGCCATGTCTGTCAGCCAGATTGATCTGGCCTGGACCGATAATGCGAGCGACGAGGATGGCTTCAAGATCGAGCGCTGCACCGGCACAGGTTGCACGGACTTTGCGCAGATCACTAGTGTTGTCAGCAACGTCGTGGCTTATTCGGACACGGGCCTGACTGCCGAGACGACCTATTGCTACCGAGTCCGCGCTTTCAACGCTGGTGGCGATTCCGATTATTCCAATACTGCCTGCGCCACAACGCCGACGCCACCGCCGGCCGCGCCGACCAATCTGACGGCTTCAGCCGTGTCCGTCAGCCAGATTGATCTGGCTTGGATTGACAATGGGGGCAACGAGGACGGCTTCAAGATCGAACGCTGCACCGGCGCGGACTGCACGAGCTTTGCGCAGATCGCCACCGTTGCCAGCCATGTCGGGACTTATTCGGACACAGGCCTGACTGCCGAAACGGCCTACTGCTACCGTGTCCGCGCTTTCAATGCTGGTGGCGATTCCGATTATTCCAATACTGCCTGCGCCACAACGCCGACGTCATCCACTGGACCGCTGTCGGGCACCGTGCTTCTGCAGGGCCGCACCGATCATAGCGGCACCACCGTTTACTTGACTGAGGATGCTTGTCCAGCCGTGCAGGCACTTTCCGTCAAAGGGCTGCCGAATGTGGTAAGTGCGGTTACGGATGCTGCGGGAAACTTTACACTCGAGCCTCTCCCTGGCCGCACCTATCAATGCCAGTTAGCCACTCATGACATGTACCTCACCGCACGAAGAAGCAGCATGACCGTGGTTCTGCCTTCGGTTACGCTTCTGGGCGGCAATGTGGTCGCCGACAAGACGATCAACATCTTTGACCTGGCGCGGATCGCCAACTCGATTGGCACCACCGATCCAGCGGTTGATATCAACGGCGATGGCAAGGTGGATGTCTACGACCTGACCATTGCGGCCGGCAACTTTGGCAAAGAGGGGCCACTTCCCTGGTAACAACTGGCGACAAGTCACCGGGTAAGGCGGTGCTTGTGCCGGACGGGGAGTAGCGCAACCATCAACCATCGGACCTTGGAGATCACGACCAGTTTCCACCTGTGATCTCCAAGGTCGTTGTGCCATCTTCGATTTGCTATTCGCGGGAGAACCTTGCGAAGAGTTCTCGCACCGGCCGGGTACGTTTCCAACGACCTTCGCAAGGTCGTGTCTCTAGCAAACGGAGGCAAACATGCAATCAAAGCACCATGCCGCTTGGAAAGCCCTCAGGGTAGTTGTCCTGACAGTGGCGATGGTTATACTGATCGCAGCGTTCGCTATGTCCGGACGTATCGCGATGGCCGGACAAGGCGATAAACTTGGTAGCTCGCAGGGCTACGTGTTGAGCAGCGTGGCTGAGTCAACGCCGGAGCCTTCACCAATGGCCCCGCACGCGCCGATGCCGCAAAGCGTGGCGGTGCCGGCGCAGTGTAGTGGCGTCAACTGCACCATCTCGTCGCTCGCCGGATGGCAACAGACACCCCGGACATTGAAGCAAGGCGACTCATTCTCCGTCGCCTACCTCAGGGGGACGTGGACCGTGGACAAACGAAGTATCCCCTTCGTAGGGCCGGAAGGGTACTCTGCGGACGTGGACGCCCGGATCGGTTACGCGGATTTTTGCAAGGTCAAGCGTGATGCGCCTTATGGGGTCCTTCTCGGCAAGATAGATGACGGGCCAGTGTTCCTGGTCGGGCGAGGCGGCAATTTCACCGCTGATCGTGATGGCTTGCTGTACCTGACCATCAACGATCAAACATATTGTCAGGGCGACAACGAGGGTTCGGTCGTCGTGCAAATACCCACACCGTCGTGTGCACGTTTGTATGTTGATCCACCTACCCAGCATATTGCGGTGGGTAGCAGAGGCACAACGGCAGTGCAGGTAGCAAATGCAACCAATTTGTATGGCGTCGAATTCCACCTGGCTTTTGATTCGAGCGTCGTGCAAGTGGTGGATGCCGATCCCAACATGCCGGGTGTGCAGGTCGGGCTTGGCTCGTGGTTCAGTGGCAAGGATCACTTTGTCGCCCGGAACCAGGTGAGCAATGGCGTCATCGAGTTTGCTGTGTCGCTGGCGGCGCCTACCGGCCCCGACGGCTCCGGCGAGCTGGCTGCCATCACCTGGCAGCGAAGTGGAGCAAGCCCGTCGGCGCTCCCATTGATGCAGACCAAGCTTTCGGATCGCAATGGCCTGGCGATATGCCACACTGTTGAGAACGGCAATATTGATGGCGTTGTGGATGGCGGTGGCATGTCTGGACGGGTCCTGTTGCAAGGCGCCCAGAATCACAGCGGCACGAATGTGTTCCTGACCAAAGGGTTGCGCCTGTACTCCGGCAAGATCTCATCTCTCGACCTGGTCGGTGTGCCGCTCGGCGTCACGGACACCAATGGATATTTCAAAGTCATCCCGGAGTCTGGCCAAACCTATGGCTGGCTGTGGGCCTATCACCCGTGTCACCTCACAGGACAGAAACAATTGCCCCAGCCAGGCAACTTGGGCACACTAACGCTCCCGGCCGGCGATCTGAACGAGGACGACCGCGTCAACATCTTTGACCTGACGATGATGGGGCAGCGTTACGGGGCGAGTGGCTCGTGCGCGGACTATAACCAAAATGGTGTGGTAGACATTTTCGACCTGGTGATGGTCGCAGGCAACTTGGGCAAGTACGGCTCTGTGCACGACTGGCAGCCATGAAGGAATGAAACCCTCGCAAAAGTCAAAGAGTATGCTGCGAAATCGGCGACAGCCTTTGCGAGGGTGAATAGTTTGACAATGTCACGCTTGTCATTGCGAGAATCCCATGTCCATTCGCGGGCATGCGTAAGAGTAGAAACTTGTCACTGTCATTCCGAGTGCCCCGAAGGGGCACGGCGCTGTACCCAGCGCGGAATCTCATCGCTACAAAGAGATTCCTCGGCCTTCGGCCTCGGAATGACACAAACGAGTTTCCAAGCCAGGCGCGAAGGGTCCCTACCCTGCCAGACAGATTTTTCGCCGTGCCCTTCGACAAGCTCAGGGCACGACTCAGAATGACGTAATGGAAAGTTGATATTGTCAAAGTAGTTACTTTCGCGCGTCACCCTCCCGCAGGTTTTACTTTAGCCTGCGGGAGGGTTTTCTATGTTTGGTGGCCGGGAGCATCGGGATGTATAATATCCGCAAGGTGTAAAGCCATGGATCAATGCGTCTCCCACAGAACCTTGAAAGCGATTGAGGCGGTTGTGTTGGCGCTCCTCTTGGTTGCGCCCGGTTGGTCCAGTCATCCCGTGCTGGCCCAATCAACCGCGACACAGGTTAGGCAAAAAGCTCTGCCAGATTCGATCGAGCCGGCAGTACAAGCAGATGGCAAAACGCGGGTCGTCGTAGCCTTGCGATTGCCGTATGCCAGTTCTGCTGTGGGCGCTCGCAAGGTTCAGGTCGCGCAGGCACAAAGCCGTGTCCTGCAGGCGCTGGCTGCTCCCGACGATTTTCAGGTGACGCGCCGCTACCAGACCGTGCCCGGCCTGGTGGGTATGGTGACACCTCAGGGACTGGAGACCTTGCGGCGCAATCCCGATGTCCAGGCGGTCGCGCTCGATATGCCGATCCAGGCGCTCGATACCGAGAGTGCGGCTCTGATTCGGGCCGACCGCGTATGGAACGATCTCGGTTTGACGGGCGCAGGAATCAACGTTGCAGTGGTGGATACCGGTGTTGATCGCACCCATCCCGACCTCGCCGATCACATCGTCGCTCAACACTGTTTCAGCAAGGGCAGTTGTCCTCCCTCCGGCGCGGATGAAGGCGAGGGCGCCCAGGATGAAAACGGGCACGGCACACATGTCGCCGGCATCATCACGAGCCGGGGCACTGCCAGCCCGCGTGGCATTGCGCCGGATGCGGGCCTCGTCGCGGTGCGGGTCATGGACAAGAATGCTTCCGGGTGGAACTCGGACATGATCGCCGGGATTGATTGGGTCGTCGCCAATCAGGCTCAGTTCAACATCAAAGCCATCAACCTGAGCCTGGGCGCTGGCCGGTATGCCGATGTGTGTGACGCGCAAGATGCCAATACGATGTTGCAGGCTTCGGCGCTAGAGGCTGCGCGTCAGGCCGGCATCGTTACATTTGCTGCGTCCGGCAACGAAGGGTTGACGGGTGGGATGGTGGCTCCGGCCTGCCTTTCCAGCGTCGTCTCCGTGGGTGCCGTGTATGACGCCAATCTTGGCGCTATGACTTGGCCGCCTTGCTCCGACGCCACTGCGGCGGCCGACCAGGTCACTTGCTTCAGCAACAGTAGTTCCACACTGGACTTGCTGGCCCCTGGTGCGGTGATCGTCTCAACAATGTTGGGCGGTGGGCAAGTGAGCAAGAGCGGGACCTCGATGGCCTCGCCACACGCTGCGGCAGCAGCAGCATTGATGTTACAGGCTTACCCAAGTCTGACACCGGCCGAGATCGAAACAACGCTCGAGCGCACAGGTGTTCCGATCACGGACCAGCGCACGGGCCGCGTTACGCCACGCATTGATGCGCTGGCGGCGGTCACGCGCGTCATCTCTGATCACGTCACCGCCTCTATCGGTATTCTGCCGACCAATTTACCGCTCACCGTCGGCGCTACGGCGACGACCACGTTGCAAGTAGACTCCATGCGGGACCTGTATAGTTTGGATTGGCGCCTTACATTCGATTCGAACCTGGCGCAGGTCGTAGACGCTGATCGTAACACATCGGGCGTGCAGATCGCGGTGGGCGCATTGATGCGCAGGCGAGATTACACAGTGACTCGCAATCAGGTGAACAACACAACCGGCCTCCTGGAGTTTGGCGTCGCGCTGCGTGCGCCTGCTTTGCCGATCACTGGCTCAGGTGAGGTCGCCATCATCACCTGGCAGGGCAAAAGCGTGGGTCAATCGGCCATCACATTTGAACACTCTCAGTTGGCTCGTCCCGGCGGCAGCGTCATCCCGCACACGATCAGAAACGGTTCTATCCAGGTCGGCGCCGGTCCGATCTCTGGCGTGGTGCTGTTGCAAGGTCGCACAAACCAGAGTGACACTATCGTTTATCTGACGAGAGAACCGTGTGCGGTCCGGCCCACTCAGGTCGTCACGCCGAGCGTGCCGTCTGCGGTCACCGATGCGCAGGGGCATTTCGAAATCTCCCCCGAGCCGGGAATCAACCCGCAATGTCTGCAAACCCTTCGACCGGGTTACCTGGTCGGCCAAAAGAGCACCCCACAAGGGTATGTGGGAACGATCACACTACCCGGCGGCGATGTGACCGGCGATGACGTCATCAATATTTTTGATCTGGCGTTGGTCGCCTCGCGATATGGAGGTAGCAACCCACTCACCGATGTGAACGCCGACGGCATCGTCAACATCTTTGACTTGACATTGGTTGCCAACAACTTTGGCAAGTCGGGACCGGTCACAAGTTGGCGCTAGTTCTCACCCTTGCGAGGGGGTGCGCCGATTGTGCGGCACATTCAACGTAAACCCTCGCAAGGGCAAGACCCTGAAACCCAAACTTTACTTGTTCGTAACCCAATCGGTACACAGCATATCCTGGTTTGGGTGTATCATCAGAAGCGATATGAGTGACGTGCTCTCCAAGCCGATTAGACATCTGTTCCTGTTGTGGATAATTGTGTGGGCCGTGGCGGCTTGTGCACCTGTGGGTTCGACGACCAGTGCGTCCAGTGCAACGCCAAGTGTAGCAGCCATGAGTTTTGATTTGACCAAAGCGCCGATCAGGGTTGGTTCCGTGTTCACCGCCAATATCCGATTGGACAATGTTGCCGGACTGGCGGGCGTTGAGCTGCAAGTGGCCTATGATCCAGCCATACTTGAGGCGCAAGATGCCGACCCTGGCAAGAATGGCGTGCAGGCAACCTGGGGAACATTTCTCAAGCCGGATTTTGTTGCGCGAAACTTGGTGCCTTCACAGGGCAAGATGGATCTGGTCGTCGTTCAGGTACTGCCCAGCCGGCCCGTGAGCGGCAGTGGCGTGCTGGCGACAATCGCGTTCAAAGGCAAGTCGGCTGGCTCATCGCCGTTGACTTTCGACTTGGTCAACCTGTCTACATCAGGCGGGACGCCTATCCAATACGTCCTGCGAAACGCAAAAGTGCAAGTGGGATCCAAATGAGCCATGGTCGCCTGGCATGCAACTTGCGGCAATCGAGTTTTTGTGCGATGATTACGTCTTAAGAGGAAAGAACACGGAGGCCCTCCATGCCGACAGCATTTGATTTGGCTCTTTGGCTGGCCAGCGCTTTCCCTGGCAGCCGATCTCCCCCGCTGCCCAGAGACCGTGATTGAGAAGCGAGCGTGCAGACAGCCTCGTCGGAAACAGCCGTGTGCGCTCATTCGCAGGGCGGTGTTTCCCACTAGGCCCACCGTAATTTGGAGAAATCAAAAATGAAAAACAAAATCTGGAAAGGACTGTTAGCAATCGTCGTCCTCAGCTTGTCGGTGGGCGTATCGCCTGTGATGGCCGATTCGACCGTCGTTCGGTTTGATCCGTCTTCGGCCAACGTCGCGGTGGGTCAGGTCGTCACTGTCAATATCCAGATAGATAGTGTGACCGGTTTGGCGGGCGCCGAGGTGAACATCTCGTACAATCCGGCCCTTCTCGACGTGCAGGACGCTGATTCGGGCAAAGCGGGCGTGCAGATTGCACCGGGATCGTTCCTCAAACCGGACTTTGTCGCTCAGAACACCGTTGACACCGCCCAGGGCAAGATCAGCTTTGCCGTCACTCAGGTGGCGCCAACCCAGCCCGTGAATGGCAGTGGCGTGCTGGCGACCATTTCGTTCAAAGGCAAGGCCGATGGGACTTCGGCGCTCACGTTCAATGTGGTCAACCTATCCACTTCAGGTGGGACTGCGATCAGCCGCACTGTCCAGAACGGACAAGTAAAAGTCGGCAGTGGCGGTTCCGCCCCCACGCCAACGCCGACACGGACGCCAGGACCAACGCCGACTCCCGGCCCCACTTCGACTCCTGGTCCCACGCCGTCGGGTGGAATCTTGGGCTATCACACCGTGCGCTATGGTGAAACGCTGATGTGCATCGGGCGGGCCTATGCGGTGTCGCCGTGGGCTATCGCCAGCAATAATGGGCTCGTCTATCCATACCGGTTGTACGTGGGTCGGCGGCTGTCCATCCCGAATGCGCCATGGAAGGTAAGCTACGGGCCGGTCTGCGCGCGCCAGTTTGGTGGGGTGACACCGCCGCCACCACCGCCACCGGGAGGGTACTGCCGAGTACGCTATGTCGTGCGTCCCGGTGACACGCTCTTCGCCATCGCCTGGCGTTTCCGGACGTCGGTATGGGTCATCGTCCACGATAACAACTTGCCCAATGCGAATCGTATTTTCGCCGGCCAGGTGTTGTGCATCCGGTAGACGAGGCATCGGGTGAAGGAGTGACCAGCTAGACCCTTGACCGAATGAAGTGCAGTCTTCGCCTTTGGCGATCAAGACCCCGACGGGTTGCTTCGTCGGGGTTTTGTGTTTCGCGTCGTTGGCTCCGGGGCGTCTGGCAAATTCGCCGATTCGGTGTATGATAAAAAGCAACTGGTGCGATCTTGCCCGACAATGTTCCAGTGCGCCAAATCGGGCACGGTTGCAGAGGTGTTCAGAGATGCGTGGTGAAAGCAATTGCAGCCTTTGCAGGCACAAGCAATTGCCGTTGCGGAGGACAAGATGACAAGACGCACAAAAGTCATTATTGCCGTAGCAGCCGGATTGGCTCTGTTGGCTTTTGCGGTCGGGTTGGTTGTTTGGGCCTTTCAGCCATCGGCAACCATATCGGTGCAAACTGAGCCTTTGCCCCAACGACCAGGCGCAGCCATTGTTGTGACAGGCGTGCGTTTTCCCGCCAAACGCGAAATCTATGTCGGGTTGTCCGCGCCCGACGTTCCGCCCATGGCTGGCACATCATTCATGACGGCGCAGACTGACTCGGCAGGCAAGTTCCAAGTCACGTTTCCCTTTCCTGCCGACCCTCATTGGACCGGTCTTCCCGAGGTGACCGTGTATGCTGGTACGCCGGATGGAAATGTGGTGGCGACGACTCGCCTATCGCTGGGCAGCATAGCGCTCCTGCTGACGCCAGTCCCCACGGTCAGTGCGACGCCGTTGCCCACCGCGTCTCCGACGTTGCTCGTGCCCAGTGCGACCGCCAGCGCTTCTCCAACTGCTTCCGCAACGCCGCTGCCCACGGCTGTGCCGATTCCCGTGATCAGCCTAAACCCAGTCGCCGGGCGCGTTGGTACGGCAGTCGCAATAACAGGCCGTGGATGGCGCGCTAACGAGACAGTGCTTGTCAGTCTGCTTGGATATGGCACACAGTCCACGGTGAACCTGGGTACGGCGAGTACGGATGCTCAGGGCAACCTGGCTGTGACATTCATATTTCCTCCTAACTGGACGAGCTCATCTGTGGTCCTTGTGCTCGTTTACAGTCAGGACAACAATGAACAAGCTACAGCGGCATTTCAAGTGATCGGCCTGGCGACGCCCACGGTGGCGACTCCCACGCCGCTCGTGATCACCGGCTGGCTGGGACAATACTATAGCAGCCAGACCTTGTCCGGCGCTCCCGCATTGGTGCGCAATGACAACAACCTCGATTTCGACTGGGGAAACAGCTCGCCCGCGTCAGGCCTGATCCCGGACGATCACTTTTCCGCGCGATGGACGCGGACGATCTATTTCCTGCCAGGCAGCTATCGCTTTACCGCAATAGCGGATGATGGCGTGCGGGTCTGGCTGGATAACCAGCTTCTGATCAACGAATGGCACCTGGCCACCGGTACCCAATATAGCGCTGACGTTCCTAACCTGGCGGAAGGGTCGCACACGCTTAGAGTGGAATACTATGAAGAGGCCGGCCTGGCGAAGGTACGCGTTGGGTGGCAACTGCTTCCCACGCCGACCACCACGCCCACGTCAACTTCTACAAACACTCCCACGTCAACTTCCACAAGCACTCCTACGCCGACCGCAACAGCAACTGTGACCATCACGCCAACTCCATAGGTCAATCCCAGTGAAGGGCAACACAAAAACGCGGGGACCGGACAACTCCGGTCCCCGCGTAACATTCGACCTCTCTGCGGTCAGGCCAGTTCCGGCTGAATCAGGCCATAGTTGCCGTCCTTGCGGCGGTAAAGCACGTTGATCGCCCCAACGTCGGCGTTAAAGAACACGTAAAAGTCATGGCCTAGCAATTCCATTTGCTCGATGGCCTCCTCCGGGTTGATCGTCACCATTGGGAAACTTTTAGTGCGAACGATGCGTCCAGTCGCCAGTTGGGCTGGTTCGAGTTCTACCGGCAACTCTTCGCCGCCGATTTCCTCAGCGCCAGCCCGCGAGCGATCGTGGTGCTTACCCTTGTAGCGTCCGATTTGCCGATACATCTTGTCCAGCACTGCATCAATGGCGGTGAACAGGTCTTGGTTGCGCTCCTCCGCGCGCAAGATAGAGCCCTTGCTGCGAATCGTCAATTGCACTACTTGGCGATCCTCGGCGCTGCGCGTCTTTTCGACTGCGACGTCCATATGAGCTTCACTGATGGTCGGCAGATAACGATCCAGCTTACCGACCTTTTTCTCAACATAGTCCTGCAACCGTGATGTGACCTCGACATTGCGACCTCGAATTGTGACTTCCATATTCCTCTCCTTTCGACTGTATAGGATGCGGGTAGCCGCCCCGCTCCGCTAAACTAGAACGTCATGGTCATTCTATCTAGCGCGCCGCCACCTTGCGGCGGGTATGGTGAAGGGTGACAAACCCTCAAGGTGCTCGCGCCAACGTCAGGGCCCAAACTGAAGCGGCGCCTGCCTGCCGCAGCGCGATGCTGGAAGACTCGAGTGTGGCTCCTGTAGTGCAGACATCGTCCACCAGCAACACTCGCCGGCCTCGCACCAAGTCGCAGCGCGCTTCAAACGCCGCACACACGTTAGCCTTGCGCTCAGCAGCGTTGAGAGTGACTTGGGGTATGGTGGCCTTGACGCGCTTGAGCGCCGGCTCGACCACGGGCAACTTGCTCACGCGTGACAACGGCATAGCCAAGAGCGCTGACTGATTATAGCCGCGCTCCCGCTGGCGCGCCACATGAAGCGGTACCGGCACGATCAGATCGGCTGGCAATGTCGCAAATCGCCCGCGCGCCTCCAGGTAGGTTCCCAATGGCTCGGCCAGACTGGTTCTCCCGCTATACTTGAGATGATGGATCGCCTCACGCAGGGGACCTTCAAACATCACAGCAGATCGGATGCCGTCAATTTCAAGGGGGGAGTGGCGGCACTGTGGACAAAGTGTCGCATCACGTTGAGGACGGCCGCAGTGTGAGCACACCGGGTCGTGCACTGGCTGCACCTGGGCCTGGCACGCCGCACACCATAGGCTTCCATGTTGGCCGCACCCGCCGCAGCGCGGAGGAAGAACCGCATCGAGGAGGGCGTTGCGGACTTTGCCCCACCTAGCCTGCCACGCCGGGGGCAATGTCCCGCCGACGAGAGCGTGCATAATCACCCCATGTGGGTGAGATGGGCTAAAACAAGCCCTTAGCGCCGCCGCCGATAAACGTCAAGATGGCTGGGCCGAGCAAGACGATATAGATGGAGGGAAAAATCAGGAACACCATCGGGAAAAGCATCTTGACGGGCGCCTGGTGCGCCTTCTCTTCCGCTCGCTGCCTGCGCCGCACACGCATCTGATCGGATTGGATACGGAGCACTTTGGCGATGGACACGCCCAGTTGATCCGCCTGGATGATGGCGGCGACAAAGCTGGTCACGTCAGTCACATCCATCCGGTCGGCCATGTCGCGCAATGCCTCGCGGCGCATTTTGCCAAGGCGAATCTCTTGCAGGACACGCCCAAAAGCCATCGCGAGATCGTCCTTCCACTTTTCGGTGACTTTTTGCATGGCTGCATCAAAGCCTAGGCCAGCCTCCACGCACACCGTCAACAGGTCCAGCGCGTCCGGCAGCGCCTTGATGATCGAATTCTTGCGGCGTGAGATCTGGCTGGACAGCCATAGAACCGGCAAGAAGAAACCAATCGCGATGGCAAGTAGCGGATACAAGACCCGCTGCGTCCAAGGGGCTTTGGTGACAAACATCAGCAACGTAATCAGCCCACCCAAGACGACAGCGGCCGCCGCACGGGCCGCCCAGAACTGCGAGGCCGTCAAGTTGTATGGATTGCCGGCCAGTTCCAGGTTGTGGCGAGCGGACTCGAGCGATCGCTGCGGCGTAAAGCGAGCCATGAACTGGGCAATGCCGTTGAGAAGAGGCAGAACGATGCGTTGGCTAAAGGGCAGCGATAGCTCGATCTCTTCCAACGTGACCGCTTGCTCGCGAGCGCCATATTCGGCAAGCCGCTGCTGGAGTGTTTCTTGCGGGTCGGGCGCGTTCATGCCAACCACTATCAACACAATCGCAAAAGCGACGACTAATCCGACGCCGATGAGGATCGCTGGCATTTCTCAACCTCCCCACTAGAGCCTGCTACATCAGCTTCCACCCTCTCAAGAGCCGCAAAGACTTCTGTCTGGGTGTTTG
>Ga0316628_100003429_pt1 | contig 12202 bp, 8 predicted proteins | sample OWC_Aug_M2_C1_D5_FD_207648 | JGI IMG/M metagenome (GOLD analysis project Ga0316628, IMG submission 207648) | Wetland soil microbial communities from Old Woman Creek delta, Ohio, United States - OWC_Aug_M2_C1_D5_C | ecosystem: Environmental > Terrestrial > Soil > Wetlands | place: USA: Ohio...
AAGCCCTGCGCCTCAAGCCAGACTGGCCGCAGGCGCACTACAATGTGGCGCTGTTGCGGCTGAAGCAGAAGCAGCGAGCGGCGGGCATGCGGCACCTGCGGATCGCCCTGCGCCGGCAGCCGAACTACCCCGAGGCGACGCGGGCGCTTGCCGACCTGCTGCAGCAGCGACGCAAGTCCGCTCTGGCGCTGGCGCTCCTGCAGGCAGCCCTTGAGCAGAACCCGGCCGATGCGCAGACCGTGTTCCAGATCGGCAATATCCATTTCGCCGAGCGGCGGCCGGCGGAAGCGCTGCGGCATTATCGCCGCGCCGTGGAGATCAAGCCGGATTCCCACGAGCTGCAAGCCAATCTCGGCACCGTGCTGAACGCCCTCGGCCAGGCCGAAGCCAGCGCCGCCGCGCAGCGCCAGGCGATCGCGCTCAATCCGAAATTTGCCCTCGCCTGGAACGGCCTCGGCAATGCCATGAGCAGCCTGGAGCGGATCGAGGAAGCGCGCGCGGCCTATCAGCAGGCAGTGGATATCGAGCCCGACCTGGTCATCGCCCGAGTCAATCTCGGCAATGCGCTACGCCTGCTCGGCCGCTATCACGAAGCCGAACGCGAACTCACACGCGGCATCGAGATCGAACCCGGCAATGAACTCGCCCACAACAACTGGGGCCTCCTGCTGCAGGTGCAGAACCGCCACGAGGAAGCGATCGAGGCCTTCAAGCGTTCGATCGAATGCCGGCCGGGCTACCTCGAGGCGCTCAACAACCTGGCGATTTCCTACCAGCTGCAGGGCGCCTTCGGCAATGCGATCAAGCTCTACCGCGACGTCATCGCCATGGAGCCGCAGCAATATGCCGCCTACTTCAATCTTGGCGGCATTCTGCAGCTGATCGGCCGCTACGACGAATCGGTCACCATCTACCGGCAATTGCTGCAGCTCTGTCCGAGCTATGTCACCGCCTACGCCTATCTGGCGCATGGCATGCTGCAGCAGTGCAACTGGGCCAATCTCGATGCGGTGACCAGCCGCATGGAGGAGCATATCAAGGACTCGCTCCGTACCGGCCGCCGGGTCGCGGCACCCGGCTTCGGCCTGATGAGCACGCCGATCCCGATGGCGCTGCGCTTCGGCGTCGCCAAACAGGCCGCGGCGCAGATCAAGCTCAATGTCGCCGATACCAGGGCGGCCCTGCAGTTCCAGCATCGCAAGCCCGTGGGCGGCAAGATCCGGGTCGGCTATGTCTCGCCGGACTTCCGTCATCACAGCATCGCGGTGGCGTTCCGCGGCCTCCTGGACGCCCACGATCGCAGCCGGTTCGAGCTGTGCGGCTATTCCCTGGCGCCCTTGAAGCACGACGACTTCACCGAGCATTTCCGCAAACGCTTCGATGTCTTCCGCGATATCAGCGCGCTGCCGTTCCGCGCCGCCGCCGAACAGATCCACGGCGACGGCGTGCATATCCTGATCGACCTGGCCGGCTACACCCGCTTCTCCCGGCTCGAAGTGTTCGCCCTGCAGCCGGCGCCGATCCAGGCGCATTACCTCGGCTATTCCTCGACCATCGGCGGCGATTTCCTGCAGTATCTGATCACCGACCATTGGCAGATCGCGCCGGGTGCCGAGCAGTATTTCGCCGAGAAGCTGGTCTATCTGCCGGATACGTTCATGACCACGACGCGCGATCCCTATCCGGAAGCGATGCCGTCACGCGCCGAGCATGGCCTGCCCGACCGGGGCATCGTGTTCTGCAACTTCAATGCCCATTACAAGATCGAGCCGAAGCTCTGGGGCATCTGGATGCGGCTGTTGAAGCGCATTCCGGGCAGCGTGCTGTGGCTGCTCAAGGGCACGCCCTCGACCGAGCGCAACCTGCGCGCCGAGGCGGCAAACCGCGGCATCGATCCGGACCGGCTGATCTTTGCCACGAAAGTTCCCCGGCCCGATCACCTGAGCCGGCAGCGGCTGGCCGATCTGGCACTCGATACGCTCTATCACGGCGGCGGCGTCACCACCACGGACGCGCTCTGGGTCGGCGTTCCCATGGTCACCGTCGCCGGCGAAAGCCCGCCGTCGCGGAACGGCGCCACGCTGCTGGCCGCCGTCGGGCTCGAAGACCTGATCTGCAGCAGCATGGACGCCTATGAGCGCGCGGCGTTCGAGCTCGCGACCCAGCCGGAGCGGCTCGCCGCACTGAAGGCGCGGCTCATGGCCAATGTCAAAACCCATCCGCTGTTCGATACCGAGCGGCTGACCCGCCATCTCGAAGCCGCCTATCGCAGCATGTTCCAGCGCTGGATCGACGGCCTGGAGCCGGAGGCGATCGAGGTCCCGGCCCTGCCGCGAAGTACTGAGAAACGACGCAGCGCTGCGGACTAGGGCACAGCCGACCGGCCGTAGATGGCCATATGCGGCCAATTCGCAGCCCATTCGATGCCAAGTGGGGCCAATTGGAGCCAAGTGAAGCCAATGCCGACCAAGTGGAGCCAAGCAGAGCCGAGTCCCGGTGTGAGAGATGGCACGTAACGCTTTGTTTTATCGCCATATCTTCGCCTCAGCGTCAATTCTTGGATCGAGTTAGCTGTCTCATCCAAAGGGCGGATTCCAGTCCAGGCCGGCGCCCCGGCGCCGATCCTGCCGGTCGGGCCTGCGCGTTAGAAAAATCGGTAGCGTGAGATGCGCCGGGACGCCGGTCAAGAACAAATTGGCAACCAGAGCGCCCTTCCGCCTGTCGGGCGCTTACCGTCTCTGTACGCTCCGCCATCAGCCTCGCAGTTGGCCAATACCTGCTTAACCCAGCCGCTCCAGACGGCCGTCGCCGGATGCTTCCGTTGAAACTGGGGTTCGCAACGCGCCGACCTGCGGGAAGGATATACACGGCCGGCTTCCGCCCTCATGAGCGTCCACCCTTTCCCCGGGGGCGACGGTAGCGTTGTAGAAACATCTGGACGGCCTCTTCGACAACAACGTCGGCGGGGACGGGCACGCTTTCGCGACCCAGCATCCAGGGCCACAGAGAGAACTCGTTCAGGGCTCCCATGAACTGGTGAGCCGCCAGCAGCGGATTGGGACAGTTCAGGACGCCTATGGATGTCAGATGGGCGAGATAGCGTATGAGCCGGTCGGTTTGAGGGTCCATCACGGCGGCGAATTCCTGAGCGATCCAGGGAAACTGGCGAGAGTCAGCCGCCACCATACGGAGGAATCCGAGGTATCCCGGATTCTTGTGTAGCTCCAGTATCATCCGCGCGATCCGACGGAGCACGCTCTCGACCTCACCTTGGGTCTCGATCCCTGGCGGCAGGGCGCTCTCGAGCTGACCCGACACCCTGAGCAGCATCTCGCGGAAGATCTCCTCTTTTCTCGCGAACTGGTTGTAGAGGGTGCGCCGGGCCACGCCCGCGGCCTCGGCCAGCTCATCCATGCTGACGGAACCGAAGCCGCGTTCCAGGAACAAGCGCTCGGCCGCCGCAATGATGGCTTCCCGGGAGTCGCCACGCCGGGCCTTCGGCATCGCCTCATGCGAATTTTTTTGAACTTTCATCAAAATCCCCATTGCACTATAAAGTGCATAATATTATATTGCACTGTGCAATGCATTTCAAGGGTGTAATGCTGAGAAGCGACGCAGCGTCGCTCCAGCCCGCTCTTGCAGACAAACCATCGAGTTGTGTGGCCCCAGCGGAAAGCAATCCAATGTCCGAACCTCGCATCGCCATAGTAGCAGCCATCCTGATCGCCGCGACCGTCACGGGTTGCGACAGGCCGGCACCGCCCACTCCACAGGCCCGGCCCGTCCGGGCGGTCACCGTCGAGCGCGGCGCGGAAGGCGAGACCGTATCATTGACAGGCCAGATTCGCGCCAAGGACCAGGTCGGCCTGGCCTTTCGCCTCGACGGACGCATGATCGACCGTCCCGTTCATGTCGGCGATGTGCTCAGGGCAGGACAGGTCGTCGCCCGGCTCGATCCGCAGAACGAGCAGAACACATTGCGCTCGGCGGAAGCCAGCCTCGCGTCCGCCGAGGCGGTGCTGACCCAGGCGCGCCTCACCTTCGGGCGGCAGGAGAAGCTCTTGAAGGATGGCTGGACGACGCAAGCCAAATTCGACGAGGCGCAGCAGGCCCTCCGGACTGCCCAAGCCCAGGCCGATTCGGCTCGGGCGCAGCTGCGCATCGCGCAGGATCGGCTGAGCTACACGACCTTGGTCGCTGACGCCCCGGGTGCGGTTACCGCGGTCGGCGCCGAGCCGGGCGAAGTCGTGCGTGCCGGGCAGATGGTCGTGCAGATTGCGCGTCAAGACGGGCGCGACGCCGTCTTCGACGTGCCGGAGCAACTCGTTCGGACGGGTCCACGCGACCCGCTGGTACAAATCGCCTTGACCAACGACCCAACCGTGCAGGCCACCGGCCGCGTCCGGGAAGTAGCGCCGCAGGCAGATCCGGCGACCCGGACGTTCCAGGTCAAGGTCAGCATCATCGATCCACCGCAAGCCATGCGGCTGGGAGCCACTGTTACCGGCAGCGTCAAGCTGGCGGCACCTCCCGGCGTGGAGATTCCGGCGAGCGCGCTGACAAGGGCGAACGGACGCCCAGCAGTATGGGTGGTCGATCCGCATAGCCAGACGGCGTCCCTGCGCAGCGTGGAGGTCGGGCGGTACGACCCTGCAACTGTCGTGATCTCGCAAGGGCTGGAAACCGGCGAGGTCGTCGTCACCGCCGGTGTGCAGACGCTGCACCCCGGCCAGAAAGTCCGACTCCTGGGAGCCGCGTCATGAAGCACTTCAATCTCTCCGAATGGGCACTCCGGCACCGTTCCCTGGTGAGCTATTTCATGCTCGTCATCGCAGTCGCCGGCATCTGGTCCTACTTCCGACTAGGGCGGAGCGAGGATCCGGACTTCACCGTCAAGACCATGGTGGTGCAGGCCGCATGGCCGGGCGCCAGCCTCGCCGACACGCTCGAGCAGATTACCGACCGCATCGAGAGCAAGCTCCAGGAAACCCCGAATCTCGATTACCTGAAGAGCTATACGATCGCGGGCAAGGCCACGATCTTCGTCTACCTGAAGGACTCGACGACGCCGGCGCAGGTACCGGACATCTGGTACCAGGTGCGCAAGAAGGTGCGCGATATCCGCAACACCCTGCCGCAAGGAATCGTCGGCCTCGGCTTCAACGATGAGTTCGGCGATACCTATGGCATCGTCTACGGCTTCACCTCTGACGGCTTCACGCACCGCGAGCTGAGGGACTACGTGGACGAAGTGCGCAAACGGCTCCTCCAGCTGCCGGACATTTCGAAGGTCGACGTCCTCGGCGCCCAGGATGAGCGCGTGTACGTCGAGTTCTCGACCGACCAGCTGGCGGGCCTTGGCATTGACCGTTCTGCGCTGATCGCCGCGCTGCAGGCCCAAAACGCCATCACGCCGGCCGGCGTGGTACAGACCGGGAACGAGAAAATCCTCGTCCGCGTCTCGGGTGCATTCCGCTCCGACCAGGATATTCTGGGCGTCAACTTCGTCGCGAACGGCCGGATCATTCGCCTGGGCGACATTGCTCGCGTGACGCGCGGCCCCGCCGACCCTGCGCAGCCGATGTTCCGCGTCAATGGGAAGGACGCCATCGGGCTCGCCATCGCCATGCGGAAGGGTGGTGACGTACTGGCCCTCGGGCAAAATGTCGAGCGCACCATGGCGGAGACTACGGCGCTCCTGCCGGTCGGGATCGACGCCAAGCTCATCGCCGACCAGCCCAAGACTGTCGAGCACGCGGTGGACGAGTTCATGGAGGCGCTGTGGGAGGCCGTTGCCATCGTGCTTGCGGTCAGCCTGGTCAGCCTTGGCCTGCGGGCGGGCGCCGTGGTGGCCCTCGCGATCCCGCTCGTGCTCGCCGCGGTGTTCGTGGCAATGGAGTTCTTTGGGATCGACCTGCAACGGATCTCGCTGGGCGCTCTCATCATCGCTCTCGGCCTGCTGGTCGACGACGCCATGATCACGGTCGAGACCATGGTCACGCGGCTGGAGCACGGGGACGACAAGGAGCACGCCGCCACCTTCGCCTATAGCTCGACCGCCTTTCCGATGCTCACGGGTACGCTGGTCACGGTTGCGGGGTTCGTCCCTATCGGCTTCGCGCGCAGCGGCGCGGGCGAGTACACGTTCTCGATTTTCGCTGTCGTTGCCATCGCACTGCTCGCTTCGTGGGTCGTCGCGGTTCTCTTTGCTCCCTTGCTTGGCGTTTGGGCACTCAAGAAGCCCAGGGCAGTGCACTCGGGAGAGCCCGGCCCGATCATGCGCACTTTCCGCCGCTTCCTCGTGCTGGCGATGCGTGCCCGCTGGGCGACGATCCTCCTTACTCTAGGGCTGTTCGGAGCAGCGCTTTACGGCACGCGCCTCGTCCCGCAGCAGTTCTTTCCGGCTTCGGATCGGCCCGAGCTGCTGGTGGACCTGCAGCTGCCCGAGAACGCGTCCATCTACGCCACTCGAGACATCTCGGCCCAGTTGGACAAGCTCCTGAAGGGCGACCAGGACGTTGACCATTGGACCACGTATATCGGACAGGGCGCGGTCCGCTTCTATCTCCCACTCAACGTCCAACTCCCCAACGACTTCTTCGCTCAGGCCGTGGTCGTCACCAAGGGGGTGGAGCAGCGCGAGAGGGTCAGGGCAAAACTTGAACAGGCGCTGGCGACCGAGTTCCCGAACGTCGTCGGGCGCGTCTATCCGCTGGAATTGGGCCCGCCGGTTGGCTGGCCGCTCCAATACCGGGTGAGCGGCCCGCAGCCGGACCAGGTGCGCGCGATCGCGTTCAAGGTGGCTCAAGTTGTTGGTTCCGTCCGCGGTGCCCAAAACGTCAACTACAACTGGATGGAGCCGGCGCGCACGATCAGGATCCGGGTCGATCAGGACCAGGCCCGTCTCCTAGGTCTGAACTCGCAGCAGCTGGCCCAATCGCTGAATGCAGTGGTCTCCGGCGTCACGGCCACCCAAGTGCGCAGTGGGATTTATCTTGTCGATGTGCTGGTTCGCGCCTCCGCCGAGCAGCGCATGTCGCTGACGACGATCCGCAGCCTTCAGGTGCCGTTGCCGAACGGACGAACCGTTCCCCTGAGCCAGATCGCCTCCGTGGATTACGGCCAGGAATATCCTATTGTCTGGCGTCGGGACCGGCGGCCAACCGTGACGGTGCAGGCGGATGTCGCGCCCGGCCTGCAAGCCGCCACGGTCGTGCAGGCACTCGCCCCCAATATTGCAGCCCTGAACGCCAGCCTGCCGAGCGGATACCATATCGACGTCGGCGGAACGGTCGAGGAGAGCGGAAAGGCGCAGGCATCGGTTGCCGCCGTTCTTCCCTTGATGCTGGTGCTGACTCTTACGGTGCTGATGATCCAGCTCCAGGGCTTCAGCCGACTGTTCCTGGTGCTCAGCGTTGCCCCTCTCGGTCTCATCGGCGTTGTCGCGGCCCTCCTCGTTGCGGACAAGCCGCTCGGCTTCGTGGCGCTCCTCGGTGTGCTCGCCCTCACCGGCATGATCGCCCGCAATTCGGTGATCCTGATCGATCAGGTCGAGACCGAGAAGGCGAAAGGGCGCGACCCCTGGGACGCGGTCATCGAGGCGACGACGCATCGCTTCCGCCCGATCCTGTTGACCGCGGCGGCTGCCATCCTCGGCATGATCCCGATCGCGCCAACCATCTTCTGGGGTCCGATGGCCTACGCGATCATGGGCGGCCTCGCGGTCGCGACGCTTCTGACACTTGTCTTCCTTCCGGCACTCTACGTGACCTGGTTCCGGATCGAGAGCCCCCAGCCCGAGGCCGACCGTGACGCGGAGGAACGGCTGACCGCCGTGGCCGCCCAATAGGAGCGCTGCTAATCTTGGAGAGACTCATGATAGCGCAATTGCGCATCATCGCCAGGACTCTTCTCGCGCACGGGCGCCGGCCTCTGAGCCGCTATTGCCGGCGCAGCATCGTCGCCGTGGTCCTAGGCGTCTCCGCGCCGATCATTTGTGGCTGGATTGCGCAGAGATCGAACGACTGGGGCTTATTCGAACGGTCCGGCTCCATTACCGCTGCGATCGGCCTCCTGACGGCGTCGCGGCGATATGTCCGCCACAGCATCGTCGAGCTCGCCGAGTTGCGCGCCACCGAAGGCCCGAAAGCCGATTCGGCGCAGCTGCTAGAGGATATCGTCACGGCGAAGCTCGGATTGGCACTCTCGGGATTCGGCACAGTTATTTGGGGTTGGGGCCAATACCTCGGCTGGTGGAGCTTCAGCTGCCTGCTCCTTTGGGCATTTCTCGCCCTTCGCGATGCGCATCGGGATCAGGCCCATCTCCGGGACAACGAACCCGCGCCGGCTGTTTCCCCGGCCCCTGGAAATTGACGAACTCCGATGGCTCGCTCTATAGCGAACGCGATCATGGGCGGCCTCGCCGTCGCGTCGCTTCTGACTCTTGTCCTCCTTCCGGCGCTCTACGTCACCTGGTTCCGGATCAAGAGCCCCAGCGCAAACGTTAGCCACAGCCCGGATCTCAAGCAACCGACGACGCTCAGCGTTGGCCAATGACTGAAGTGCCGGCCGCTCTGCTCAATACCAAACAAACGGAGATGACGACAATGTTTAACCGAGGAATTCAGGTACCGAATGCCAAACGCAATTCGAGCAAAGTGCGGGCGCGGCCTCCGTTCGAACAAATTGCTCTGCTGCTGCAGGGCGGTGGCGCGCTCGGGGCCTATCAGGCTGGCGTTTATCAGGCGCTGGCCGAGGCGCACCTTGAACCGGATTGGGTTGCGGGCATCTCGATCGGCGCGATCAACGGCGCGCTCATCGCCGGCAATGCGCCCGAGCGGCGCGTCGAGCAGCTGAGGAGATTCTGGGAGCAAGTCACGGCCGCGCCGCACGGCCTCGACACCTGGCTCGCGCCGTTGTCCCCTGGAAGCGATAGCTTGCGCGGCTGGATGAACCAGGCGAGTGCTGCGATTTCGCTGCTTGGGGGCGCGCCGGGATTCTTCACGCCGCGCCCGATGGCACCATGGTTCGTTCCCGCCGGCGGCGCCGGCGCCACAAGCTACTACGATACGGCGAAGCTACGCTCGACGCTCGAGAGCCTCGTCGATTTCGACCGGGTCAATGCGGGCTCGGTGCGCTTCACAGTCGGCGCGGTCAATGTGCGTTCCGGGAATCTCGTCTGCTTCGACACGGAGACGCACCGGATCGATCCCGAGCACGTGATGGCGAGCGGCGCGCTGCCGCCTGGCTTTCCCACCGTCGAGATCGAGGGTGAGCAATATTGGGATGGCGGCCTGGTCTCCAACACGCCGTTGGAATGGGTCGTCGAAAACGTGCCGCGGCGGGACACCCTTGCCTTCCAGGTTGATCTCTGGAGCGCCCGAGGCAACTTTCCGCGCCAAATGGCCGAAGTCGAAACGCGGCGGAAGGAGATCGTCTATTCGAGCCGAACCCGCGCCAGTACCAGCGGCTTCAAGCGCATGCAGAGGATGCGCCATGCGGCGGCCAAGCTCGCCGCCGACATGCCCGAGCATGTACGCAACAGCCCGGAGATGGAGGTGCTGCAGCCGATGATCGAGCACAAGGCCTATAACATCATTCAGCTAATCTACCGCGCGCAGAACTATGAGGGCCATTCGAAGGATTACGAGTTCTCGCGCCAGAGCATGGAGGAGCATTGGCGCGCCGGCTACCACGATGCCGTGCGCACCTTGCGCCATCCCGAGGTGCTGATGCGGCCCAAGACGCTGGACGGCGTCTTCACGTTCGACCTACACATCGACGGTCGCGAATAGCCGGAGAGTACCATGCGTCCGATCTTGTTCGATTCTAGTGCAAACATCCTTTCGCCGCCAAGACCTGACCGGCGGGCGACGACGTCCTGCCAGGGTCGCTGCTCGCCCGCCATTGCAGCGCATGATCTGGTGCGCTGGATACTCACGGAAGGCCGCCTCCTTGCGCTCGGTGCGGACCCGGCGCAGGAGGGCGGGAGCCCCGTCCGCTTCATCGATGCGCTTTGCTGCCGTCTCGTGGCGGCAGGCGTGCCGCTGCTGCATATGACGCTCTATGCCGCGACGCTCCATCCGCAGATCAGTGGCTTCCGGTGGCGCTGGTGGCGTGACCGGAACACCGAAGAGGTAGATGCCGCGCGAGCCGACGAGCTTCTCCAAAGCTCCCTCCGCGGCACGATCGAGCACGGCACTGTGGTGCGGCACCGACAGGAGGGCGCTGAATTCCGGCTGCCGAAGGAACTCCGCGCCGCGGGCTGCACAGATTACCTGACCGTCCCGCTGAACCATATCGGCCGGCGCTATCCGGCAGTGGGTTGGGCCACCGACCGCGCTGGCGGCTTCGCCGAGACAGAGCTCGCGCTGCTGGAGGAGACTCGACCTGCGCTTGCAGGGGTGGTCGAGGCAATCATGACGTTGCGCACGGCGCGCGGCCTGTTTCTGATCTACCACGGCCGCCACGTCAGCGATCGCGTTATTGACGGACAGATCCGGCGCGGTCAAGTCGAACCGCTGCGGGCGGTCATCATGGTCACCGACCTGCGCGGCTTCACCAGCCTCTCCGACCGCCTGCCGGCCGGGGAGGTCATAGTGCTCCTCGACGATTACTTCCAGGTCGTGTCATCCGCAGTGCATTTGCACGGTGGCACCGTGCTCAAGTTCATCGGCGACGGCGTGCTCGCCGTCTTCAGTACCGATGGCGAACCGGACCAAACGGTTGCGCGGGCCGCGCTGGCGGCAGCCCGCAAGATCATCGCAGAGCTCGCCGCGCATAAGATTGATGGGCAAATAGTGCGGGCCGGCATCGCTCTTCATGTCGGGACAGTCATGTACGGCAATGTCGGTTCGTCGGATCGGCTGGACTTCACAGTGATCGGCCCCGCCGTCAATCTGGCCTTCCGGCTCGAATCCCTGACCAAGGAGCTCGGCCGCCCTGTGCTGGCCTCGCACACATTCGCAGAGGCTGCGGCGGAGCCGCTCGCATCGCTGGGACCGCACCCAATACGGGGCCTCCGCGGTCTGGAAGAGGTGTTCGGGCTACCTGAGCACAACGCTGCCGTTTCGGGGGACGCGTCCCGAAATGTCGAAAGGGCCCGAGTTTCTCAACCAATGCAGTCCAGACTCCTCGAAGCGGCCACTGGCCAGAAAACTCGTCTGCACGCCGGTGGAGATATCGGGGCACCGTCAGGAGAGCATCGCGCGCGCTGAAGCGCCGGCTGAAGGCCAACGTGGATACCCATCCGCTGTTCGATACCGAGCGGCTGACCCGCCATCTCGAAGCCGCCTATCGCAGCATGTTCCAGCGCTGGGTCGACGGCCTGGAGCCGGAGGCGATCGAGGTCCCGGCCCTGCCGCGGAAGTACTGAGCGGCGAAGGACTGCCGATTAGCCGGCGAGCGCGGCGGCCGGACGAATTCCAATGACTGGGTGGACGGCCCCTTCAGATGGAATGTCGCCTTCGACGAGCTCTTCTTGGCACGTCGATGCGGCAACAGGGGCCGTCCACCCCGTCACTGCAATCCCCAGGTAAAGCAAGGGGTTGTCCCGCGGACCGAGCCTGGCGCCCTCGGCGAGACGTTGGTCCGCGCAAGGGAAGCCACCTCCGGGCTCGACCGTCGCATCCAATCCACTGTTCCAGTGCTATAGTTAAATCTTGCACGATCTCCAGACATGAATCGCGGCATCGACATGTTTCCAGTTCCGACAAGCTTTTTCCTCACCAGCGGCGTCGGTGTCCATCGCGAGCGCCTGACGGCGTTCGAACTCGCCTTGCGCGACGCGGACATCGAGCAGCAGAACCTGGTGAGCGTGTCGTCCATTCTGCCGCCCGGTTGCGAGCAGGTCGAGCGGGAGAGCGGCGTGGCTACGCTGCGACCCGGCGAGATCACTTTCTGTGTCATGGCGCGGACGGAGACCGACGAGCCTGGCCGTCGCATTCACTCGAGCATCGGCCTGGCACGCCCCACGGACCCGGCGATGTACGGCTACATCTCCGAGCATCACGGCTACGGCATGACGCGCGAGGAGAGCGGCGATTATGCCGAGGATCTCGCCGCAACCATGTTGGCGTCCACATTGGGAATCGAGTTTGACTCGGACGCGGCCTGGAACGAACGCAAACGCGTCTATCAGACGAGCAACCTCATCATCGGCAGCACGTCCTTGACCGCAGCCGCCGAAGGCGACGCCGGG
>Ga0316628_100003430_pt1 | contig 12202 bp, 12 predicted proteins | sample OWC_Aug_M2_C1_D5_FD_207648 | JGI IMG/M metagenome (GOLD analysis project Ga0316628, IMG submission 207648) | Wetland soil microbial communities from Old Woman Creek delta, Ohio, United States - OWC_Aug_M2_C1_D5_C | ecosystem: Environmental > Terrestrial > Soil > Wetlands | place: USA: Ohio...
TAGGGCCGGTATCCCATCGGGCGCCCCGCGGCATGTTTGCGCATCTGCAGCCGCCACCCGATGTTGCCGAACAGCGTGTACATCCACCGCGGGATCAGCGGCTTCGCAAAGAGCGCCGCGGCCTCTTCGGGGATGTCGCCGCCGCTTGCGAGCGATTCCGCCGCGAGGTCGAGCGCGTGGAGAACCTGTTGGCCGCCGCCGGGCAGCTTCCCGATCCCCCCGGCGAGCTGCCCGCCCATGCCCATCGAAAGCGCGCCGGCCCAGCGCATGCCGGTCCGTTCGGCGAACAGCCGGCAGATGGCGACGGCGGTGTCGCACTGGCGTGCTTCCGGGAAGCCGCACTGGACCAGGACGCCAAGCCGGGGTGTCCCTCGCGGGGCGGCGGCGCGGCGGCCGGCGACAAGCTCGAGCAGGCGGATGAGCGGCGCGGGCAGCGAGTCGACATAGAGCGGAAACGCGAGAACGACGACGTCGGCGGCGTCGATGGCGTCGAGCAACCACCCGGTCTCCTCGGCGGAGCGCAGCGCGTGATGCACGAAGCCGTCGCAGACGACGGCGCCGCGGTCGCGCAGGCCGTCGGCAAGCGCGGTGCCCAGCGCATACGACGCGGAGGCGCGGCCCTTGGGGCTGCCGACGACGATCAGCGCGTTCATGCGGGCGCGTCCTCGCGGTCGAGCAGGAGGTCGGCGTAGCCCCGCGCCGAATCGGGTTGCGTGACGCCGGCGAGGACCGCCGCACCGGGCGCCTGGTGGATGTTCAAGCCGTTGCGGGCCACCAGCCGCGCGAAAAGCCGCTCGGCCTCGGGATCCGGCTCCGGGAGGGTGCCGAGGCCAATCGTCCTGGGGTACCGGCGGTAGCGCAGGCGGTGATGGACCTCGCCGCCCACGACCGTGAAGCGCGGGTCCAGCACGGGGATGAGCCGGTCGAGAATCGCCTTGAGGTGCGAGGAGTAGCCGCCGAACGTCACCGGCGTCGCATAGACGACGACATCCGACCGGAGGTAGGAACGCAGGATGTCCCGCGCCCCGTCGGCGACGACGCATTCGCCTGGCGTCTTCGTCCAGCAGCCGAAGCAGCCCGCGCAAGGCGCGATGTCGCGCTCGCGCAGGGTGACCACCTCGACGTTGGCGCCGCGGGCGGCGAGCGCGGATGTCATCCCGGCGACGGCGACCGGAGTCAAGGGATCCCCCTCGCGGCTTCCGTCCAGGATCAACGCCTTCATGCCCGCCCCCAATGCAGGAAAAAAACGTGTCGGTGCGCGCCGGTCATCGTCGGGCAAGCAGTGGATGCGTCGGGGTCAAAAAAATGAAGTGGCGGCCGGTCTTTCACCGGCGTTGCGGCTTGCCTGCGTGTTGACCTCCCCGCGAGGTCTCTGGAACCTCGCGTGGCGTGGGGCGGGGGGCAATCCCTCTCTCTCCCGCCGTCCGCATGGCTTCGGGGTCTGTGTGACTCCGCCGCGCCACTTCACTAATAGTATACCTCGGACCTGGCTCGCTGACACGAAGGGACGGCACGCGCCGGAAGGCCCGTCGGGCGGGGTTCCGCCGCCCGGTTTCCTAGCCCTTGCACCCGTCGAAGAAAATGCTTTACGCCGCACGCGTCTTGTGTATACTGTATACACAAAAGGGCCGTCGTCCGTCCACTCCACGGCGTGTTTTAAATCTGTGCAATCAACCGTGATAATAAGAGATTCACAAACTCGGAGGATTTCACCGAGACGCCACCACAGCAGAGGGAGGACGCCAATGAACGCCACGGAGGAGATCACCCGGTTCCTCGAAAAGAAGCTTCCCCACGCCTACACAATCGAAGACGGTGCCGACGGTCTCGAGGCCGAAGAGCCGAAAGACTCGCTCGGAGTGGCCTGGGAGTGCTTCGCCAGATCGGTGGCATTGGCCGTGGACGGCCGGATCTGCCTGGCGATCATTCCAGCGAAGAAGCAGGTCAACCTCGACAAGCTGCGCAGGTACCTGGGGGCGGGAGAAGTGCGGCTGGCCGCCGAGGCGGACTACAAGCCGCTGTTGCCCCCCGGCGAAAACGGGGTGGTACCGATCTTCGGAGCGTTATACGGCATCCAGGTCCTCCTGGCCCAGGAGCTCATGGATTTCCAGGAAATCACGTTCATCGTCGGGGTGTCCCAGGTCATCGTCCACGTCCGCCTCTGCGACTACGTCGCCGCGGAGAAACCGTACGTGTGCACCCGGAATGCGATTCTCTCGGACGAGCAGCGGACGGCGACCCGCGCCGTCGTCGTCTACCGCCTGGACGAGGAGAGCATGGAGAAGGAGCCGGTCGGGATGCTGCGGGAGCGGCGCAAGGCCGACCGCGGGGAACGCCTGCTCGGCATGCTCCGGCTGGCCCGGAAGGAATTTGCGGAGACGGCGGAGAACCACTCGAAGATCGTCATCGACGAATCGACCTGATCCCGGCAGGGGATCCGAAACGCCGGGACACGGCGGCCGGGGACGGCGGAGCTCCGCGGGAGCCCGCCGCTCACTCGTTCCACCGGTAACCGGCCCCGAGGACGAAGATGTCGGAGTCCCGGTCGTTGTCGGTGATGACGCGGTTCCAGCTGAGCCGGGCGATCCAGCGCTCGCCGAACCGGTAGCCGGCGGTCAATGTGATGAGCCCCGCGAGATCGACCGGGGTGTGGGTCTCGGGCGGCGGGTTCCTGTCGTAGAAGGTGTAGAGGCCTCCGCCGAGTCCGAGAACGACCCGGCGGCGGGCGTACGAACCCACGACCCAGACCTGGCTCCCGATCCCGCTCCGGCGGATGCCCTTCCGGTTGTCCTCGTTGAGCCATGACACCGTCCAGTCGAAGTTCCGGGTCAGCCCCCGGCGGTACTCGATGCCCGCGGCGACGCCGGCGCGGCTCTCGAGGCTGTTGTGGATGGTGCCCCCGAGAAACGGCGTCAGCTCGGCGCCCGTGGTCGTCGGGGTGGATGCCGCGGTGGCGCCGCCGCTCCGGGTCGTGTCCGCCGGCTCGCCTCCGAGACGGTATCCCGCCCCGAGAAGAAACATGTTCGTGTCGATGTTGCCCGCCGGATGGATGTGGTTCGCCGAGAATCGGAAAAACCAGGGCGTTTCCGTGTAATAGGACGCCGAGAGGCTCAGAATCGGCGCCCAACCGTGGACGTTTTCGTGGGACCCGTTCGTCCGGGGTCTTGTGTCGAAATACCGGTAGGCGCCCCCGCCGAACGCGAACGAAATCTTGTGGTTCAGGATCGGGATGCGGCCCCAGAGCTGCCCGGCGAGACCGTCGCGGTGATGCTCGCGGAAATGGCCCTCGTTGATCCAGGAGGCGGACACGGCGAACGGGATCTCGAGGTTCTTCCGGAAATCGAGCTGCCACGCGTATGAGGTCTCGTCGGTGTCGACGGAATCCACCGCCCCGGCGAGCACGGAGACGTCCAGGGCTTGTGCGACACGGGACTGGATGAGGAGAAGGAGGAGCGGACAGAGGAGCAGGGCGCCCGGCGCCCATCGGGCGTGATTGTCCCAGATTCGTCCCCGCGAGCTCCGGAACACGAGACCTCCCCGGAACTATCTTACGTGATCCCGGGCGGTCGTCCAGCCATCCGCGGAAACGACCGCTCTCTTCCAAAATTGCGGCGGCCGGTCTCCATATCGATTAAGATGGATCCGCTTGAGCCGGCGGTCGAGCCGGCCTGAAAAACCGCGAGTCACATGGGGGCGCACACGATGAGTCGCACGTTTTCGATCCTGTTGACCCTGTTCCTCGTCCTTCCGGCCGGCGTCGTGGCGGGGACCGATTACGGCGCCGGCGTCACCCTCAAGCAGGCCACGTCGGTCTCGGACATCTTCGCCGCGCCCGCGGCATACGCCGGCAAGACGGTGAAGATCAAGGGGCTGGTCGTGGATGTCTGCACGGCGCGCGGTTGCTGGCTCGATCTGGCAAGCGACAAGCCGTACGAGAAGATCCGCGTCAAGGTCGAGGATGGGGTCATCGTCTTTCCGGCATCCGCCCGGGGCAGGCAGGCTGCGGTCCAGGGGGTGGTCGAGACGATGAGGATGTGCCCGGACGAGGCGCGGCGGTTCCGGGAGGCGGAGGCGAAGGCAAAGGGCGTGCGCTTCGATCCGGCCTCGATCACCGGGACCGAAAGCTCCCTGGCCATCAGGGCCACGGGCGCCGTCATCGAGTAGCTTCCGTTTCGGGCGGGCGCGATGGGTGAGCGGCAAGGCGGGGGGTGGCGGCACCTGTTGAGGTCCCTGCACCGGGACGTCGGCTACCTGTGCGTCGGTCTCACCGTCGCGTACGCGCTCACCGGCGTGCTTCTGAACCATATCCATGACTGGAACTCGAACTACCGCGTGGAGAGCGTCGCCCGGGCGGTCGCTCCGTTCCCCGATCCCCCGTCGTTCGGCGACGGCGACGTTCCGGGCCTCCTCGGCATGATCGGGGAAAAAGAGACGCCCACGGGGATATTCCGTCCGGACCCCGGGACCGTGCAGATCTTCTTCCAGGGGGGACGGAGGATCACCGCGGACCTTCGGACCGGGAGGCTGGAAGGGGAGGTCGCGCGCCGGCGGCCGGTGCTGGGCGCGCTGAACGCCCTCCACCTGAACCGGGCGGGCCGGGCCTGGACGATCTTCTCGGATCTTTATGCGGCCGCGCTGGCGTTCCTGGCCGTGACCGGCGCCCTGGTCCTGCAGGGCCGGGAGGGACTGGCCGGCCGGGGATGGCGGCTGGCGATCCTCGGCGTGGCGGTTCCGGTTCTCCTCATCCTGGTGGTCCTGTCCCGGTAGGAGGAGCCGCGTGGATCGCACCGAAGCAATCCGCGGCGCGGCCGGAGCGATCGGGAGGGCGGAGGTCCTGCTGATCGTCGCCGGGGCCGGCATGGGCGTCGACTCGGGGTTGCCGGATTTTCGCGGCGAGCGCGGGTTCTGGAACGCCTACCCGATGTACGAGCGGCTGGGAATATCCTTCGTCGGCGCGGCAAACCCGGCCCATTTTCACGACGACCCGGCGTTCGGCTGGGGGTTCTACGGTCACCGGGCCCACCTCTACCGCGAGACCGAGCCCCACGAGGGATTCCGAATCCTCAAGCGGTGGATCGACCGCTTCGGGCTCGGGCATTTCGTCGTGACCTCGAACGTGGACGGGCAGTTCCAGAAGGCCGGGTTCGAGGAAGACCGGGTCCTGGAGGTCCACGGCTCCATCCACCACCTGCAGTGCCTGGCGCCGTGCTCGGGAGCGATCTGGCCCAACCGCGAGGAGATCCCGGTCGATCACCGGACCATGCGCGCGCTGCGCATTCCCCGTTGCGGCCGCTGCGGGGGCGTGGCGCGGCCGAACGTTCTCATGTTCGGCGACTCCTCGTGGCTGTGCGAGCGCACGGATGGCCAGGGGCGGCTGTTCGAGGCGTTCCTCGATGAGAACGGCGGACGCCCGGCGGCGGTCGTGGAAATGGGGGCGGGCACGGCCATTCCGACCATGCGGGCCTTGAGCGAGCGGCTCGGCCGCCGCCGGGGCGTCACGGTCGTCCGGATCAATCCCCGCGAACCGTGGATCGACGCGCCGCACCTGTCGATTCCGGAGGGCGCCCTGGCTGCCCTGACCGCGATCGACGCCTTGCTCGCGTCCCCATGAGCAGGCTGGCGACCGCCGGGGAGAGCAGGACCAGGATCGCGGCGACGTCGGCCGTGGCCGGGGTGCCGCGCCGCGACCGCGCAACGTCGCACCCGCTCGCCGCGTCCTGGGACGAATCGTACGAGGAGACCCCGCCGCCGTCCGTTCCCGCGAACACGGTGTAGGGGGCAGCGGCGTGCATCGCCAATGCGAGGACGTACCGGTTTTCGAGGCCGGCGTTGTACTCCGCCCACGTCGTGCCGCTGTCCGTGCTCTTGTAGACTCCGGCGCCGCCCGTTCCCGCGTAAATCATGGTCGTGGAGGCCGGATTGACGACCAGCGAATGGACCGATCCGGTCGCGAGCCCCGTGGTGTCCCAGAAATTTCCGCCGTCGCGGCTCCTGATGACCCCGGCGCCGCCGGTGCCGGCGTAGACGGTCCCGGCAGCGGCGGGATCGACCGCCAGGGAGAGGACGTACGGATTGCCCCCGGCCGCCGTCCACGTGGCGCCCGCGTCGGTGCTCCTGAAGACGCCACCGCCGTTGGTGCCGGCGTACACCGTGTTCACGGCGAGCGGATCGATCGAAAGGGCCAGGACGCGCAGATCCGTCAACCCGGAATCGGCCCTGGACCAGGTCGCGCCGCCGTCCGTGCTCTTGAGCACGCCGCCTCCGTCGAGGCCGGCATAGAGGATGGACGGAACGGACGGGTTGACGGCCAGGGCCCGGACGTCCGGATTCGCCGGAACGACGATGCATAACGGTACGGAGGCGCCGCCCGGCGAAGACAGGGCGGTCAGCCAGATATCGCTCCCGGCCCAGGACGCGCCGCCGTCCGTCGATTTGTAGAGGGCCCCGCCGCTCGTGCCGGCGTACACGGTGTCGGGGACGGAGGGATCGATGGCCACCGCATAGACGGCGATATCGCCCAGCGCGGTCCGGTCCCACGTGATTCCCCGGTCGACGGTCTTGTACAGCCCGCCGCCCCGCGTCCCGGCGTAGATCACGTTCGGATCGAGCGGGTGCATCGCGAGCGCCGTGGCCGGGATGGCGCGCAGTCCCGCATTGCTGCGGATCCACGACGTTCCGGAGTCGGCGCTGACGAACACGCCGCCTCCGTCAGTGCCTGCATAAACGGTTCCCGGTGTGGCGGGATCGACGGCGAGCGACAGAATGCGGGGATTCGCAGGGCCGGCCGCCGTGGGGACCCAGGAGGCACCGCGGTTCGTGCTCAGGAAGATGCCCCCGCCGTCGGTCCCGGCGTAGACCGTCCCCGGCATGGCCGGGTCGAGGGCAAGGGACCGGACGCTCGAATGCGTCAGGCCGTTGTTCGCGGCGGTCCAGCACGCTCCCCCGTTAATGCTCCTGTAGGCGCCGAAACCGCGTGTGCCGGCGAGAAGCGTGCTCGGCGAGGTGGTGTTGTCGACCGCCAGCGCGGCGACGGACATCCCGGGCAGGCCGACGGCGGCGACGGTGCCGGACGCTCCGACGAAGGCGATCTTCTTGATTCCGGCGCCGTCCGTGCCCGCAAACAGCGTTCCCGGAGAGGCGGGATCGACGGCAAGCGAGAGAATGGCGATCGAAGACAGGCCGATGTCGATCGGCGCCCACGAGGCGCCGCCGTCCGTGCTCTTGTAGAGCAGTCCTCCGCGCGACCCGGCGTAGACCGTTGCGGGGGAAGCGGGATGGACGATCAGGGCCGTGACATCGACGTTGTCCAGGGCGGTCTTTGCCCACGAGGCGCCGCCATCAACAGTCTTGGAGACGCCGCCCTCCGTTCCGGCGTAGAGCGTTCCGCCGCCGGCGGGATCCGCCGCCAGCGAGGACACGAAGAGTTCCGGCATGCCGTTCCCGACGCGGGTCCAGGAGGACGCCCCTCGCGCGCTCCTGTAGACGCCGCCGCCCCTTGTTCCGCCATAGACCGTTCCGGCAGGGGCGGAGCGGTCGACGGCGAGCGCGGCGATCGTGCCGCCTTCGGGGCCGCCGCTTGACCATGCATCGATACCGGCCGTGGCGGTGCCCGGTGCGAGAAATCCCGAGATTACGCTGACGATAGCGAGTACCGACAACGCAAGGAGAAATCCTTTGTCGAACCGCCGTGCGATCAGGTTGGTCATGTTTTTCCCCCTTTGACGGCACAGGATCCCTTGACGCTTATCGGAAATTCGACGGGGGAACTTCAGCGGTTCTATAGGTATAACTTATTGAATATGTTGATTTTTAACGGTGGGCAGGGCGATTGCCGCAGGAATTTGCGGGATTGAGGCGGCGGGGCTGCGGGTTTCCCCGCAGCCCCCATTCTGTTTGCGGCATACCTTGGGCTGCCGGGCTATGACGCGAGGTCCTGGTCCCTCGGGATCGGCTTCCGGCCGGCCTTCAACTTTTCCAGCCGGTGCATGATCGATATCTTGATGTTCTCGACGGCTTCCGCCTTCGTATCCCCATAGGCGCGGCAACCTGATAGTGCCGGACAATGGGCGCGGTACCCCCCCTGCTCCTTCGGTACCAGGAGAACGTTGTAGCTGTAAGTCTTCACTTCGACCCCCCCTTTAATCTCGATGTTGGTTCCGGCGCGGATTGTCGCCGGGGGCACGACGGATCGGGTACAGCCGGGGAGTCAGGCGGACGGAGGGTGGAAGACCTGCGCCAGGTGGAGAGAGTCGGCGGTTGCCGCGGCGCCGGGTGTTGCGAGCCTCCCCGACGATGGGGGGAGCACCCGGCTTCGGAGCGAATCCGAAACGGTCACGGTGCAGAGCAGGCAGGAGCAGTCGTGCTCCGGGTCGGACTGAGATGCGGATGGAGTCGCGCGGACTTCCGTTGCCGCGTCCGATGAACTGAAAACGTCGCTGAAGAACCGCGTCGCCTGCGACACCATGCCGTAGTCGTCGACGTGGGCGACCGAGACGGCGGCGAGGAACATCGTCAGCGTCGCGGTGAGGTGGAACCTCCGGCTGCGTTCGAGAAATCGCGTCATGCGTTCGTCTTCCGGATGATCGTCGTCAGGGGCTGACCGGATCGAGGGGGCGCGAGCTCAAGGGTGGCCGGTTTCGCGAATAGTTATCGCACAAATCGCGGCGGGAGTCCAGCCCAGGGTTGAACGTCATTCAACTCTATGAAATCAAGGCGGAATCGCTCGCGGCGGCCGGCGGACGCGCCCGTCGGAGGTGTTCAGGTCGAGCGTCGGGAGTCGGTCCGCCGGAACGGCACCGCGCGTTGCATCCACAACGTCGATGTCGCCGTGTTCGGCGCGCACAGAGATCAGCCGCACGGCTCGCGCGGGAACGACGATCCGGACGATGCCGTCGATGTCCGTGAACCAGCCGGCCTCGGTGACGCGGTAGCGCAACGTCGGGACCGGGCTCTCCTGAAACGTCCACGCGGCGCCGAGCGTGTTGGTCGGCAGACCGAAGCCGTGGATCGACCCGTCGCACTCGATTCCGGCGGGGTGATCCGCGACCAGGCGGACCTCGACGTCGAGGGTGTCCACCTGGATCGCGACCGCCTCGAGGCCGGGATAGTCCGCGAGCCGCACGCGCTCCGCCAGGTCCCTGTGGTGCGGCGTGGCCAGGATGCCGCCGCCCCCGATGCCGAGGCCGAGGAGGATCGCGCCCGCGATCGCGGCCGCCCGGACGCGCGGCCGGCGCTCGATCAGGGGATAGAGGTCCGCGTGGGAATCCTCGCGCGCCGGGATCCGGAGCACGTAGTAGTAAAGCGCGTGGGCGACCCAGAAGGCGATCAGCCCCGCCCAGATCGCGTCCGAGAGGAAGTGGCCCCCGGCGGCCATGCGCCCGATGCCCAGGAGCGTGCCGAGCGCCACCCCGGCGGCGAGGGACGCCGCCGCCCACCGCGGGCGGCGCCGGCGCCACAGCCACCAGCCGATGGCGTAGAGATAGCCGACCGAGCAGTGTCCGCAGGGAAACGACTTGCCGTGGGTGCTCGACGGAAGGAGGGGCGGCGCGTACGGGAGCCGCCCCCCGAATTCCGCGATCTGGCGAGGGCGGGGACGCCCCCAGTGGTCTTTGAGTATCCCGTTGACGATAAGCCCGGGGCCGAGGATCACGCAGAGCATGATGAAGACCCCGTAAAGGCGGAGCTGCCCCGTTGCCCGTCGGACCGCTCCGGCGACGAGGAGGGCGACGCCCGCCGCGGCCAGGGACCCGGTCACCCAGGGAGCGGACCTGTAGAACAGGTGCCACAGCGGCCGGCTCGCGACGGGCCACGGGTCGGCCAGCTCCGGGCGGTAGAACAGGCGCGCCGCGGCGATGTCCAGGCGGCCGGCGGCGAACACGACGGTTGCGGCAAGGGAGAGCGCCGAGAGCGCGGCGAGCTCCGGGAGCCAGTAACGGCGGTATGCCGCGATCGGCCCGGCGGACGGGAGCGCGGCGGGGCTCACTTCATGCCCGCCAGCCGCTCGATGACGGGCGGGATCAGGTCAGTGGCCAGTTGCGTGTGCGAGCCGCCGCCCAGGACGACCTCCAGCCGGCCCGCGCACGCCTCGTTCGCCAGGTCGCGCACGAGGGTCGCGATGTTCCAGTAGCACGGCCCCGTGAGCCCGATGTCCCCGTAGTCGCCCTGGTGGGTGTCGAAGCCGAAGTACCAGAAGATCAGGTCCGGCTTGAACCGGCGCACCCGGTCGGGGAACTGCCGCTTCACCAGCTCGAAATAGACATCGTTCATGGAACGGCCCCCGGCGACGCCCTCCCACGGATCGGGATACCCGACGTCCACCTTCGTCCCGTCGGGGGATTCGTAGTCCCGGCCGCAGAAGCAGACGTGAAGGACATCGGGGTCGCCGGAGACGAGGTCGCGGGTCCCGTCGCCGTGGTGGGCGTCGGTGTCGAGGATGGCGAATCGCCGCAAGCCCAGCGTCTCGCGCAGATTGACGATGCAGAGGGCCACGTCGTTGAAGCAGCAGTAGCCCCCGAAATAATTCCGCCCGGCATGGTGCCCGCCCGCGCCGATGAAGGCGAACGCGTTGCCGATCTCCCCGGCGGCGATCTTTTCCCCGGCGAGGACCACGCCGCCCGCCGAGTGCCAGGCGGTCGCGCACAGGGGATCGCCCCTCACGCCTTCGATCAGGCCGGCGGTGTGGACCTTGAGGACGAGGTCGCGCGCCACGGGCCCCGGCTCGTAGAGCTTGACCCGGCCGCCGGCGAGCAGGGCTTCCAGGGCCATCGGAAAGCCGGCCAGCCGCGCGCCGGTCGTCAGGTAGCTGCGCCTCGAGAACGAGGGGTGATAGAAGATGCCGGTGACGTGGGTCGACATTTTCCCGGGCCCGCGTCGCGCGTCAGCGGTGCTTGATAAAGGTTCCCGCCGCGTACTCCTCGAAAGCGGTCCGCAGCTCCTCCCGGGTGTTCATCACGATGGGGCCGTACCAGGCGACCGGCTCGCCGATCGGCCTTCCGGAGACGAGCAGGAAGCGGACGGGGCCGTCCGCGGCGGTGATGGTCACCTCGTCCCCGTCGCCGTAGTGGACGAGGGTCTCCGGTCCGCAGAGGCATTTGCGGTCCATGTCGTACCAGTTCATTCCGACCGCGTCGCGGGCATAGGCGTCGCGCTCCGGGTCGAAGTAGCCCGCTCCCTCGACGACGTAGGCAAAGACGTTGTGGTCCCGCGGGATCCGGCGGACGAAGGTCGCGCGCGCCGGCAGGGCGACGTCGAGGTACTCGGGATCGGTGACGATGTCCCGCACCGGCCCGTGCACGCCGTCGACCCGGCCGCAGACGACCTTGACCCTGGCGCCGCCCGGCAGGGCGGCTTCGGGGATCTCCGCGCCCTTCACCTCCCGGTACCGGGGGGCCATCATCTTGTTCGCCGCAGGGAGGTTCGCCCACAGCTGGAAGCCCCACATCAGCCCGTCCGCGTCGCCCTTCGGCATCTCCTGGTGGATGATGCCGCCGCCGGCCGTCATCCACTGGACGTCGCCGGGAGAGATCACCCCCCGGTTCTTCATGCTGTCGCCGTGCTCCACCGTTCCCTCGAGGACGTAGGTGATCGTCTCGATCCCGCGGTGGGGGTGCCACGGGAAACCCGGGAGGTACTTCGCGGGGTCGGCCGAGTGAAAATCGTCCAGGAGGAGGAACGGGTCGAGCCGGGGGACCTGGTCGAATCCGAACGCCCTCTTGAGGTGGACGCCGGCGCCTTCGATCGTGGGCCGGCTCTTCCAGACTTTCCGGATCTTGCGGACGGTCGTCATGGGACCTCCTTGTCGCCGGTGGCGCCGGCGATCGGGCAGGGGTCAACTTCGAGTGCAGTCCGCGACCTTTTTATCGTAACACGCGGCCGGACGGAGAATCATCTTGACGGTGCGCCCCGAGATTGGAAAAATGAGGCGTTCGCGACATCCAGCGGTTGACTGCCAGACCGGCCCGCGGCCGGGGACAGGGCGCGACCCGCGGGAATCCCTCCGCGCCCAGGTGAGGACACCCATGAGCCGAAAGATCAATTTCAACGCCGGCCCCGCGGCTTTACCTCTCCCGGCCCTCGAGCGGGCGCAGAAGGAGCTCGTCGATTTCGCCGGAAGCGGCATGTCGGTGATGGAACACAGCCACCGCGGCAAAGAGTACGAGGCGGTCCACGACGAGGCCATCGCCCTTATCCGCGAACTCCTCGC
>Ga0316628_100003431_pt1 | contig 12196 bp, 11 predicted proteins | sample OWC_Aug_M2_C1_D5_FD_207648 | JGI IMG/M metagenome (GOLD analysis project Ga0316628, IMG submission 207648) | Wetland soil microbial communities from Old Woman Creek delta, Ohio, United States - OWC_Aug_M2_C1_D5_C | ecosystem: Environmental > Terrestrial > Soil > Wetlands | place: USA: Ohio...
AGGGCGAAGGTCGAGGAGATGGGCGTCGAGGCCGAGGAGGACAACATCGGCAATCTCCTGGCCAAGATGGGGGAGAAGGGTCCAGTCGTCATGTTCATGGCGCACATGGACGAGCTCGGTCTAATCGTCACCAAGCTCGAGGACGACGGTTCCCTGAGAATCAGAAAGGTCGGCGGGATCGACGATAGGACCCTTGTCGGAAGGATCGTCCAGATCAAGACCCAGAAGGGCATCGTCACGGGCATCCTTGGCCTCAAGCCGCCCCACCTGATGACCGAATCCGACGACAGGAAGAAGGTCGTCAGCTGGGAGGAGGTAAGGGTCGATGTCGGCACGAGGAGCAGAAAGGAGACCGAGAAGCTCGGCGTGCGCGTGCTGGACCCGATGGTGTTCAGGAAGGAGATTGCCTACCTCCCGGGGGATGTGATATGCTCGAGGGGGGTGGACGACAGGATGGGGTGCGCCTTGCTCGTTGAGATCCTGAAAGCGCTAAAGGACAAGGACCTGCCAGTGAGGGCGATATTCGTGTGGAGCGTCCAGGAGGAGCTCGGCCTCAAGGGTGCGAAGGTCGCAGGCTTCACATACCGGCCCGATTTCATGTTTGCGATCGACACGATGACCTCCACCGACGGTCCGAAGCAAGGGGACACCTACGAGAAGGTCTTCCTGGGCGGCGGGCCCGCGCTGAGGATGTTCGACAACCACGCGATTGCGTCGCCGAAACTGAGGAAGCTCCTGGAGGAGGTCGCAAAGGCCGCGAGAATACCTCTCCAGTACGGTTCCGGAGGAGGCACTACGGACGGATCCGCGGTCCAGGACTTCGGAGCGCTCATGATGGCCGTCGGAATCCCGATGAGGTACACGCACTCGCCGACGGAATGCGCGAGCATCAAGGACATGGAGAACACGGCCAAGCTGATGATCAAGGTGACCGAGAGAATCGCGAAGGACTCCAAGCACGGGTGATCATCTGAAGGACAAGGCAGCCGAGGTCCTTACGGACCTCGTTCTCATCAAAAGCACGTCCGAGGACGACTTGGGCCCGATGGTCGAATATGTCTCCGACAAGCTCAAGAGAATCGGCCTGAAACCGAAGTACTACGGCGACAAGAAGCATCCCGCGATCGTCACGCAACATGGAGAAGGAGGCGTCGCCCTATCTGGACATCTGGACACTGTGCCTCACGGAACGGGCTGGAAGTACGATGAGGGCCAGAGCGTTGGGAACAAGATCTACGGTAGAGGCACATGTGACATGAAGGGAGGATGCACCGCCATGCTCCTGGCCGCCGAGGAACTCTACGCGGCGAACGTGCCGTTCTCACTCTGTTTCAGCACGGACGAGGAGACGACGATGATCGGCGCCGGAGCCGCTGCGAAGAGCAGGGCCATCAGAGACGCCCCTGCCGTGCTGGTCACGGAGCCCACGGATTTCGACATCGTCGTCAAGGAGAAGGGGCTTCTCCATTTCAACATCGTAACGAGGGGGGTGGCGGCCCATGCGAGCCTGCCAAACCTGGGAGACAACGCGATCGCCAAGATGGTGAGACTCTTGGCCAAGACCGAGGACCTTCAGAGAATCCCGAAGAACCCGACGAACGAGATGTCCTTCTGCGTTGATACGATCAAGGGCGGCACGAGGATCAATGTCATACCCGACGAATGTGTCGCGGAGATCGACGTGAGGTATCCTCCTGACATGAACACGCAGAAGGTCCTCGCGCAGCTCAGGAAACGCATCGGGAAGAAGGGCTACGATATCAATCTCCTGCACGAGCTCGACCCAGTGGGGACGGACCCCAAATCGAAGGCCGTAACAACTCTCAAGGAGCTGATCGGCCCGTCTGCGAAGGTCACATCGGTGCCATACGCGACCGAGATGGTGATGTTCAAGGACGCCAACAAGACCCTGATGGTTTGTGGCCCTGGGGAATCGCACGTCTGCCATTGCAACGACGAGTACATCGACGTCAGGGAGATCGTCAAGGCCGTGCACCTCTACATCGAGTACTGTTCCAGGATGGTCGAGGAGTAGGTGCCAGATGGCATTCTGGAAGAAGAAGGAGAATGACAATAGCTTTGCGAGTGCTTCTCAGGGCCTTAAGGAGAACATCCTTGGAATGTCTGCCTTCGTCGAGCAGACGGTGGACTTCGCGGCGAAATATGGGATCAGGGTCGGTTCCCGAATCGATCGGGACGCGCCCTGCAAGGAGCAGATTGAAGACGGACTGAGGATGCTCGCGGAGACTATTCAGGCATTGGAGCTCAAGGAGCAGACCGCCTCTGACGACCAGAGGAGAGAGATTTCGGCGTTGTTGAAGAGGGTGAAGGTGCTTCGAGGCGAGTACAGTTCTCTTTCAGCCATGATGCTGAAACTGGAAGAACTAGGTCAGAATAGGCGCGACCGGTGAGCTCTCGCCGCCGTATCCTAGGGATATACCCTGGCTACGGTCCTCGGATAAGGTATTGCGTCCCTGATGTGGTCGAGCTTGCAGACCCATGTGACGATCCTCTCTATGCCGAGACCAAAGCCCGAGTGAGGGACCGAGCCGTACTTCCTGAGGTCGAGATACCACTGATAGTTGTCCAGACTCTCGCCCTTGTCCCGGAGACGCTCGATGATGAGGTTGTTGTCGGTCTCTCTCTCGCTGCCGCCTATGATCTCACCGAATCCCTCAGGTGCGAGAAGGTCGCTGTTCTTGTACGTCCGCGTATCCTCAGGGTTCTCCTTCATGTAGAACGGCTTGAGCTCCTTCGGATAATTGACGACGAACAGAGGGATATCCCGATCCATCGTGAGTGTGCGCTCCTCGACGGCCCCAAGGTCGCTCCCCCACGAGACGCCGTGGCCTTTCTTCTGGAGGAGATCCATCGCCTCATCGTACTTCATCCGGTCGAAGGGCGGCTCCAGCTTCTTCAGGGATGCCGGGTCCCGCTTGAGAAGCCTCAGCTCCTCGGGACACTCCTCGACCACATTCCGGACCATCGCGGACACGAGTTGTTCCTGAACCTTCATGTTCTCCTCGTTGTCCACCCAGGCCGCCTCCATCTCCATGTGCCAGTACTCCGCGAGGTGCCTCGGGGTCCTGGACTTCTCGGCCCTGAACGAAGGCGTTATCGCGTACACCTTCTCCAAGGAGAATATCAGAGACTCCAGGTAGAATTGGGCGCTTTGGGAAAGGTACGCTATCCTGTCGAAGTACTTGAGCTGGAAAAGTGTAGTGCTGTCCTCCGGACAGACGCCAGTGACAATCGGCGGGTTGACCTCGACGTAGCCGTTGTCGTGGAACCACTCCCTGCCTCCGCGGACGAGCGCGGCCTTGACCTTGGCGACCGCTGTCTGTTCCCTGGACCGTATCCAGAGATGCCTCAGGTCGAGAAGCAGTTCAGTGCTCTGATACTCGGTGATCGGAAACGCTTCCGCGATGCCGACCAGCTGGAACTTGGAGGCCCGTATCTCGAACCCGCCCGGGGCGCGCTTGTCCTCGGCGACCTCGCCATCGATGATGACTGAGGACTCGATGCCCGCCTTGGTCGCGTTCTCGAACTCGACATCGGGCACATTCCCCTTCTTCACGGTGATTTGAATGACTCCTGTCGAGTCCCTGAGAACAGCGAACACGATGCCTCCGCTGCTCCGGGTCCTGTAGATCCATCCCCTGACCTGGACCTTCTTGCCCACCTGGTCCTTGGACAGGGCGTCTTTGATTGAGACCATCTGGATGTGGGAAGAGACAATGCGAATATAAGCCCTTCGGAGGTTGCGCAACAGAAATAACGGTCCAAGTGCGTTATTCTGGCCGTGATAGTTCGGCTCGCAGACGAGGAGGACCTCGAAGGCCTTCTCGAGATAGAGGAGAGGTGCTTCGGCAAGGAGAAGTTCTCCCCTGAAACGATCCGAGCGTTCATCGAGAGGGAGGACACCTTCATCTTGGCCGCCTTCGATGATGACAGGATAGTGGGTTCCGCCATGGCCCTCATGTCAGACCTCATGGAACAGGGAAAGGTTGCATCTGTAGCGGTCCTCAAAGAAAACCGTGGGAAGGGGACTGGCTCAGCTCTGCTCAAGGAATGCGAGAGGATATTCGAATCGCACGGACTGAAGAAGTACTCGCTCGAGGTCGACACGATGAACGAACCGGCGATAGCTCTGTATGCCTCTCGGGGGTACGAGATCAAGGGCATGCTGATGGATTTCTACGGGCTGGGAAGGAACGCATACTACATGGAGAAGAAGGTCGGGCCCACTCATATGGACATCAGAGGCTAGAACGTCTGACCATCAACTGGAGTGGCATCTTGTTCACGGTCCACTTCTTCGCGTCCTCGGACGGGGGCGACTCCTCTAGAACGCGCGCGTGAGTCTCGTGCATGATCCGGGCCTTGTGGGATGATATCGCCATTTCTATGTCCGGATGGCCCGAGTACTTCACATCAACAGGGTCTTCGAACTGGAGGCCTTGTTCCTTTCGCATGTGTTGGATCCTGCGTATGACCTCCCTCGCGAGGCCTTCCAGCTTCAGGTTCTGTGTGACCTCGAGGGACATGTAGACATGCACGTCTCCGATGCTCGCGTGCGAGAACCCTGGCTTGTCCTTCTCGTACACGATGACGTCCTCCTCGGTCAGGTCGAAGCCTCCCAGTCTGACCTTGCCCTTGGTTCTGAGCATGCGCACGAGGTCGTTCTCGTTCATCTTCGACAATAGCTTGGCCACCTCACCTGCCGAGTCCTTCAGCTTCGGCCCGAGGGCCTTCATGTTCGGGTTCACGGCGTAGTATATCATCCTGTCCCTGCTGTCCAGGACCTCCACCTTCTTCACGTTGAGCTCGTCCGATATCATCTTCTCGAACCGGCGCAGGGTCCAGGCCCTGTCCTCGTCGACGGCTATGACGGCTTCGGGGAGCGGCTGGCGGAGCTTCGCGTTCACTTTCTGGCGCGCGAGTCTCCCAGCCTCGACCGCAGTCATGACGAGTGCCATCTGACGTTCAAGAGTCCCATTGACCGAGTCTTCGTCCACTGTCGGATAACTCTCGAGGTGGACGCTGGACAGGGGGCCGTGGAGGTTCAGGTAGAGCCATTCCGCGAAGAACGGCGTGATGGGAGCCATCAGCTTGGAGAGCATGAGGAGGCACTCGTGCAATGTGCAGTGCGCGGAGAACCTATCGAGAGGATCATTCTCCTCCCAGAACCTGCGCCGCGACCTGCGGACGTACCATCCACTTAGGTCTTCGACGAACGACCTCACCGCCCTGACCGCCCTGTGAACCTCTAGGGAATCGAACCCTGCTCTAGCCTCCCTGGAGGTCGAGTGCAGCCTGGAGATTATCCATCTGTCCAGATCGTGCGTCTTGGAGTACTCCCGTTGTTCTTTGAACCCGTACGCGTTGGCGTTCGACGCGAAGAACGCGTACAGGTTGAGCAAGGTGTTGAGGGTGCCGACCATGGACTCCCTGACCTTCTCCTTCGAGAACTGCACGGACTGCGAGACCGGGCTGTCAAGGAGGAAGAGCCTGGAGGCATCCGCTCCCACGCTGGAGAACACCTCGTCCGCGTAGACAACGTTCTCGGCCTCCTTCGCGAGTCTTCCGCCTGCTTCATCGAGCACATTGCCGAGCACGAGCACCGAGAGGAATGCTGGCTTATCGAACAAGAGCGTCCCGAGCGCCAGCTGCGTGTAGAACCAGCCTCTCGTCTGGTCGACCCCCTCGGCAATGAAATCCACGGACCTGTGGGTGTCGAACTCCGCTATGTTCTCGAACGGGTAGTGGTACTGCGCGAACGGAGCGCATCCGGAGTCATACCAGCAATCGATGACCGCCTCCTCTCTGCGCATGCCACCGCCACACGACGGGCAGGTCACAGCGAGGGAGTCGACATACGGCCTGTGGAGGTCCAGATTCTTCGGGAGTGCGCCGCCGGTCAATGCCCTGAGTTCCTCGATGCTGCCGACACAGACCTCGTGTCCGTTGGCACACCTCCATATCGGCAAGGGGGTTCCCCAGTACCTGCTCCGGCTGATCGCCCAGTCCTTCGCGTCTGATAGGAAGTTGCCGAACCTGCCGTGCTTGAAGGTGTCGGGCATCCAGTTGATCTGTTCGTTCAGTTCGAGCATGCGCTGCTTGTGCTCGGATGTCCTCACGAACCAGGAGTCAAGGGCCTTGTAGATCAAGGCGGTGTCGCATCTCCAGCAGAAGGGATATGAATGCTTCAGCAGACCCCATCTGAACAGCTGTCCCCGCGACTCGAGGATACGCATCACCTCTGAATCGGCATCGCGGGCGGCCTTACCAGCTAGTTCCGGGACTTCCTCGGTGAATCTTCCGAACTGGTCCAACGGGTCGAAAACCTCAACCCCCTCTGCGGAAGCTATATCGAAATCCGTGGAGCCGTAGGCAGGCGATATGCTCATCACGCCCGTCCCTTCCTCGTGGGTCACCTCGTCGGAATGGACCACTCGCAACGCCTTGCCTGAGTACTTGTGATGCTCGAAGAGCGGTTCGTACTCCTTGTCCACCAGCTCGGAGCCCATGATCGATGAAAGGACCTTATCCTGAGGGCCGATCAGATCCTGCCGGTCCTCCGACACGATGTATCGTGAACCCTTGTGCTCGAACGCGACGTACTTCCGATTGCAATCGACCGCAAGCAGTGCGTTTGCCAGAAGTGCCCACGGAGTCGATGTCCAGACGAGCAGGCCGCCTCCGTCGCCCTTCAGCCTGAACGCAACTATCACGAAACGGTCCTCGGTTTCCTTGAACCCCAATGCGACCTCGTGCGTGCTGAGGGTCGTACCGCACCTGGGACAATATGGGACCACCTTGTGGCCTTTCTCGAGCAGGCCCTTCGAATGGAGCTGCTTGAGGGACCACCAGACGCTCTCGATGTACTCAGAGGACATCGTCAGGTACGCTTTCTCGAAGTCGATCCAGTAGCCTATCCTGTGGCTCATCCGCTCCCAGTCTTCCTTGTATCTCAGGACGCTCTCCCGGCAGAGCTGGTTGAACTTCTCAACGCCCATCGACTCGATATCCTTCTTGGTCTGGAATCCGAGGGAGCGCTCGACCTCGAGCTCGACCGGCAGACCGTGGCAGTCCCACCCGCCGATGTAAGGCACGATCTTCCTGCCGTTCATCACATAGTACCTGAGAAACGCGTCCTTCACGGCGCGCGTGAGCGCATGCTCTATACGAGGACGACTGTTCGCCGTGGGCGGCCCTTCGCAGAAGACAAGAGGGGTCCCGTCGCGCATCCTCTCCTTGATCTTCTGGAGGATGCCCTGATCCTTCCACGCTCGCAGGATCTCCTCCTCGAGCTGCGGGAAGGTCGACCCGTCAGGTTCCCGGTAGTACTTGTTCGGCATAACAGACTCCTCCAGAAGGACTCTATCATAACCTCGGCAATGAAGAAGAGAATCAGCTAATTGCTATGAGCTGGTTCGCCGGGGTCATCGGTGCGTGAACGGCGGGCTCGATATTTAACTCTTGTCTGAGTTTAGCATGACACGAAGTGGCACTGAGGAAAAACCACATGATTGGGCCTCATCCAGACATATCTGGTGGGCCTCGGAGGCTTCCGTTTGCGACCAAGAAACCTCTATATATTAGAGCACGTATAGCGCCGCGTGCAACCCATGGCCTGGGGTGGTGCCTAAGGCCTAGAAAGGTGAACAGTGATGGAAGAGCCCTTGTGCAACGTGGAGTTTCTGAAGAGCAACTCGACATATGTGGCTAGAGTTCAAAGCGACCTTGGCGGGATGCGAGAGTACCGGGGCGGAAGCCTCGAGGAGATACTCGAGCAGGTCGTGATAGACCTGCAGGAAGAATTCGAGGGCGCCCGCCTCTAGATCTGTAGAACAAGCTCGGAAAGTCCATTTGCGCAAGAGCCCTGAGACGCCCTTGCTCGTTCATCCGCAAGCTTTTCGCACCACTAGGAAGGCACCAGATGCGGATTCGTAAGCCGATATGAGGGGGCGTTGAAATGGAAGAGAAGGACAAGAAGGAATACGAGGAGGTCATCTCCTCCTATTACGGCGACGAGCAGGTCGCCGCGCTCGTGACGTTCAAGATCGACACCAAGGGATCCGACCAGGTGGCTCAGAAGATCGCCAACTTCGAGCACATCGAGGACGTGTTCCTGGTCACCGGCGACACGGACATCATCGCGAAGGCGAGATTCCCGAGCTATGCGGCCCTCAAGAAGTTCATAGTCGACGATGTCGCGGACATCGATGGTGTGAAAGAGACCAAGACCTTCATGGTCGTCACGACTTTCAAGGAGAGGGGCAAGATCCAGCAGGACGAGGAAGAGGCAAAGAAGTAGGAGGACTGGAAGGATAAGCCAGGCAGCGTTTCATCGGAGGCATCACAATGGCGGACATGGAGACGAGGTTGAGGCAGATCATGGAGGTGCTGGACCAGCTAGCTGAGGACACCTCCGTGCCAAGGAACATAAGGCGCGGCGCGACCGACGCCAAGGAGAGGCTTCTCAGGAAGGCGGAGGCGTTGGATGTGCGCAGCGCGAGCGCGATCATGATTCTGGACGAGCTGGCGAACGACCCGAACATACCGTTGCACGGACGAACACTCATCTGGAACATTATAAGCCAGCTGGAGACAGTCAAGTGATTGGCAGCGGCCAATCACGCCATATATCGGCGCATTGATTCTTCCGTGAAGCGGCTGTAGTCTAGCGGTTAGGACTGGAGCTTCCCAAGCTTCAAACTCGGGTTCAAATCCCGGCAGCCGCACTCTCATGCGTAGCCAGACAGATGTTCCTTGCTTAGATGGGCCAATGGTGTGATGATGGATTTCGTTACAGTTGTTCTAATTGCGATTGGACTAGCCATGGATGCTTTCGCAGTGTCAATCGCAAGAGGAGTATCTGTAAACAAGAACAGACTAAGATCCGCAATCCTCCTGGCTTCTCTCTTTGGAGGGTTCCAGGCGTTGATGCCCGTAATCGGCTGGCTTGCAGGTCTAGGCTTGAAGGACGTAATCATGGGAGTCGACCATTGGATCGCATTTGGATTGCTTGCGTTCATTGGCGCAAAGATGATCTATGACACAACAAAAGGTGAGGATGACAAGGAAGAAGACATCACACTATTTGCTGCGCTCACTCTCGCGGTTGCGACTAGCATAGATGCGTTGATGGTTGGCCTCAGTTTCGCGTTCTTGGAAACACCCATCCTGGCCCCAATCCTGATCATTGGGACAGTGACCTTCGCCCTCTCCTTTGTGGGCGTCATATTCGGTTCCAGGATGGGAAGCATCTTTGGCAAGAGAATCAAGATTCTTGGCGGCCTCATCCTCATACTAATCGGCATACGAATCTTGATAGAGCATTTGCTTTAGACGGACTCATTCTCCTAAGCCTGAATCTCGTCTGACTAAAATCAGAAGAAAGGATGTCTGGCCTCTGCGGGTTAAGATCCCGGGAGTCGCACCCTTGGGCGTCGCCAAATGAGCATCTCTCGGTTTCAATCAGGAGCCTCTTGCACCCAATGTTACTTCACCTGAGAAGAAACAATATGGAAGAAGACGCGATAGCGGACTGTTGACACTCATGAAACACCCGAGCGACAAAGAGCTCATTGTGAAAGCCAGATCGGTAGTCAGACCGAGAAGGATCAGACATGGAAACACCGTCGGGGCGGTGGGATGTGCGTTGGTCACGGACAAGGGTAACGTCTATCTTGGGGTCTGCATCGACACAGGGAGCCGTATAGGACTATGCGCAGAGCACAGTGCTATAGCTGCGATGGTCACACACGGGGAGCATGTCATCAAGAAGATTGTTGCGGTCACGAAAGATGGACCAATCCCGCCTTGCGGCACATGCAGAGAGTTCATGTATCAAATCAGCGAGAAGAACCTTGATGCGGAGGTCATCATCAGAGAGGGCCAATCCGTCAAACTCAGAGATCTCCTCCCACACCCTTGGGACGAGAAGGATCAGAGCAAAGGCGGTTTTCACAAGTAAATGAGAGAAGAAGGACCGGGGCCCGGGCCCCGATAGCCGCGCTTTCATTCGCAGAGATATTGAAGATATTGCCCTATAGACATGGTCTTCTCACAGTCACGAATCTTCGAAGTCAGTATCGAATCATTCTCGGCAGAGATATATAGCATTCAATTGATTCGGGCACTGACCTTGTGGGTTTTCCGAGGGGAGGTCACTAGCATGGAAGCTATAGGAGGAAATCTGTATGAAGGCACAAGGAGTGGTAGCGGCACTAGTGATGTTCGTGCTCTCGGTAGGCATGTTCTCGGCACAGGGTTCGACCGTATTGGCAGCAGAAGAGGAGCCGGCTGAGACCGTTCAAACGGCTCAGTGGAGGTTCCTGATTTACCTCGTCGCGGACAACAATCTCGACGTGAGTGCAGGTATGTTCCACATACCGGTTGTCGAAGACGACTTCCGGGAACTCATGTCGGTCGGGTCGACCGACCTCGTGGTCTGCTATGTTTTCGTGGACAGGTGGGAGGGCCCCGCGAACCTGTTCAAGATGCTGCCTGGCTCGATGGATGAGATGGAGGACTTCTCACTGAACGGCGTGGAGGCAAACATGGGAGACCCAGCGACGCTCACGAGCTTCATCGATTACACCTACAAGGCCACGCCGGCCGAGCACACGGCGCTCATGTTCTGGGACCACGGCTCTCCCGAATACATCTGCTGGGACGATAACGGTCCTGAGATCGGCGTCGGGGACATGCTGACGCACCACGAAGTCATCACCGCCTTGCAGGGCTACAAGGTGGACATAATCGGAGCTGACGAGTGCCTCGTGGGGCAGATAGAGGTCGCCTATGAGTATGCCCAGAGCGCGGTGGACATCGATTTCCTGCTGGCAAGCCAGACCTACACCGGATGGAGAGGATATCCTTACGACCAGATCTTCGCTGAGATGGTCAAGAACCCATCCATGACTCCCAGGGAGTGCGCCATCATGTTCATCGAGCAGGTGGACATACTGCTCAGCGAGACGCCCATCATGTCAGAGGTCGTCAACTGCCATGCGGCGATCGACCTCGCCATGACCGAGACCCTCGTTGAGAGCTTCCAGACTGTCACCTCGCTCATCTATCCGGATATGGAGGACTTCGTCCAGGCGCTCGCAAAAGCCAGGGGCACATCCGAGTTCCAATACGGTGCCGGCGAGGCTGGTCTGATAGACTTCAGGAACTTCGTGGAGACGCTCATGGGATTGTCGCCATCTGCTGAGGTGAGCGAAGCCTGTGCCCAGGTCCTCACGGACTTCGACAACACTATAGTTGCGTTCCAGGACACGCACGTGCTCGAAGGGTTCGTGAACGGTCTCGGCCTAGCATTCCCACAGTACGAGTTCGAGCTGCCCGAATACTACCCGTCGTACGCGTTCGGGAGCGAAGGCTGGATAGACTTCATGGAGCTCTTCTGGACCTTGCGGGGGCCGGGCAAGGTCGCCTGATCAACGGCCTTCAGTTCGGCCAGCCCTCTGACGGATCCGGTGTGCGTGAACGCCGAACCCTTGCGGAGCTCGGAGGGCTGGACGACATCTCAGCAGGCTGCGAAGAGGCTATCGTCATCAGCATCTAGCCTCTTCACGCGCGCTCTGCCTGGCGAGACCAGGCACGGCTTGACATCGCTGAGCCACATCTCGGGCGAAACGAGACGCAGAGTCTTGCTGATGTATGTGATCTCGGTGTCCACGACCCCTTGTAGAGGGCGGACGTACTCCCTGACGAAGGCCTCCATGTGGTTCCTGCTTCTTGCGAGGACAGAGACCATGATAGAGGAGTTGAAAGATTGGTACGTCTGCGCGATATAGGTGATGATGATTTCGTCGCTCGGCTTGAGGCCTGAGATGCGCTCGTATACGTCACGGACGTGTTTGGGAAGGGCGTCGATGGTGACGGTGAACCTCCTAAGGTCACGAGGGCGGTTCTTCGGCAGCCTGAAGATCCTGATGTTGGCCATGTTCAGTATCCATATCCCGCGCAGGCTCGGGATGGAGGCCAGGTGCGTCGCCACGAAATTCGCCAGCGCGTCGGGACTGTCCGCCTTCACGATGAGACTGGTATCCTCCTGCATGTCTCGGTGCGTGAGGAACAGAGGTCTCACGTGCCTGCTCCGCCACTTCGCATGGTTCTTGACTACTGAGTCCCAGACCTCATCCTTGACTTGCATCGTGCTTCCGCTTCTAGGGTCCTG